>Ga0116157_10006732_pt1 | contig 10345 bp, 8 predicted proteins | sample AD_UKC048_MetaG_FD_89882 | JGI IMG/M metagenome (GOLD analysis project Ga0116157, IMG submission 89882) | Active sludge microbial communities of municipal wastewater-treating anaerobic digesters from USA - AD_UKC048_MetaG | ecosystem: Engineered > Bioreactor > Anaerobic > Digestate | place: USA... | reverse complement strand
GTTACCTCTGAGTTAACAATGGATCATGGGATTATGTATGGAATTAATATGCATAACAAGAGTCTGGTAATTTTTGATAGAATTGAGTTAGAGAATGCAAATGCTGTTGTTTTTGCTAAATCAGGTGCAGGTAAGAGCTATTTTGTTAAATTAGAAGCCTTGAGAAGTTTGATGTTGGGTACAGATATAATCATTATTGATCCTGAAAGAGAGTATGAAGACCTGTCTAGAGCAGTAGGTGGCTCATATATATCCTTCTCACAAGATAAGGGGGATAAGATGAACCCATTTGAACTTTCTGGTGTATATGAAGAGGGAGAGAATGAATTAAGAACTAAAATATTGTCATTAATAGGTTTTTTTAAAGTAATGTTTGATGGACTAACTAGTGTAGAGGTATCTATTCTTGATAGAGCAATAGCGCTAGCATATAGAGAGAAAGGTATTACATATGACCCTGAAACCCAAAAGAACCCACCACCACTACTTGAAGACTTATATAAAGTATTGAAGGGTATGGCAGAGGAAGAAGCCCATGATTTAGCGAGAAGAATGGAGCGCTTTATAATTGGTAGTAGTGCAGGAGTATTTAATGAGCGTACTAATTTTGAAATTAAGAGTGCCTTTACTGTCTTTAGTGTAAGGGACTTACAAGAAGAGTTAAAACCATTAGCTATGTATTTAATGTTAGATTTCATTTGGACTGTAATTAGAAAGAACAAAAAGAGAAGGATATTAATAGTTGATGAAGCATGGTATATGATGCAAAGGGAAGACTCTGCTAGATTTATGTACTCCATTGCAAAAAGAGCTAGAAAATACTATCTAGGTCTTACTACAATTACCCAAGATGTAGCTGATTTTCTAAATAATGATATGGGTAGAGCCATTATTCAAAATGCCTCTATGTCTATGCTAATGATGCAAAGTCCCTCTGCACTAGACACATTACAACCTACATTCCATCTTTCTGATGGAGAAAGGGCTTTCTTACTTAACTGTGATAAAGGGCAAGGTCTATTCTTTGCTGGCCAAAATCATGTAGCTATACAAGTCCTTTCTAGTGTACAAGAGAACGAATTAATTACTTCTGACCCAAGAGAATTAGAAAAGAAAAGGGAATTAGGAAATCTTCCAGAGACACGAAGCCTAGAAGAACTTTCAGCAATCTATGATCCTCCAGCAACACAGCAAAGTGTCTCAACAGAGTCCTCAAAAGAGAAAGGTTTGATAGAGAGAGCTGTGGGAAAGAGAAAAGAAAACATTGGTATTATTGAAGAAGAGAGAAGAGATTACCAAGAGGAATTAAAGAAGAGATTGGCTCAACAGGAAAGAGATTTAAATCCAGAGAAATTTGAGATGCAAAGGGGAATGAAAGACCTAATTGAAGAAAATACTGTCCCAGGAAAGATATCTAAAGAGAGAAGGGATCTTCAGAAAGGGAGAGAACATATTACCCCTCAGGGACTAATTGGAGATGAAAATGAACAACAACCAAAACAACAATAACAATTTGGTGTACCAATATACTGCCACAGCTACCCCTAATATTAATTACAATATTAATATTGTTAATACACCGAACAAGGCATTGAAATCAGCCACTATTAAACAAAGGTTTGAACCAGCATTACAAAGAGCTAGAAAAGCTTTACAACTAGTTAATCCATTTAAAGGAGTTTAACTCAAAGGACCTTGATCAGGTAGTACATAGTGCTTAAGATTTTCTGGTGTCACTACTATTGGAATAGACTTCCCACTAACTATCTCTCTTGCAGCACTTCTTGCTAATGTAGCAATATTTCTTTCTAACTGTCTAATACCTGCATCAAATCCTACAGGACGAATAAGTAAAGGCCATACATCTTGCGATATTTGAATATACTCAGAAGATAATCCCATACTAGAAAACACTTTTGGTAATATATATGACTTCGCAATTTCCTCTTTATCTTCATCTGAGTAACTAGTAAAACGAATTACTTCTAATCTATCTAGTAAAGCAGCAGACAGTCCTCCTAAGTTATTAGCGGTACATATAAAGAAGACATTAGATAGGTCAATCGGGTGGTCTATATAGTGATCTACAAAGGTTGCGTTCTGTTCAGGATCAAGTATCTCAAGTAGAGCAGCCATAATATCATTATGGATACCAACATTCTGACTAGATTTCTCAATCTCATCAATAAGAATTACTGGATTCATAGTACCTGTTCTTACCAAAGCTTTCACTATCTGTCCAGGTTCAGAATCCATCTCATGTCTTGGAATACCTCGCAAAGTTCTAACATCCCCTACCGCACCTAAAGATATTCTTGCAAATTTCCTACCCATTGCCTGAGCAATAGATTGGGCTATAGAGGTTTTACCAATACCCTGTAAACCAAGAAACAGAAGTGATGGGGATTCGTTCCTTGTAGCTAGCACACCTCTTTCACTTGCCATACCTTTTAATTGCATAGCTGCTAAAAAATCTAAAATCATCTCCTTTACCATATCCATTCCATAGTGAGTAGAATCCATCAGCTTCCTTGCATTACTAATATCTAAATTATCTTTAGAAAGTACACCCCAAGGGATTCTAGTTACCCAATCTACGTACTTATCAACACTTTCAAATTCTGAACTATAGTTTCCCCACTTAGCAATTCTTTCAAGTCGTTGAATAGACCTCATCGCTGATTCTTTTAACTCAACAGGAGCCATTGAACTAGATAACTTATTTCTAAGTTCTACTACCTCAGATATTAAACTGTTATCATCGGAAACATCCATACTTGAATATATCATATTAATAATGAGTATTCCTGACCTATAACAAAAGAAAATGACTTACTTAAGACCTTGTAAAACAGCTTCCTTAATACAATTAGCCGCATACTTTAAATCAGATTCGTTACTGTAAATACCTAAACTCAATCTAATAGTAGGACCAAAACAGAATCTGTCATGTAAAGGCTCTGCACAGTGGTATCCTTCTCTAAAAGCAATCCCTTTTTTATTTAAAAATTCCATAATACCTTCCCCATCCTGTTTAGTATCAATACTAACAAGATCTTTACATCCTCTAAAAACAAAACCCTTCATATTAAAAGCGATAGAACCATATTTTTGAGATATATCATCTGGACCAAAATGTAATAACCAATCTATACCATTAAACTCATTTAAGAAATATCCAATTAATCCCTGCTCATGGTTAATAATCATATCCCAACCACCGACTTCATCTACCTTTTCCTTTAACCAGTTTAATGCAGTACCAAGAACAATTCCACCCCCAATATCAGGAGTACCCGCTTCAAATTTCCAAGGTAATTCATTGTATTCAAAACCATCTTTAGTTACAGAAGAAATCATTTCTCCCCCACCCATCCAAGGAGTTAACTCATTAAGATATTTCATGTTAAGATATATAGCACCACTTCCTGTAGGACCATATACCTTATGCCCAGAAAAGACCAACGCATCACACCCTATTTCTTTTACATCCACCTTACATCTTGAAATACTTTGAGCTACATCTAATATTGTAAATGCACCAATCTTTTTAGACATTTTAAAAATATCTTCTACCTTATTTTTAACTCCTATTACATTAGAGATATGCATAACAGAAACAATCTTAATCTTTTTATCCTCCCTCTTAATTAAATCCTTAAACCAATCTAAATCTAATGTATAGTCATCTTTAACAGGAATATATTCAATATTAAATTTGATTTCTTTTTGTAACATCATCCAAGGAATAATATTACTATGATGCTCCATTTCAGTAATAACTACTGTGTCCCCCTCCTTAAGAAGAGTTCTCCCGAAAGTATTTACTAAGAAGTTTAATCCCTCTGTAGTATTTCTAACAAAAAGAATCTCTTTATATGAGGAAGCATTAATAAAGTCAGCAACTATTTGATGAGCCTCTTGCCACATATGGGTTGCATTCATTGATAGGTCATATGGACCCCTATGAATATTTGCATTCTCTTTAGTATAGTATTGGGTTAATCTATCTATTACTACCTGTGGTTTTTGAGTAGTAGCAGCACTATCTAAATACACTAATCCCCTATCAAGTAGTTTACCTTTTAATATTGGGAACTCTTTTCTAATATCTTCAAACATTTAACTAGAAATACAATTTAATAATTCTTATACATCTTACTAGCTTGTACTGTTAAGTCTCCTTTGTATTTACTATTTAACTCACTACTACCGTAAGGCCTTTCACAATTTTTATCTAACTCCTCAAAAGCTAATTGGGCTATCTTCATGCCTGGATATATTCTAATTGGTAAGGAAGAGAGATTAGCCATCTCTAATGTTAATCTTAACTTATTACCTGGATCTAAGAAACCCGCAGTAGCATGTATGATGAGGCCCATTCGAGCCAGTGAACTTTTTCCCTCTAACCTTCCAACATGTCTTGAATCTACTCCTGTAATCTCTACAACATTGGCTAGGATAAACTGACCAGGTTTAAGTAAGAAGCCTTCTTGCTCATTAATCTCTATTTTAATCATTAAATCGTCAAGAGGTTTTTTAACATCTATTACATCATGTCTCTCAGTATTAAAAAGAAGTATATTTGTATCTAAGTGTAAATCATATGATGCAGGTTGAAGAAATTCCTGATCAAAGGGCTCTATACTAATCTCACCGGATTTTAATTTCTCTTTAATACTCCTATCTGAAAGTATCATATTGCGTATTTCTAAATTTAACTTCTATCTAAGAATTGTTCCCTAGATTTAGGATCTGGTTTTTCAATACTACTAAGTAAAGGATACCATATACTCTCAGCGTTATTTAATAGCTCTAACCATCTATACACTAAACTCCTATACGAAATATGTCCACCTCTTCTACTTCTTAAATTAATTGTGTATTGTAAGTCATCAAAGGAGCCATAGAAGCAATATTTAGTAGCATGTGCATGAGGAAGTAGGTACTTAGTATACTCTTTTGAGACTTCATCAGACATAAATTGGGCTGATACTTTCCTCCACTTTTTTATCCTTTCGTATGTTTCAGTTAAGCTCTGCTCAAACTCATTACGGAGATTAGATAACTTTTTTATTTCTAAATAGTTACATAGAAAAAAACAATCTTGGCTATCTCTCTCTAACTCATTATCGATATCTATTTGGTCATGTAAAAGAGGGATATATCGTTCTAAACTCCTATGCCTATTTAAATCTTTAAGCGTTCCCAGAGTAGCCATACCCTCTATTTTAATAGCACCACTTTGACCAATATTTCCCATTAAATTATGTTGATTGTGATTTTCAAATATTATTTCACCAATCTCTTTAATATCTTGTGCGTCAAACTCATATTCATTTTTACTACCTAAAGGATTAAGAAGTAATTCATAGTTAGTTATTAGATTTTCAATTGTATTGGTATTAAACCTTACACTACAGGAATCATTCTCACATCCCATATTCTCATACTCCTTTTGTAAAGATACATTCTGAGATATATATTCTAAAATCTCTTTTGTTGAATTCCTTCTGCAACAGTTAGCATCAGTATGTCTAATTAATCCATCTGCCTCTCTAATATATCCATTAATATCTATCTTCGATTCCCCTAACAGATTGTAGAGAAGATTACCTGCCTCGTTATCTACCACACTATCACTCGCATTAAGGTACGAGATTAGTTCAGACCAATTTCTTGCAGACATAACTGCTGCCATACTAGTTTGTAATCCATATGGGAGCAGGTATCTAGCAGTATCAAAACTTCTAGATTGTAATGCAGATTTTTCCTCTTTAATATCTTCGTTAATATTAAAATATTCTTTTAATACCTCTTTTGTTTTATTTAATAGTCTTGAATAATCATCTATCTGCTTTAGTATGATAGACTCATACTCTTTCCTAATACTTTCATCACTACATACCTGTTTTGGTATTTTAATATATTGAGGATCTTTGAAGTTTTGATATCTAGTAGATCTCTCTTGACCAGAGATAACAGAGTTAAGGTAAAAGATTCTCATTGCTGTATACATAGGGATATTTTCAATACATACAAACAACTCTGCCATATCTCCTACAGACTTATGACCATATCCATGAAATATTGCTTCTAGCCTTTGAGATGCGTCTGTTTTGTTATCTATTATCTCTTTTGCGATATCAACAATACTATCTGCTGATCTACTATATCTTGCCCCTAAGTATGCATTTATAGATGGCTGTTTCTGTTTACAATTTTGTAAAAGAGTATGTACTTTAAATGTATTCCAATTTGATTCGGATTGTATACTAGCTATCTGTAAATCCTTTAGAAAGTTTCCTTTCATTGAGTATATATTACAAGTTATCTATACCAGGAATGGAAAAGTCTTTTGTAAACTTAACCACTTCTTCTTTAACTAAATTCCGTTCATCTTTAGATGAACTCTTAAGTGCTCTATCAATATATTCGGCAATCTTTTCCATCTCTTTCTCTTTCATTCCTCTTGTTGTTATTGCTGGTGTCCCTATTCTAACACCGGATGGATCCCATGGCTTTCTTTCATCAAATGGTATACTATTTTTATTCAATGTAATATTTACCTCCTCTAATATATCTGAGACTTCTTTCCCACTCATATTTATACTCTTAACTGTATCTACTAAGAATAGATGATTATCCGTCCCCCCAGATACAATACTGTATCCTTTATCAATTAATGCTTTCGCTAAAGCTTTAGAATTTAATACTATCTGTTTTGCATACTCCTTAAACTCCCCTGTCATAGCTTCTTTAAGGGCAACCGCTATACCTGCTGTTGTATGGTTATGAGGGCCTCCTTGAAGTCCAGGAAACACTGCTTTATCTATTATCTCTCCATACTCTTCTTTACACATAATCATGGCTCCACGAGGGCCTCTAAGAGTCTTGTGTGTAGTAGTTGTAACTACATCAGCAATACCTACTGGAGATGGATATTGGTCTGCTGCAATTAATCCTGCTACATGTGCGATATCTGCAACGAGTATTGCTCCTACTTCATCTGCAATATTTCTAAACTCATTCCAATCAATTACTCTGGAGTATGCACTAAATCCACTCCATATTAATTTCGGTTTATGTTCTAATGCTATTTTTCTTACTTCATCATAATCTATATATCCATCTCTATTAACTCCATAACTTACTGAGTTAAAATATTTACCACTAATTGATACTTTAAATCCATGTGTAAGATGACCACCAGCAGAGAGATCCATACCCATTGTTCTATCTCCTGGATTTAAGAAAGCAAGATGTACTGCTAGATTAGCAGGAGAACCAGAATATGGTTGAACATTAACATGTTCTGCTTTAAAAAGTTCTTTTGCTCTTGAAATACACTCCTTTTCTATCTCATCTATGTATTCATTTCCACCATAGTATCTTTTATCTGGATATCCTTCTGAATATTTGTTAGTTAATATACTTCCCATTGCCTTAAGTACATCCTCACTTACATAGTTTTCTGAGGCTATTAACTCTATGCCTTCTTTCTGTCTTTTTGCCTCGTCTTCTATATATTCAAATATGATATCTTTATACATTCTTTCTATATACCTCAATTAAATTATCAAACAAACAAGCAATTGTCATAGGGCCAATACCTCCTGGGACAGGAGTAATATATTCAACTAAATCTTTAACAGAATTAAAATCTATATCTCCAACTAATTTGCCTTCGCTATTTCTATTTGTTCCAACATCAAGAACTACGCAACCTTCTTTTATATATTCAGAATCAATATATTCTGGTTTCCCTATACTAGATACCAATATATCTGCCCGTTTACATATTCCTTTTAAATCTTGAGTATGGGAATGGCATATGGTTACTGTTGCATTTTCATTTTGAAGCATAGCGGCTATTGGAAGTCCTGATATATCTCCCCTTCCTATTACAACAGCTCTTTTACCCTCCATTTGGATTCCATATTCCTTTAGAAGTAAAATTACTCCCTTTGCAGTTGCAGGTGCTATTGCACTATCATCATTTTTAAAGAGTTTCCCTAAATTAGTAGACGTTAAACCATCTACATCTTTAAATGGGGATATTAATTCTAGAAGTTTCTTTTCTTCTAATTGTTTTGGTAGTGGTAATTGAACCATTACCCCATCGGTATTTGTATCTTCATTGAGTTTTACAATTATATTTTCCAATTCTTCTTGTGGGATTGTTTCTTGATATGTCTGGACATTTACCTGTATGCCTAAATCTATAGCCTTTTTGGATTTCATATCTACATACATCTTACTTGCATAGTCATCTCCAACAAGAATGATGTCTATTTTAGGAGCTCTTTTTCCTTCGTTAAGATATCTGCTTATCTCCTCTCTTAACCTATTTGATATTGTTTGGGCTGTTTGCTTTCCATCAAGTATTTTCATATTTGTAGATATGTAAGATATGTTCCTATGTATTTTACAGGATATTTCGTAAAAATATTACTCTAAATCTCTAATGGCTGTAACTATTGCTCTTTTTGTATTTGAGCCTACTGGCCAACAGGTCATTAGAGTAAGGGTATCTTGTTCCATGTATGTACCCAGATATTGTATTTCTTCTGGTTTTACTACCTTAAATTCTAATACTTTGTATTTATATATTGTTCCTTGATAGCTAACTAATATGGGGTCATCTTTTTTTAATTCTCCTAAGAGATAGAAGTAGACATTGTATTTTCTACTCTCATAGAAGTTGACTGTAGAGTGTGCAAAGAGAAATACATTTCCTGATTCAGATGGGAGAGCACTGCCTTTAGCATGTACGACTCCATATATTAAGGCATTTCTGTATGCATCATAGTCATATGGGTCAATGTTTTTAATTACTTTTGCATTTGCTTGTATCTTGGGGATGTAAAGACCAAATTCATTGTCTACTATTACTACTTCTGTATCCTTTTTAATATCAGCAGTAATCTCCTCATCACCGTTGGTAAGTTCAACTTTAATCTCTTTTTGGGGTTGCGGTGTAAATTTGTAATCTAAGTATGAGAATATGAAGGGTTGGAATGTATAGACAACTATCAATATTCCAAGGAGAAGTAGCAGGATACCTATTATTTTTAGATATCCTGCTTTTGATTTCTTATCTTTTTCTTTTGACATATGTGTAGATTCCACTTCCTAATGCTACCACGAGAACTGCGATTATGAAATATTTGTATTCAGACCAGATGGATTTAACACTGTTATCCTCTTCTTCTCCTTTTTCAGAATCTACATCTTCATCTCCTTTTACTTCTCCATTGTCACTCTCCTCATCCTTCTCTTGGTCAGGAGTAGTTTCCTCCCCAGCGACTTCACCTTCTGGTTCTTCTACAACATCAACTGGTGTGGGGGTTGGAGTAATTGGTACAGGTGTTCTTACTATGGTAACAATATTGTCTGTTACTAAGGTAGATACATTGTTGTAAGCATCAACTGATCTAATAGCGTAGTAATACTCTTTAGAACAATCTGTAATACTACTATCTGTGTATTCTACTAAGATATTTGGAGTTACAGATAGGTATGGTTTTGTTATTAGGGTTGAGTTATCTGCATAGAATGATTTCTGATTATCTGATCTAAATATCTGTACCTTAGATGTAGTTGATTTAAACTTAAGAGTGTATGTACATGTTCCTTTACTCTTAGAATACTCTGTTACTGGTAATGGATCGTTTGCAATATTTACTGATACTATCTCTGATTCCTCAGGGGTTACTCCATCTACAGTTGCAATTGCTCTAAAGTAGTATGTACCACTTCCTGTTATGATAGATTCGTCTACTTTACAGTTTCCACTGTTTGTTGTTTTAGGAGTATCAAAATCGATAAAGGTAGTTCCATCTGTTGAGTATTTACACTGTATTGTTAATGGTCGCACTGGTATTGAGAGTGCTACATATGTTATTTCAAACTTTCTATCTGTTACACCAGTTTTTGGTTGTTCTAATCTGATACTTACTTGTGTTTCAGTTTGAGCAAAAGCTTGAATTGGTTTTACAAGTGTAAACATACCCGCAGCAATTACAAGGGTTGTAAGTAATATACCTGCTTTTCTCTTTCTAGAGAATAGCAAGAGGAAGGCTCCTAATATCATAGATATTAATGCTCCTAATGTTATATATGTATCTGCTCCTGTAGCTGGTAAGGTAATGGATGCTCCTAACACTTCTCCTCCTTCTTCTATTGGTTCTACTACCAATACTTTTGTTCCTACAAAATTGTCTCCCAAGGTATCTGTATGAAGATATTCTGATGGGTCATAACTGATTCCTAAGACATCTCCACTATCTTTTTCTGCTAAGAGAGAATCTCCTTGTACAAATGCAATATCTTTGTAAAGACC
>Ga0116157_10006725_pt1 | contig 10350 bp, 10 predicted proteins | sample AD_UKC048_MetaG_FD_89882 | JGI IMG/M metagenome (GOLD analysis project Ga0116157, IMG submission 89882) | Active sludge microbial communities of municipal wastewater-treating anaerobic digesters from USA - AD_UKC048_MetaG | ecosystem: Engineered > Bioreactor > Anaerobic > Digestate | place: USA... | reverse complement strand
TCGAGCGCTTCTAAAACAATGGCTGGAGAAAAAAGGGGTTGAATACGTGGCCCGAAATATTGATTATGCCAATGCCGGTTCAAATGCCGTAAAGGCGGGAAAAAGTCTGGGCAAGGGAAGCAATTATCGGGTCTATCTCTCAAAAGCCTTGGCTGGTGATTTCGGCCTTCCGTTTAAAGAAGACCTTGAAGCCAAAAAGGAAGTCGAAGCGGCGGCGAAACGGAAATCCCAGGAAGAATCCGCCGCCCAGAAACAACGTCAGGAACAGGTACAACGAGAAAAAGAAGACTTGGAGCGAGCCCGTGTTTTTCAACAAAGTCTGACTCCGGAAGCCCTGGAAACCCTCAAAGCGGAAGCCTTTTCCCAGTTACCAACCGAGCACCAGGAGTTGGTAAAACGAAAGGCAATCGGCGCCGATATGATCCTTCGTCTTATGATGGATAAAATCTCTCTCGAGCGAATGAAAATTTCTTAAAACAACCGCTTTCCAAGGAACCTTTTGTGCCTGTCATTCATCAACAAAACGGATTCGCCTACCAGATCGAGCCGGAATGCTCGGAACCGCCTTACGTCTGTATTCTAAAAGACAACATCGCCATTCTGGTGGCCATTGGCGTTCCTGAAAAGGAATTCCCCCATATCATCAGCAGCGAAAACGCTTCCCAGGATGACCTTGCCGAGGCTTTGGATACCGTTTCCAGGTATCAGGAAAAGTTTCTCAACGCCTGGCGAAACATTCACGCCAAACCCTGAACCCCAGGGAAGCCCGGGGCCGGGCCAAACAAGACCCCCGCCAGGCGGCGAGCGCCGGCTGTGTACGGGAATTGTTGCGCCGGGTTTTTCGGATCGGCGCAACCGACGAAAACACACGGTCGCCCGGCCCCGGTCGGCGTTCCGAGCCGGAAGCCGTGCACCAGCCCCTTTTAACCGTTGAGATGCCGCCGCCCCGGCGCCATCTCAACCAGCGGTAGCGGCCCGACCCGGAACCGGGAACGGTCGCCGCTTTCCGTTTGGAATTCGCCGGAACCCGCCGCCGGCCTTGCGTTCGGGAAGGCCGCTTCTCGTCCTGTTAAACCGGGTGGGGGTTCGGCAAGTCGTTTCACTCCTCCGCCTCACCACCCGCCCGGTTTTCGGAAATGCTCTCTCCGGCGCAAAAGCGCGCCTCCGAAAACGAGCATTTCCGCAGGTCGAGAAAACGCCGATAAAGCCGGACGTTTACCGTGGTTTCCCCTTCGTTGTCGTTGAAGCCTTCCCGCCGATCCGGCCCGGCGAATAAGGAACCCCGGAAAAACCCCACCCCCAGGCCGGGCGGCCTGGTCCCGGCTTGCTCCGGCGGGTGCGAACGTGGCTTTCCGGCCGTCCGGTCGTGTTTTTTGGCTGACGCAAAAAAACAGGGGTGGGGCTCAGCTCCGGGGCAGGCTTCGAACGGGAGCGGGGCATATTTTTTTTCACTCCGCTTTACTCCGTAAAAAAAATACCGGGCTGTCCGCTCAGGCAGGCAAATAACGCGCCAGATCAACCCCTCCATGGGTTTCCTGTCACCTCATTTGCGCCCTCGCCATCCGATAATAAATTTATTATCCGACGCAGCCCCTCGCCGGTCCCCGGCTCGCCCCCTGCGGGGGTTGCCCCGCCGAAGCCCATGGATGGGCAACTGCCGAAACGGCCTCACGATGCGGCCGTTTCGTTTCGGCCCCGTCCTCGGGCTCCCGCCAAGGTCGCCTTTACAGAACACGCATTCTGCAAACCTGCCCCTCCGCTGACGGCCAGGATGGCCGAAGGTCGAAAAGGCGCCACGGATGGCGCTCCTTCTTTTCGACCAAGCCCCACCCCGCCGCGCTCACGCGCGGCCGACCGTCCCCGGCTTTCTCTCGCGATCAATATTTCGTGGTCCGCCAAGTTCCCGCCGGTGCATCCCTTCCCAGGAATTTCTTGCCTATTATCCGTCATTGGCGTATATTTATAGTATGTTGTTTATCGAAACTCCGATCTTTACAGAAGATTTGTTGACCATGCTTTCCGACGATGAATATCGGGAAATCCAGAAGGAATTACTGGTGACCCCGACGAAAGGGGCATTGATTCGGGGAAGCGGCGGGTTTCGAAAACTGAGATGGAATCTGGAAAGCAAAGGAAAACGGGGCGGTGTCCGCATCATCTACTTTTGGGATAAGCCATCGGAGAAACTTTATCTGATCTTTATTTACAAAAAGTCGGTTCAGGAAGATCTCACCCAGGACCAGGTGAAAATTCTAAAATCTCTTTTGAAGGGAGTGAAATCATGAAAGCGAAAGATTTCAATCGCCTCGTGGAGGGTGTAAACCAGTTTGTAAAAATCAAAAACGGCAAAATGAAGCCATCCCGGGTTTTCGAGTTCACTCCTTTGGACGTTAAAGCCATTCGGGAAGGCTTGCATAAATCTCAGTCGGAATTCGCAAAAATGATTGGCGTCAGCGTGGATACCCTCCAAAACTGGGAACAGGGACGCCGAAAACCGGTCGGTCCGGCTCAGGCTCTTCTACGTGTGGTCCAAAAACAGCCAAAAGCCGTTCTTAAGGCTCTGGCCGCGTAATTTTTATCCATCAACAAAACGACTTCAACTTCCAAATTGAACCGGGATGTTCTGAACCGCCTTACGTCTGCATTCTCAAATCAAACGTGGTTATCATGGCCGGCATCGGAATTCCAGAAAAAGAGCTTCCCCACATCATGAGCAACGAAAAGTCGTGGTAAAATTCTTGAAATGAAAACGGGAGAGGCAACCATGGAAAGCTTGAGATTACGTTTAAAGCCAAAAGCCCACAAAAACAGAATTAAAGAGGCTGTCGGGGGAATTTCCGATAAACGGTTTCTACCGCTTCAGAAAAGACTCACTTCGGATCTGGACAACGCCAATTTCAAAAGCATTGACCTGGGGCTCTATATGCGCCTTGGCGGCTGGTCGCACACCGGCGGAACGTATTCAAATACCATGATCGAGGTCGAGGCGTTATGTGAAGTGTTGTTCGGATACGCTCTTCCCGAAAAAATCGGAAAGATATTCTTCAAGGTATACCGGTATCGAACTGGTGAGAGCCTGGCAAAGGTTGCCCCCGCGATAAAAGCGTTCCACGAAGGAAAGATCGGAAAATAAATTCACCGGCCCCTCAGTCCCGAACCAGTTTTGCGGTCACAATCATAATGATTTCCGTATCGGTCGTCCGCTTGTCGCGGCTTTTCGCCAACCCCCCGAAAAGTGGAATGTTCCCCAAAACCGGAATTTTGTTTTTATTGTCTTGAACTTCATGGTTGATGAGGCCGCCCATAACGATGCAGCCGCCGTTCATGACACGCAAAAAGCTTTCAGCTTCCCGCGTCCGAATTTGAGGATAGCCCTGTTTCGTGGTGGAAACTACGGAACTCACTTCCCCTTTGATCCCCATCCGGATACTTCCGTCGGGGTTTACGGCAACGTTCCTCACGGTCATTTTGATGCCCACGTCTACCCAGGTAAGCTGAGTGTTGAGCCTTAACGTGGACCCTGAATCGGTCTGGGCCGTCGCCGCAACCTCAAGCGGAATCCTGTCCCCAATCGTGACTTTCGCTTCCTCCCCTTCAATGACCCGCAAATTCGGATCGGCAAGAATTCTGCCGTCGTGACCTTCATGTAACGCCCTTAACAACAATGGCAACGTATCATTGGGATGGTAACTCTTGATTTCATCATAGGTGTATGAACTTTTGCTCAAGTCGATTCCCAGGGTTTTCAACCTGGACTTGGCAATTTCCGCTAACCGAAATTGTACTAAAACCTGGTTTTTCTTTTGACCGAGGCTGTGCAAGGCGGAGGCCGCATCCTCAACGTCACCCGGACGACCAACCAGAAGCATTTTCCTGTCGCCTGAAGAGGTGACGCCGAATCCTCTGAGAACTTCCTTGGCCGCGTCCGTTTTGATTTCGCCTAGAAAAACCTCCTTTCTTTGTTTCTTGCCAAGCACATCCAACCACTTTAAAATTTTAATCAGTTCTTTTCGGTCGGGTTGAGGGCCTTCAATTAAGATCGAACCGGTTCCCCCCAAATCTGAAACGATGGTCCGGCCCTTGGCGGCGCCCGCCGCTTTTAATATTTTTTGCGCATCAAGATTTTTCGGAGTGTAAATTTCTTTCCCCCAGCCGTTGTTCGTTTGCCACTTGGAAACCGTTCCCTGAACTTTTTTCACTCGGCCGGGAGAGCCTTGAATGCTCAATCCAAATGGGGAAGTTTCCAGCGAAGTCTCTTGTGGCGGAACTTCCTTTTGGATGTTTTTGGCTTCGAATTCGTTCATGGGGATGAACTCCCGCTGAGTAAGAATCTGCGGCAGGGTTTTGGCAAGCTCTTTGACTTTATGAATTTCCTGATCGGTACCAAAAATGATAAGATTCTTAGGATCGGTTGATGACGCGGCTTTTAAGCCGGGAAACAAGGCGTTGATCGTTGTTAAAAGCCACTTTGCATCGATTCCGTCAGGTGAACGCAAGATGTAAGCCTTCATTTCCTGTTGATACCGCTGGGCTTTTTCCGGCGGATAAAGAATGACCGTGTTGGTTCCGACTTGCGTGCTTTCAAGGCCGATCGTTCTTTGAACCACTCCAAACGCCTGATCCATTTTCATGTCTTTTAAATGGGCGGTGACTTTTCGTTGTTGCTGTACCCCTTCGTCAACGAACACGTTCTTTCCCGTTTCCTTGGAATACAACTCGATGACCTGACTCAGCGGAGCGTCAGATAACGTCAATACCCCCGCGAATCCAATCACCTGAGTCATTGAAAAACCCAGGAAAAAGTAAAGGCTTGGTGAGAACTTTATTTTTTTATCGGGATTTTCCAAAGGCTTCCACTCGTGTTCCGTATTTCCACATTTTCAGAAGATAATGAAACGATGACGGACCCCCCGGGTGTCGTTTCACCCTGGCCGACAACAAGAGCTTTATTGTTTTCCATGATAATTCCCGACGGGGCTTTCTCCCCGGAGGAATACCCGAGATATTGAATAGCCGCTTCTTGCGATGGGGCTTGTATCTCCTCAACGATTTTTCTCCCGAACAAATCAACCGTTCCGATGGCCGGTGGTGTTTGGGGTTCTGGCACCGCTTCGTTTCGTTTTCGAATCGGGGCCCCTTGCCACGGGCCAAAGCGAACGCTTAATTCCAGATGAGCGTGAAGCTGGCCGTTATCCTGCTTGGTTAATAAAATCTTCTTGGGAATGACGGCTTGGCTTCGGGTCATTTCGTTGGTTAAATTTGCCAGGGATTTGTAATCCCCGACTCCGCTAAATGAAAGAAGAACGGGATTGTCCCCACTCTGAGCCGTTTCCTGAAGGTTGAATTTCCAGGCTCTCGCTAAACCCTGAAATCGATCGATATACGTTTTCACATCCTCTTCAGGCGGCGGATCTAACGCGGACTGTACGCCGATTGTCCAGGAAGCCAAATCCTCAAAGTCCTGAAACTCTTTTTCCATGGTTGCTATTTTCCCCTGGAGGTTTTCCGAACTTTCCTTTTCCTCTTCGAAAGCCATAAAGGTCGATGGTAAGAGATTTAAAATAAACAGAACCGCTAAAATGATACTTATTCGTTCCATGCGCATGCGGCAAGAATTCCGGTTGGGGCGCGATCGATCATGGTAATCCGGACATTCCTCGTTCCTAAAACACTGTTCAGATACGTCGTTGCCGAATCCATGTCCGGCGCAATTACTTGAATATTCCCGCTCCCGCCGCTACTCTCAAAAACCTTCAGTTCGATGTTCGGCGGCATTTCTTTTTCCAACCGGGACAAAATGAAAATCGGCATTTTTTCGCGTTCCTTAAACCACTCATTCCTGGCTTGGAGTGCTCCACTCAGGCTTTCCGGCGGCGTCATCGCGAGAAATTCTTGCTTCCGGTCTTCCATTGTTTTAAGGTGCTTTTTTAATAAAAGGATTCCTTGCTTTTTCTTTTCATTTTCCGAGGAAAGATGCCAATAGATGACGGTCTGAAGGAAAAGGGTTACCACCAACAGTTTGACCGCCCATACCTTTACCTTCCTGGGATCCGCAAAAGATCTATTCTTCGACAGGTTTAGCCGAATCATCAGAAAGGGGTTTCGGCAGAACCCTGACTTTCGTTAATAGAGATTCAACCGAGGGGGAACATAAAATGTAGTTGCCGTTTTTTCATTTTTCCAGTATGGTTTTCTTACTCGTAAAAAAACGTCACAGCATGATTGAGGATCCCGCCGCCCTTTTTGCCAACATACGCTTGGAATGGGTATTTCTATGATTTGGGGGATGTTATGTCAAAGCGCCTTGGATTGATTGTCGCGATACTTTTCTCTTTGTTTTTTGGCCAAGTGGCTTTTGCTGCAACTATTACGCAAGAATTCACGTTTGAAACCGCTCCCAACGAGACGGTCAAAACGTGGGAAATCAACATTCCTTTCCCGGAAAATGAAACAGGCAAGTTTATTGGCCGTGATTTCAAGCCGATCGTGAATGACACCGAAGCGGAGTTGATTGTCGAAAAAGAAACGTTCTCGGATAAAAACTATTCCGCAAAAGGTCGTCTGATTGGGTTGGCTTCAGGAACCCCTCAACCGGTTGTTTCAGGCAAACTTCAGATAAATCTTACGATTGGTGAAACCCCAATTCTCGACACTCCACAAATCCCTTCTAAAGTTGCCTTAAAGAAATTTCCGCTTCCCATTGAATTGGAATGGTTGGGCTTGGGTGATGAAGGGAAAACATTGCCAATTTCGGCAAAATATCTTTATTACCAAATAAAGGATGGAACCACGGGAGCCCTTCTAACGGAACAGATTGTTCCGGTTTATTTGGTAGGCTTCCGTTTTCCGATAAACCATGAACCAAAAAAGGGTTTCAAATACCAACTTATGGTGCAACTATCGAATGTTTCCGGAAAATATTCAAAACCTGTAAATGTAATCTTCGAGTCATCAAAAAAAGTTGAAAGATAAGAGAAGTAATCAAAATGAATAAGAAATTATTTCCCATTCCATTCGTTATTATTTTCCTTTCGATCTTTTTTTTATCTTCAAATCTTTTTGCTAAAGATTTCTCAATTTCCTTTTCAGGGTCTGATTCTTCAACATATTTTGGTGATTGGGATGTGTGGCATTTTATTCCTCTAGGTGACTACTATAATTCTGGAATAATTCAGGTGACCGGCCACGTTACAAATGACCCAAGAAATCAGTTCCCATCGACATGGTATGTCTTCCCATATGTGGATGGAAAAGCTTGGGGTCATTATATCTACGGTGCTGTTGATGGCGAAAGTTATTCTGTATCAAACGATGTGACTCTTGACACGATAGGAATATTGGTTTCGACTGATATCTATCCTGACAAACCCTTTACTTATTCCGTCACTGGAACATTTAAGGGGGCTGTAAGGGTGGGAACCGGCACTGATACGGATACTGGTACTGGAACCGATACCGGAACCGACACCGATACTGGTACCAGCACGGGAACCGATACCGGAACAGGCACAAACACCGACACTAACACGAACGTTGCGTCTCTTACCGAAGATGATATTGGAAACGACGGCCCGGAAGAGCCAGAGGAACCAAAGCCTGAACCGATCCTTTGCGATACCAACCCTGATACATTAATGGCAAAGCCTAACCTCAATAAAATTGTTGTTAAAGATCCGGTAAACATCCCTTCGGGAAACTTTGCCTATTCTGAAATTGATCTTTCATTAAAATCCCGGTTACCGCTTACCATGGCGAGGGCTTACAACTCGATTGATACCTACTTAAGCCCACTTGGCCGGGGCTGGAACTCGCCGTTTTTCTCACGGCTTGAAATATCCACATCAAAGGTGATTTTCGTTAACGCCGATGGTTCGCGCGTCATTTTTCAACGAAGCGGAGATGTTTGTTCGCCGCCCGAAGGAGTTCAATTAACCCTGAGTCTCGCCACCGATACCGGGTATTGGTCGGTTGCTCAACCGCAAGGCACCACCTGGTTTTTTGACGCTTCAGGAAAAATCCTGCAAATGGCCAAAGCGTGTTGTGGTCGTGGCGCGGCCGACTCGAAAACGTTTGATTACGACGAAAGCGGTCGTTTGCATCGAGTAAACAACCCGATGGGGCAATGGTTGGAGTTCTCCTACAATTCAGCCAATCAAGTAACCGGGGTTACCGATTCAACCGGCAGAACCCTGTCTTATACGTATGATACGAAAAACAATCTGACATCTTTTACGGATGTTTTGGGAAAAATTACCACGTATTCCTATGATGAATCGGGTTATCTGACCCGCATTACAAAACCGGGAAATCGTGTTCGGGCCATTACGTATGCAAGTGGCCGTGTTTCAACGGTGACTGCGCCGGATGGGAACGTGGATACATTTACCTGGGATCTTTCCAATTTCAAGGTGTCATTGCTTGAACCGACCGGCACAACCCGCACGTATCAGTTCACCAATATGTGGAAGCTAAGCAACTATTTAGTCTCAGGGAACAGTGTTTCTCTTTCCAAAAGTTATACTGCTACAGCCTCCGTTTTGACCGGGATCACCAACTCTCTAGGTGATTCTTCTTCTTACTCCTATTACCCGAATGGTTTGTTAAGCTCATCCACTGATGCGCTTGGCAATGTTTCTTCTTACGAATGGGATCCGACAACTCATAAACTAACGAAAAAACGAGACGCCCTGGGCCGGGAATTTAAGTATGTCTGGTGCCCTCGCGGCAATCTCTGGTCGGAGATCGACCCGGCGGGCGGGGTAACCTCTTACACGTATGATGCCCACAACAACCGAACCGGCAAAACCGACCCGATGGGCCGCGTCACACGCTGGGTTTACGACTCGACCGGAAACTATTTGTTGCAAGTCGTTGATGCAATGGGAAATGTTTCCAGCTTTTCCTATGATGTAAGAGGCAATTTAGTAACCTCCGCCGATCCTTTGGGGAGGACAACCCAATTTCAATACGACCTTGCGGACCGACTTACCAAGACGATTTATCCTGATGGTCGGTTTATTGAAATTGGGTACAACGAGGCCGGAAATGTTGCCTCACGAAAAGATCATCTCGGACGCGAGACTACGTATGCCTACGATCTCTCTGACCGGCTGACGACGCTTACCCGGCCGGATGGAACGACGTTCAGTTACGCTTATAATGAAACCGGACAAAAAACTTCCGAAACCGATCCGTTAGGTCGCATCACCCGGTTCGAATATAACGGGCTTGGTTTACTGACCAGGACGGTTTTCCCCGATGGAAAATATGAAACGACCGCCTATGATACGGAAAAACGATTATCTTCAAAGACCGACGAGCTGGGGAATACGACAAGCTTTCAATACGATTCCTTAGGGCGCCTATTGGCCACGATCGACCCGACGGGTGCCCGCTGGGAGAGCCAATACGACGCGGCGGGAAGAAAGATCCACGACAAAGATCCGCTCGGCAGGCTCACCACGTATCAACTGGATGTTTTGGACCGGGTAACAAAAGTTATACGGCCGGATGGTTCGTTTGTCACCAACTGTTTCGATTCCGTTGGCAATTTGCTTGCCACGATAGACGCGCTTGGCAACAGATGGTCATGGGTTTATGACCATTTGAACCGCCAGGTGAAAGCGATTCAGCCGAACGGAGCGAGCACCACGACAAGCTTTGATGCCGCCGGGCAGGTGGTTTCCGAAACCGATGCTTTAGGCCGAACAACCAGATATGCTTTTGACCTCGGCGGGCGAAAGACCACCACCACCAATGCCTTAGGGAACGTCTGGACCAATGTTTATGACAATGCCGGTCGTTTAACGGCCGTGGTAAACCCCATGGGTGCCGTGTCTTCGATGACTTACGACATCATGGACCGGGTGGTCGGACAATCCGACCCGTTAGGCAATGTGACAAGTTTTGAGTTTGATACCGCCGGTCGGCGGGTTGCCAAGACCGATGCCCTTGGCCGCAGAACCATCACGGTTTACGATCAGCGGGACCGCGTGACGAGTGAAGTTGATCCTGAAGGCCATACCGTTACTTATTCCTACAATGCCGCGGGGCAACGCGAAGGTTTGACGGACGCCGTAAATCGGATTTGGCGGTGGGAATACGATCAATTGGGCCGCGTGACCGCGGAAATTGATCCGCTTGGCAATGCGACCAGAAGTGGGTATGACGCGGTTGGCAATCGGCTTTCCTTAACGAACGCCCGAAATCAAATCACGAAATATGTTGCGGATTCCATGAACCGAGTAACGAAAGTTACCTACCCTGACGGAAGTATCGCAACCATGGCCTATGACCTCGAAGGCCGGGAACTGTCGCGTTCCGGCCCGGCCGGAATCGTGACGAAAACCT
>Ga0116157_10006721_pt1 | contig 10358 bp, 9 predicted proteins | sample AD_UKC048_MetaG_FD_89882 | JGI IMG/M metagenome (GOLD analysis project Ga0116157, IMG submission 89882) | Active sludge microbial communities of municipal wastewater-treating anaerobic digesters from USA - AD_UKC048_MetaG | ecosystem: Engineered > Bioreactor > Anaerobic > Digestate | place: USA... | reverse complement strand
GCGCCGGGTCGATCAGCGGCTCGTCGCCCTGCACATTGACCACCACCATATCGTCGGACCAGCCGAGCTGGCTGGCCACTTCCGCAAGGCGGTCCGTACCGGAGGCGCAATCCGGCGAGGTCATGACCGTACGATAGCCCATGCCTTCCACCGCGGCGGCCACGCCCTCATGATCCGTCGCCACCCAGATGCCGGCGGCGCCGCTGGCTGCCGCGCGCTCCGCAACCCGCACCACCATCGGCTTGCCGTGTATGTCAGCCAGGGGCTTGCCGGGCAATCGAGTGGAAGCGAAACGGGCGGGGATGACAGCAAAGAAATCACTGGAATTGGAGGACATGGCGAGCAGGAATAGACAAACGGAAAGGCATTGTAGAAGCAACGCATATCAGGTGAAACGCGCTTGCGTGGCGCCGGGCGATTGCAGGCATGAATATCAAGCGAGGATCACGCCGTCCGTCGACCCGTCTCGGCAACGGGCAAGGGAAGCGCCGCAAGGAGTCCACGACATGATTTCGGCCGAACTCGGGGCCGGCGCCTGGCGGCTGAGCGCGTGCCGAATTGCGCACAAATGCCGATGCAGCTCAAGTTTCCCTGATGCCGACCGAAAGAGCAGGAATACATGCATCCCGGCGCCTCCGCTTCCCAGCCATGCCCGCAGGACCGAAACGTGAACAACTTTCTCGCACGATGTCGCACTATCTGGTGCTGGGCTCAACTGTGCTGATCGTTTTGATGATCGGCCTGGTCGGTCATGCGGTCTGGCAGATCAAAGCGTTGAAGTCGCGCATGGGCGATATCGTCGATGTACGCAACTTGAAGATTCAACTCGCTACCGATCTCCAGGAGGCCTCCTTTAACCGGCATAGCAATCTCGTTTACCAAGTGTTGGCGGATGATGCTTTTGAGCGCGACGAAAATTATCAGCTCTTTATCAAATGGGGATATCTGGTCGGCGCGGCACGCAACAAATTGAAAGCGTTGCAGCTTGATGACTTCGAACGCGACAATTTGTTGCAGCAGGACAATCTGGTCAAACAGATCGTTGAGCTGCAGGACGAAATCAGCGATCTGGCCGCGCGTGAAATGGACAAGGAAGCGCGCGACCTGATGTCGATTCAGCTGCGGCCGTTGAATCTTGAATACACCGATATCGTGGAAAGCCTGCGCAGGCACGAACGCGACCTGATCCGCGCCGCGCTTGAAAAGACGCGGCAGGCGACCGACCAGGCCATCAACCTGCATCTGACATTGGGCGGCATATTGATCCTGCTTGCCGTGGTGATCACCAACGCCATCCGGCGCGTGCTGAATCGCAATGCCAACATCATCCATGCCCAATTCAGCGAACTGGAACAAGCCGGATCGCTGCTTGAACATCAGGCCACGCATGACCCGTTGACCGGGCTGGCCAACCGGGCGTTGTTCTATCACCGCGTAACGGAAGCCATCCAGCACGCCCGCGAGGAAGGTTTTGGTCTGGCAGTGATGTACATCGATCTGGACGATTTCAAACAGATCAACGATCTGCACGGCCATGCTGCCGGGGACGCGCTGCTGCTGGCGGTGGCCAGGCGTTTGCAATTGGCCGTGCGCAAGACGGACACATCGGCGCGTCTGGGCGGCGACGAGTTCGCTTTGCTGTGCGTCGGCATCGACCCCACCGAATCGACCGTGGATTTCTGCAAGAAGATCGAACGCGAGGTCAGCCAGCCGATCTACTTTGACGGAATCATGCTGCAACCGGCATGCAGCCTAGGCGTCGCCGTTTATCCGAATGAAGGCGACGATCTCGACGCACTGGTCAAGACGGCGGACACCAGAATGTATGCGGCCAAACGTGCCCGCAAGTCGGCACGCGGTCAATAGACGAGAAGTGTGAAGCCGGACGACAGCACCAAAGCCGCCAACAAGCCGCTTTCCAGCCATTCCACCCCGGCGCCGAGCGCATCGCCGCTCATGCCGCCCAGACGCGACAACAGATAGGACCGCCACAGCAGCATCAGCAGCGGCGCCAGCCACAGTGCCGGAGACATCAAGCCGGTCGGCAGCAATGCCGCGCACCACAGCGCGATCGACCAGCCCGGACAGCGCCAGGCAAAGCGCTCGCCCATGCCCGCCTTGATCGGCGGCAGACGTGCCCAGACCAAGACCCCCAGCCGCGCCCAGGCTGGAACGAACAGCACTGCCCAGAACAACTCCATTCGCGCCAGCAACATCAGCAACACCAGCTTCGCCAACAGCTGCGACACCAGGGCGATCACCCCGAAGGCACCGACATGCGGATCGGCCAGCACGCTCAGCAAGCGGCTTCGGTCGCCGTGCGCCGCGCCAAGTGCGTCGGCCAGATCGCACAGACCATCCAGATGCAACGCCCCGGTGATCCAGATCCAGACCAGCAGGGCCATCAGAGCGCCCAACCAGGGATCGACAAGCGAGCCCAAAGCCAGCGCTGCGGCGACGGATGCCCCGACCGGCAAACCGGCAAACGGTAACCAGATTGCCGCGCGCGCCAGATCATCGGCACGAAAGTCGGCCACCCGCGGCATCGGCAAGCGGGTCATGAACTGGAGGGCCAGGATCAGTCCGCGCATGTATTGATGCTCAGCAACACCGGCGCCTCTCCGAGCAGCACAGAAACACTGAAGTGCGCCGCCTCCGGCAACGCGATGCGATAGGCATGTGAAGACGGCATTCCCAGCAGATGCAGCAACAGCACGCGCATGACGCCGGCGTGGGTCACCAACAAACGATGGCCGCCAGCCGAGTGTTGCAGCCAGGCATCCCAACCGGCAACGACGCGGGCCTGCAACTGCATCACCGTCTCACCGCCCGGTGGCGCCACGCCATCGGCCATGGCGCGGAACATGCGATGCAGAGTCGGATCGCAACGTTCCGCCTCCTCCGGCGTCATGCCTTCCCAAGTACCGAAAGCCATTTCACGGAAGGCATCGATCGGTGTCAGCGGTAGATCCGATTCTTCGGCATAGCGGCGGGCAATCTCATGGCAACGACGGTACGGAGAACAAGCGATCTGGTCGTACGGCGGTTCGGCAAGCCGCATAGCGGCGGCGCGCACCTGCCGCGCTCCGTGCTCAGTAAGGCCTTCATCGAGCGCACCGCGATAGACATGCCGACGACCGGCCACCTCGCCATGGCGCAAGACCGTCACCAGCGTCGCGCCGACGATCATGTCGCGGCCACGCCGGCTTCGTCAAAGGTCGCCATGCCGGCATGCAGCTGACAAGCCAGCCGCAACAGCGGCAATGCCATCGCCGCGCCACTGGCTTCTCCCAGCCGCATATCGAGCTGCAACAACGGTCTCGCCATCAGCGCCGCCAACACCCGCGCATGACCGGGTTCGGCGGACGCATGCGCGAACAACAGCCAGTCCCGCGCCTTCGGGTTCATTCGACATGCCGCCAGCGCCGCCGCACCGGCGATGAAGCCATCGACCAATATGGGCATCCCGGCCTGAGCGCAGGCGATATACGCCCCGGCCAAGGCCGCGATTTCAAAGCCGCCGACGCAGCGCAAGGCGGCAGGCGCGGTCGGGCTTCTTGCTTCCGCCGACAGAGCCGGTGCAGGCTGCAAGGCCAGAAATCCGTGCAACGCCAGGGCACGATCGATCACCGCTGCCTTGTGCCGCACCCCGGCGACACTCAGACCCGTGCCCGGGCCGGCCATATCCTGTCCGCGCAAGCCCAATAATGCGCAACACACGGCGGCGGCGGGTGTGGTGTTGCCGATGCCCATCTCGCCGCCAATGAAAAGATCCGCGTCGTCATCCATGGCGCGTTGCACCGCCAGGCGCCCCTGCTCGAGGCAATGGTCGAACTGCGCGCGGTTCATCGCTTCATGTCGCGCCAGATTCGCCGTGCCGCGTCCCGCTTGCGCGGCGACGACACCGGCAACCGGTTCCGCGGCAAGCGTGCCGACGTCGACAACCTCGAGACGCGCGCCCAGCGCTTTCGCCAAAATGGAAATCGCCGCGCCGCCGGTGACAAAATTGGCCAGCATCTGTTGCGTCACCGCCTGCGGAAAAGCCGCCACCGACTCCGCCACGACGCCGTGGTCGCCGGCAAACAGGGTGATCGACGGCCGCGCGATGAACGGCTTGTCGCGGCCTTGCATGGCGGCAAGGTCAAGTGCGATTTCCTCCAGGCGCCCCAGACTGCCGGGCGGCTTGGTCAGGCGGTTCTGGCGCTCGCCGGCGGCTGCCCGGGCGGCTGCATCGAGCTGTTTGACGGGGTCTTGCCACCAGGCAGTCATCACGATTCTTTCGTTGAGGTTTTCAGCGCCAGCGGCAAACCGGCAGCGATGAAAGTCACCGCATCGGCCTGTCGCGCGATAGCCTGATTCAGCCAGCCGGCTTCATCAACAAAGCGCCGGCTGAGTTCGCCCATGGGGATCACGCCAAGACCGACCTCGTTGGCGACGAGCAGTATCTCCCCGGGTAGTTCGGACAACAGGTCGAGCAGCGCGGCGCGTTCAGCCGCGAAAACGGACTCGCCGGCTTCCAGCAGATTCAGCAACCACAAGGTCAGGCAATCGACCAGCACGCAGCGCCCCGCGGCCGCTGTCAGTCGCAGCGCCGCCGCCAGGTGCAACGGTTCTTCCAGTGTCTGCCAGCCGACCGGCCGCTCGGCCTGATGACGCGCGATGCGCGCCGCCATTTCCTGGTCGCGCGCCTGAGCGGTGGCGATCAGCGTCACCGGCAATCCGCTGGCGACGGCGTGATTCTGGGCATGGCGGCTCTTGCCGGAGCGCGCGCCGCCAAGGATCAGGTTCAACATGATGCATCCAATATGGCGAGCAGGCGCGGCAGATCAAGATGCGCTTCCACCGCGTCCGCCAGACGATCGATGGCGGCGTCGCGCAGCGCGCGGATGTCAGGGGCATGGTTGGCGCGCAATCCAGCCCAGGCCAGCACCGCATTCGCGGCGTCGGGCGTGTCGAACAATCCGTGCAGATAGGTGCCGGCGATGCGGCCATCGTCCGAACAGGCGCCATCGGGGTTTCCGTTCAGCACCGCGAACGCGCGCGCCAGCGCCGCGCCGCTGCTGACGCCGGCATGGATCTCATAGCCCGACACCGGCGTGTCGTCCCATGCTAGGCACCCAGCGACGTTACGCAGCTGTTTCTCAATCTCCAGCCTCGTGGTCATCTCCAGCCAGCCGAATCCGGGGCTGACGCCCGGCTCGCCCTCGATGCCGAACGTATCGTGCAACGCCAGCCCCAGCATCTGGAAACCACCGCAGATACCGAGCAGTTTTCCGCCGAAGCGCAGGTGGCGTTGCAGATGCGCTTCCCAGCCATGCTGGCGCAAGGATGCCAGGTCGGCGCGCACGGACTTCGAACCGGGCAGGATGACCAGATCGGCCGGCGGCGGGACTTCTTGCGGCACCACGAAGCGGAAATCAATTTCCGGGTGCAAGCGCAGCGCATCGAAGTCGGTGTGATTGGCGATATGCGGCAATACCGGGACGACGACACGGAACCTGTCCGCTTCGATGGCGCGCGACCGCGCGGCCGGCAATGCGTCCTCCGCCTCCAGTTGCAAGCCGTGCAGATAGGGCAACACGCCCAGCACCGGCTTGCCGGTTTCCTGCTCCAGCCAGTCGAGTCCACCCTGCAGCAGGCCGATATCGCCGCGAAATCGATTGATGACGAAGCCTTTGACGCGCGCCCGCTCGGATTCCGACAACAAGGCCAGCGTGCCGACCAGATGCGCGAAAACGCCGCCGCGATCAATGTCCGCGATCAATATCACCGGGCAATTCACGGCTTCGGCAAAACCCATGTTGGCGATATCGCCGGCGCGCAGATTGATCTCGGCCGGGCTGCCGGCGCCTTCGACGAGAACGACTTCATATTGGCGCGCCAGTCGCGAGAAGGAATCCAGTACCGCGGTCCGCGCGACCTGCTTGTAGTCGTGATAGGCCCGCGCCTCCATGTTGCTCAGTGCCCGGCCCTGGATGATGACCTGGCAGCCGGTATCGGAATTGGGCTTCAACAACACCGGGTTCATGTCGCTGTGCGGCGGCACGCCGCACGCCTGGGCTTGTACCGCCTGCGCGCGGCCGATCTCGCCTGTGCCGTTGCCCGCGTCCGCTGTCACCGCACTGTTCAGCGCCATGTTCTGCGGCTTGAACGGCGCCACACGCACACCGCGCCGACGCAGCCAGCGACCCAGCGCCGTGACCAGCGCGCTCTTGCCGGCATCGGAAGTACAGCCTTGCACCATCAGCATGCGCGCGGTCATCGCCGCCTCGCCGACGGATCCGCATCGCATAGAATGCGAACCTCGTCTTCCCGCCCGCTCCAGGCATGCATTTCCTTCGTGCGCTTGTCCTTCTTCATTGCATTAGCCTCCCGTTGACCAGCGGCGCGGCAACGGCAAACGCCGCGGTCACGGTGCGCGACGATACCGGTGCCATCGTGCGCCTGGCCGCGCCGGCCCGGCGCATCGTCAGCCTGGCGCCGCATGCTACCGAGAATCTGTTCGCGGCCGGCGCGGGCAAGCGGCTGGTCGGCGTGGTGGATTACAGCGACTATCCGGAGGCCGCCAAACGGATAACGAACGTGGGCAGTTATGAACGCCCGGACCTGGAGACCATCGTCGCGCTCAAGCCGGATCTGGTCGTGGTCTGGCAGAGCGGCAATGCAAGTGGACTGGTTCGGCGGCTGAACGCTTTGGGATTTCCGGTCTACCAGACCCAGCCCGACCGTCTGGATGACATCCCCGCCAACATCGAGAAGCTGGGGCGCCTGGCGGGCAGCGAAGCGATTTCCAGTCGCGTGGCGGCGGATTTCCGACGACGTCTGGCGGCACTGCGCGCAAGATATGGCGCGCGACCGAGCGTGCCTTTGTTCTACCAGGCCTGGCACCAGCCGCTGCTGACTGTCGGCGGCAGCCAGATCATCAGCGAGGTGATCCGGCTCTGCGGCGGCGAGAACATCTTCGCCAGGCTGCCGGCGAAAGCGCCCAACGTCAGCATGGAAGCCGTGCTTGCCGCCGACCCCGAGGCCATAGTCGCCAGCGGTATGGGCTATGACACGCCGATCGGCCTGGATGACTGGCGCAAATGGACCCGCCTGCGGGCGGTGAAGAACGGCAATCTGTTCCATGTGCCGGCCGATCTGATGCAGCGCCCCACCCCCCGCCTGCTCGACGGCGCCGAGCGGCTTTGCCGGCATCTGGAAACGGCGCGTGGCCGGCGCTGACCGCGTCATTCCGGCAGCTCCGGCACGAACCAGCGGCGTCCGTCCCGCTCGATCAAGCTCAGGGGATGGCCGTAGAGGCGACTCAGGCGCGCCGCATCGAGCACGCTGGTGCTGGGTCCGAACTCATGCTCGCCGTCGCCATGCAGCAGCAAGGCGTGATCGCTGAAGCGAGCGGCCAGATTGACGTCGTGCAGCACCATGGCCAGCGCCGCGCCGGCGCCGGCGCGGCGGCCGATCAGTTGCAGCATCGCGATCTGGTGATTGAGGTCAAGATGCGCCAACGGTTCGTCAAGCAGGTACAGCCCGGGTTGCTGCACCATCAGGGTCGCCAGTGCCACACGTTGGCGTTCGCCGCCGGACAGGCTGTGCACCGAACGCTCGGCCAGCGCCGCAAGGCCGACTTCGGTCAAGGCCGCGCGCGCCAGATGCTCATCCGCCGCGCTCTCCCACTCCCAGCGCGACAGATGCGGATGTCGGCCGACCAGCACGGTTTCCAGCACGCTGGCGGCAAACGCATCGCCTTGATGTTGCGGCAGCAGACCGCGTAGGCGCGCGGCGCGGCGCGGACCGAGCGCGTCATAAGGCGCGCCGGCGAGTTCAATCACCCCCGCGTCGGGCGTGCGCAGACCGGCCAGAGTATGCAGCAGCGTCGTCTTGCCGACGCCGTTGCGGCCGAGGATGGCGAGGCGGTCACCAGCGTCGAGCGTCAGATCCAGCCCGCGCACCACCCACTTGCCGCCAATGGCGACGGCCAGATTGCGGGCGACGAGCAGCGGCACGCTCATGTTGCCTCGACCTCGGGTGCGCGCGCCAACAAGAACAGGAACACCGGTACGCCGATCAAGGCCGTCAGTACGCCCACCGGCAGTTGCTGCGGCGCGATGACGCTGCGCGCCAGCGTGTCGGCCAGGGTCAACAATGCACCGCCGGCCAGCATGGCGGCCGGCAACAGCAGACGCTGATCGTTGCCCAGGGCCAGGCGCGCAAGGTGAGGCACCACCAACCCGACGAAGCCGACGCTGCCGACACTGGTCACCGCCGTCGCGGTAAGCAGCGAAGCCAGGAAATACAGAATCCAGCGCAGACGGGCGACATTTGCGCCCAGCGTGGCGGCGAGCAACGGACCGCGCGTCAGCAGATTGAGCTCGCGCGCGAAGTACAACGCCAGCACCATGCCGGCCGACAGTATCAACAGCGCGGGCAGCGGGTCGCCGGCCTGGGAGGCGTCGCCCATCAGCCAGAACAGCATGCCGCGCAGTTGCTGATCCGGTGCCAGCGACAGCATCAACGCTACCGCCGCGCCGCAGCCGGCGGCGACGATGACGCCGGTGAGCAGCAAACGCGTCTGCGTCCAGCTGCCGTCGCCGCGCGCCAGGCCGAATACCAGCCACATGGCCGTCAGCGCGCCGACGAAGGCGGCCGCCTGCAGGCCGAAATGGGCGCTGACGCCGAACAGCATGGCGGCCAGCGCCCCCGCCGCCGCGCCACCGGAAATGCCCAGCACGTAGGGATCGGCCAAAGGATTGCGTAACAACACCTGCATCAATGCACCGGCCAGCGCGAGCAGGCCACCACAGGCGAAGGCGGACAACGCGCGCGGCAGCCGCAAGCCGCGCACGACCTCCGCCGCCATGCCATCGTCCCCGCGCCACAACGCCTGCCATGTTTCTCCCGGCGTCAACGCCAGACTGCCGACCGCCAAGGACAGCAACAGGCTGGCCATCGCCGCCGTGGCGAGCAGTGCAAGAACAAGGTAGGCGCGGCGGCGTTTCATCCGAATAGCGTCACAAATCGATGTCCACAGAGGCCTGGACGTCGGATCAGATCGGTCATCGCATCATTTCCTTGGCTGGTAGAGCAAGGTGACGAACATCCCGCGTCCGGGAACATCGTAGTAACGCGTGCTGGTGCGCGCCAGCGCATAGTCGCGGTCGAACAGGTTGTCGACGCGAACGCCGAGGCGGGTGTCCCTGTTCAGCGCGTATTCGTAAGCGATGTTGACCAGGCCGTAACCGGCGAGATGGCGAGTCCCGTTCACATCCAGCCGTTGCGAATAAGCGCTCCCTTCGACGCGCATGCCATGGTTGCCGTATTTGCGCGCAACGTTCAACGTCAGGCTGTTTTCCGGACGACGATCCAGTTGCAGGCCGGTATTCAGATTGATCGCCTGCAATCGGGTCAGCGCGGCCTGCCAGTCCCAGTTCAGCCAATGCGCGTTGCCGCTCAGTTCCAGACCACGCAGGCGCGCCGAGCTGACGTTCCGCGGCTGGTAATCGTAGGTCGTGGCGATGCCCGGGCCGCCGCCGCCGGGCGTGATGGCCGCCTGCCATTCGATCAGATCGCTGACCCGGGTTTCATACAGATTGAGGGCCGTATTCCAATCCGATCGACGATAACTCAAGCCGAGCTCGCTGCTGCGCGATGTCTCCGGCTTGAGCAGGACGTTGCCGCGCGTGATGTAGGTGTCGCTATAGGTGGTTCCGCCGAGGTCATAGGTGTAAGGACCATCCACGCTGTTCGGCCAATACAGATCGTTGACGGCGGGCGCTTTGAACGCCGTGCCGTGTCCCGCGCTGAAGCGCAATCCCGGCGCGAATTCACGCCCCCAACGCAGGTTCCAGGTGTTGTGGCCGCCAAAGGCATCATGTCTGTCGCGTCGCAACCCGAGTTGTGTGTCGCCATTCAGGACGACAAAGCGGTATTGCGCGAACAGTCCGGTGTTTTCGATGCGTTCGTCGAGCAGACCACTGTTGTCCTTGCTGGCGTGGTCATTCCAATGATCGACTCCGACGCTGAGCTGCCCGGGCTTGAAGGTAAGGTCGTGCTGCCAGGACAGGCTGTCGCGCTCGGTCTCGATGCGCGCGGGAATGAACGGGCTGTGCGAGGTATAGCTGTCCAGGCTGTTGCCCAGCATCACACTTTGCCGCCATTGCCTGCTGATCTGGTGATCAAGCTTGACGCTGGCGGTACGGCTTTTGTAATCGTTGTCGCCGGTAAGGGCGTCCTGTTGATTGCGCCCCCAGGCCTGGGCAAGCCTCGCATCAAGCGCCAGATCGGCTGTCAGCTTGCCATCGATGCCGAAGGACAAATGGTTTCGGTTGAAACCATAGCTGATGCTGTCGCTGGAGAAAGTC
>Ga0116157_10006719_pt1 | contig 10359 bp, 8 predicted proteins | sample AD_UKC048_MetaG_FD_89882 | JGI IMG/M metagenome (GOLD analysis project Ga0116157, IMG submission 89882) | Active sludge microbial communities of municipal wastewater-treating anaerobic digesters from USA - AD_UKC048_MetaG | ecosystem: Engineered > Bioreactor > Anaerobic > Digestate | place: USA... | reverse complement strand
TCCGTCGCGATCCGTTCGCCATGACCCCGTTCATCGGGTACCACGCGGGCGACTACATCGCGCACTGGTTCCGGATGGGCGAGCGCCTGGGAGCCAAGGCGCCCGCCGTCTTCTTTGTGAACTGGTACCGCAGAGACCGCTCGGGCCGCTGGCTTTGGCCGGGCTTCGGCGAGAACAGCCGGGTCCTCAAATGGATGTGCGAGCGCGTCGAAGGCAAGGTCGACGCCCTCCGCACTCCGATCGGGTGGATGCCCAGAAACGGCGATCTCGACTTGAACGGCCTCAAAATCCGGTCGGAGGACTTCGCCGAACTGATGCGCGTGTCGGTCGAGCCGTTGACAAAGGACCTCTCGGATGCCGACCAGTACTTCGGCCAGTTCGGCGACAGGCTGCCCGCCAAGCTCAGAGTCGAACTCGACGCGGTGAGGCAAAGGCTGGCCGCCGCGGGGTGATCTTTCCTCTGGCAAGCACTCGATCCAATCACTCGTCGCGCACTTCGTCGCCGATGCGGGCCTCGCCACTCATGATGTCGCCGGCCATGAAACTGCCGTTGGGAGCGCCTGTCATTCGCACCGTGCCCACCGCCTGGTTTGTCCGGAACACCGTGAGACGCTGTTCGGAACGGGGCAGGGGATTGAATCCGAAATCGGCCACCACGAACATGGCCTGGGTGTTGACACCCGTCACTTTTCCGATGCTGCGCTCGATGACGGTCACGATCGGGTAGCGTGAGGGAGCCGGCCCGGGGGCGGGCCGGGTGGCCATGTTGACTGCTGTGGAGGGCGGCCGGTTCGTCTTCGATCGAGTGGTGTCCGAATGGGAAGGGCTGGCGGCGGTGTTGGTGACGGCTTCGATGGGCGGTTGGGGGCGATACGAAGGCGCGTTCGGGGCGCACCCCGTCAGCAGCAGGATCAGGCACCAGATTGTTGGGATTGTAGCCGGCAGGTTCATTTTTGGGTGCCGCGCGAGATGAATGGGCGGCTTTCGAGTTTCTGGCAAATGGCCGCCCAGCGGCAATCCCAATCGGCCCAACTGGACGCCCACTCTTCGCCGGCGCACCGCCTCCGTGCTGTCGGCAGGAGCGCCGCCGTGTCCGTGCAATGCCGTGCCGCCTCGGTCTCGTCGCCCCAGGCGACCAGGGTCTCGATCAGGTTCAGACGGTTCTCGACCGAGTCCGGGCAGCGCTGGACGGCTCGGCGGAGGTGGGCGCGCGCTTTGGACTTGCTCCCAAGGCTCAGCGGCCAACCGGGGGCGTCGCGGTAGAGGAGGCCCAGACAGCGATCGGGGCCCGCACGATCGAAGTCCGGCTCGAGGTCAAGGACTTCTTTGAACTGTTTCTCCATCTCAGACACCAAAGGGAGGGCTCCGAGAAGGCGGGTGCGGGCCAGTTGCCCGAGGTTCATGGCCAGGTAGTAGCGGGCGGGCGCCAGTCTGGGGTGTTGGCGCAGCACCGAGCGCGAGGCGGCAATTCCCTCCTGGGCGATGGCGGCGCGCTGGGTGTCGTTGGTGGCGAAGTCGGCCCAATCGTAGCAGGCGCGGGCAAAGTGCCAGGCGGCGGACGGATCGGCCGACTCGCGAGCGTAACGTTCGCCTGCGGCGCTGTAGAGACGCTCGGCGCGCGCACGGAACGCGGGGGTGTCGACCGCGCCTGTTCCGGACCCGATGCAGGCGAGCGCCCCAGCCAGGGAGAGAGCGGCCAGCCACTCGATGGACCTGCCCATTCGGAGGGCCGATCGCGCGTTTGCGGGAGCGGCCCTGGTGAGTGACGGTAATCGGCTCAAGGCTTGGACTCGCGGAAATCGTTCCCCCGGGAGTGGTTCAGGTGCGAACTGGCTGCTGGAGTTCGTGTTTGCCATCGGGACAGTCAGATTTATAGTGTCCGAGTGAAATTTAGCTGCAACCAGACGCTCTTTGCAACTTTGGTGGCGATCGTATTGCTCACCAGCGGTTGCGGAGGTCTGGCGCTCTCCCCCTCGATTTCTCCGCTCATGTTTCTGATTCCCGGTCTGGGACAGGCCCGACCGCAATCGGTTCCAGGCAGCCCGATGTCGGTCCCCTCCGAGCCGGCCGCACCCGCGCTGGCCCAGGCTTCGTAGCGCCATGCGCTTCCCGTTCGCGTTGTCGGCGAAGATCGCCGGGCACATCATCAAGCACAAGCTTCGGGGCACCCCGAAGTTCGCCATGGTCCTCCAACTCGAACCGCTCCACGCGTGCAACCTGTCCTGCACCGGGTGCGGACGGATTCGGGAGTACTCGACGAGTCTGAAGGACATGGTGCCGCTCGAGGCGTGCCTGGCGGCGGCCGCGGAGTGCGGGGCGCCGATGGTGAGCATCTGCGGGGGCGAACCGCTCATCTATCCACGGGTTGAAGCGCTCGTCGAGGGGTTGCTGGCGCAGGGCCGCATCGTTTACGTCTGCACCAATGGCGTGCTCATGCGCCGGAAGCTCCGCGACTACCTGGCACACACGCACAGCCCGGCCCGGGAAGGCTTGTTGCGCCGGCTTTTGGCCGAGGAGTTGATCACCGCCGGCCAGGCCGAGGCGATCCGGCGCGGCAGGACCGGAGACAGGCCGGTCATTGGCCCCAGTCGATGGCTCTACTGGAACGTTCACGTTGACGGTCTCGAATCGACGCATGACCGGGTCGTCGAGCGCGAGGGGGTTTTCCGGGAGTGCGTGGCCGCCATCCGCCTGGCGAAGGAGTTGGGCTTTCAAGTGGCCACCAACACGACCGTCTACCGCGAGACCAGTGTCCGCGAAATCGAGGAGATGTTCGCTTTCTTCTCCTGGATGGGTGTCGATGGTCACACCATTTCGCCCGGATACGATTACGACGCCGCCGGGCGCGACATGGCGCAGCGTCTGGGGAAACGGCCCGAGGACTTCTTTCTTACGCGGGCGATGACGCGGGAGAAGTTTGCCGGGATTTTGGATTGGGGCAGACGGTTCACGATCTTCGGCACGCCCGTTTACCAGGAGTTTCTGGCGGGCCGGCGCGAACTGACATGCAGCGCCTGGGCCATCCCGACATACAACATCAAGGGTTGGAAAGCCCCCTGCTATCTCATCACCGACGACCATTATGCCGGGTACGGCGAGATGCTCGAACGGGTGGACTGGGACAAGTATGGCGTGGTCGACGGCGTGGTTCGGGACCCGCGTTGCGAGAACTGCATGGTCCACTGCGGCTACGATCCGAGCGGCGCGCTGGGCACGGATTACCGGCGCGGCGATCACTGGAAGAACTTTATCTACAACTTCGGCCCGCGTCCGCCGCGCGCCATCGAGGGGCAACGGGTGAACGCCTTCAATCGCACCGCATCATGAGCCGAGTCCTCTTTCTCTCTCCTCCGAGCTTCGATGGCTTCGATGGAGGCGCCGGATCGCGCTACCAGGCCAGACGCGAGGTGACCAGCTACTGGTATCCCACGTGGCTGGCCCAGCCGGCGGCTTTGGTGCCCGGGGCGAAGCTGATGGACTGTCCGCCGCACGAGATCGGGATCGAGGAATGTCTGCGGCGCGCGCACGGCTACGACCACGTCATCATCCACACCTCGACGCCCTCTCTGCGCAACGACTGCAAGGTGGCCGAGGCCATCAAGGCCCGGCGCCCGGACACAACGATCGGGTTTGTCGGAGCCCACGCGGCCGTCCTGCCTGCCGAGACGCTCAAGGCCTCGCCGGCCATCGACTGGGTGGGTCGCAAGGAGTTCGATTACACATGCAAAGAGGTGGCCGAGGATCGCCCCCTGGCGGACATTGCCGGCCTGTCCTACCGCAAAGGGGGCCAGATCATCCACAACAGGGAACGGGATTTGATCGCCGACATGGACGCCCTGCCGTGGGTGGTCGACGTGTACAAGCGGGACCTTGTCATCGAGAAGTACTTCATCGGCTACCTGCTTCACCCCTACCTGAGCCTCTACACCGGACGCGGCTGTCCGGGCCAGTGCACGTTTTGCCTTTGGCCCCAGACCATTGGCGGACACAGGTACCGCGTCCGCTCGGCGCGGAATGTCGCGGACGAGATGGCCTATGCGAAGCAGCTCTTTCCGCATGTGAAGGAGTTCTTCTTCGACGACGACACATTTACGGCGAATCTGCCGCGCGCGCGCGATGTGGCCCGGAGACTCAAGCCGCTGGGCCTGGTCTGGTCGTGCAACAGCCGCGCCAATCTCAACTACGACACGATCAAGCTGATGAAGGACTGCGGCCTGCGGCTGCTTCTGGTCGGGTACGAGTCGGGCAGCGATGAGATTCTGCGTCGGGCGAAGAAGGGGGTCACGGTCGACCAGATGCGCGCGTTTACGAAGGCCTGCCACGACATCGGCGTCATCATCCACGGCACGTTCATCCTGGGCCTGCCCATCGAGACCCGCGAGACCATCGAGCAGACCATCCGGTTCGCCCAGGAACTGGATGTGTTCAGCATCCAGGTGTCTCTGGCCGCGCCGTATCCCGGCACCGAACTCTACGAAATGGCCCGCCAGAACGGCTGGTTCGCCCGGCAGGACAAGACCGACATCGTGCACCAGGACGGCCTGCAGCACTCGGCCCTCGAATACCCCGGCTTGAGCAAGGAGGAGATTTTCGAGGCGGTCGAGGTCTTCTATCGGCGCTACTTCCTCCGGCCCAAACCGATTCTGCGCATTCTCAAGACGATGCTCGAAGACAAGGAAGTCTGCGTGCGGCGTCTGCGCGAGGGTTACGAGTTCTTCCGCACCATGGCCCAGCGCCGCGAAATCCAAGGCGGGGCTTGCGAACCCGCGACGACCCGCTAACATCGCCTCTGGCTGTGGCGGCGAACCAGCCAGGCGCCCCTGCTTTCGATCGCGGATCACCCCGTGCGAGCCGCGGCTCATCGAGGCGATTCGAAGGGGCGCGCGAACAAAACCGCATGATCAAGACAGACATTCAACTGGCGGAATCGGAGCGACCCGCGTCTCCAGGAGACGCGGCGTTCGAGGCGTTCGAGGGTGAATTGCGCCGGTTCATCCAAGACTCCGTTCCCTCCGGATTCGGTCCGGCACGGGATGATTCGGACGAGCACGAGGCACGATTCCGGCGACTTGCCCTGGCGCTCTTTTCCCTCCAGCACCGCGCGGTTGGTCCGCTCTTTCGACTGTGTCAAAGACGCGGCATCGCGCCGCAAGACATCGCGGACTGGCGCGCGATTCCCGCGCTGCCCACGACGGCATTCAAGGATTACGCGGTCACCAGTCTGCATTTCGAGGCCCGGACACGCGTCTTCCATTCGAGCGGGACGACGGGGCATCGCCCGAGCCGGCACTTTCACAGCGCCGGTTCGCTGGCGGTGTACGAGGCGTCGCTGCTGCCTTTCTTTCGGGCGCACCTGATGGTTGGGGCGGGGCAGGGGAAGGGCGAATTCACATTCCTGGCCCTGACGCCAGACCCGTCCGAAGCGCCGCATTCGTCCCTGGCGCACATGTTTGCCACGGTCATCGAGGCCTGGGGCGCCGATGACTCCGCCATTGTCGGGGCAGTTGAATGCGACGGCGGGTGGCGGGTTGACACCGCCGCGTCGATCGCGCTGCTGCGCCGCTGCGCGCGGAATCGCCGACCGGTTTGTGTTTTGGGCACCGCATTTGCCTTTGTGCATCTGCTCGATGCATTGCATGAGGACCGCCTCCAGTGCGCGCTGCCACCCGGTTCGCGCGCGCTCGAGACCGGGGGTTACAAGGGACTATCGAGGAGCGTGTCGAAACCGGACCTGCACCGGTTGATCGGCGCCGCGCTCGGCATTGCCCCGACGCACATTGTCTCCGAGTACGGCATGAGCGAACTGAGCTCGCAGGCCTACGACGCCTGCGTGCCGGCGTCCCCGCCCGCCCGAGGTGCTGTCGATCAACGCGCTCGCGGCGCCGCGAGCCTCACCGCCGCTCCGGGCGTCGAGACCGGCGACCGGCGACCGGGTGAAGGGGAGCTGCGCCCTTCGGCCGCGCATGCGGCCGGTGCGCGTGCGCCTGGGCCGGGGCATGGACGGGTGTTTCACTTCCCACCCTGGGCCCGGTCGGTAGTCGTTTCTCCCGAGGACGGGATCGAGGTTCAGGATGGCGAGACGGGCCTGCTGCGGGTGTTCGATCTGGCGAATGTGCGGTCGGTGCTGGCGATCCAGACCGAGGATCTCGCCGTGCGCCGCGGAACCGGCTTCGAGTTGGTGGGCCGGGCCCCGATGGCGGAGCCGCGGGGTTGCTCGCTGCAGGCCGTCGCGCTGACAACCTGATCAGCGCCTCATGCGATCGAGTCTTCGAGGATTCCGCCGTGCAACTTCCTGACTACTTCCTGGCCGACATTCCCGATCCAACGGCGCTGTCGCCCGCGGTTCTCACGGACGCCTGCCTTACGCTGAAGAGCAATCGCCGACGCTTTCTGGCCAATCGCACCACGGCGGATTTGATCGACGTGGTGGCCCGGCTCGCGGGGGACTGGATGGACCCGGACAACCCATTCCGACGGGAGGCTCTCGAGTTCGGTCCGGCGGCAACGGGCTTCTCGCCCGAGACGATCGCCGCCGGCCTGGACGCCTTTTTCGAGTCCCTGACCGGCGAGAACCTGCGCCAGTTGGTGCTGCAGGACTTGGGACACCCTCACCGGCTCGAACGCCTGACCGCCGGCGAAAGCGAGCCCGGACGGGAACGCCTCGGGTTCGCGCGGGGCCCTGAACTGCTGGTGCACATCGCCGGGGGTGTGCTGCCGAATCCGCCCTTGGTCAGCCTGGTGCTGGGGCTCCTGACGCGCTCCGCCCAACTGGTCAAGTGCGCCTCCGGAACGTCCTTCTTGCCGCGGCTGTTTGCCCATTCGCTCTACGAGGTCGAACCGAAGCTGGGGGCGTGTCTCGAGATCGCCGAATGGAAGGGAGGCACCTCGGAGTTGGAATCGGTTTTGTTTGCCCAGGCCGATTGCATCTCGGCCATGGGCGAGGACGCGACCTTGGCCGCGATTCGCGAGCGCGTCCCGCCCGGGACGCGGTTCCTCAGTTATGGCAGTCGAGTCAGCTTCGGCTATGTGGCCCACGAAGCCCTGTCCAAACACGCCGCCCCGCGGCTGGCCGCGGTTGCCGCGGAGGATGTGGCGGCGTGGAACCAAATGGGGTGTCTGTCGCCTCATGTCTTCTACGTCGAGAACGGAGGCAGTGTGACCCCGGAGCGGTTCGCCGGGATGCTTGCGTCCGCCCTGGCCGCCCACGAGCAGTCCCAGCCGCGCGGACCGCTTCCCGCCCCAGCCGCCGCCGCCATCTCGAGCCGGCGCGCCTTCTATGAAGTGCGGGCCGCCTACTCGAACGAGACGCAGCTCTGGGCCAGCTCCGGGTCGACCGATTGGACTGTCGTGTTCGAGAGCGATCCGCGCTTCCAGTTCTCCTGCCTCAACCGCTTCGTCTACGTCAAGCCGGTCGCAAACATCAACGAGGCCCTGCAGGGCGCCGATGCGATCCGCGGCAAGGTGTCGACCGTCGGCCTCGCCGCGTCGGGCACAAGCGAGCAGGGTCTGGCGCAATGCCTCGCCCAATGGGGGGTCACCCGGATCTGCCCCCTCGGCCGGATGCAGCGTCCCCCGCTGGCCTGGCGTCACGATGGACGCCCGAGTCTGGGCGACCTGGTCACGTGGACCGATTGGGAATTGCCGTCGCGCTGGTGAGGATGTTCCTATGCACGTTGAATTGCGAAAGACCTTTCAGTTCGAAGCCGCTCATCTCCTGCCGCGCCTGCCCGAGTCGCACAAATGCCGGCGTCTTCACGGGCACAGTTTCCGCGCCGAGATCGCCGTGGCAGGCGAGTGCGATCCCGACCTGGGATGGCTCATCGACTACGCCGAGATCACGACGCGGTTCAAGCCGCTCTTCGAGCAGTTGGATCACCGGTATCTGAACGAGGTGCCTGGTCTCGACAACCCGACAAGCGAGAACATCGCCCGCTGGATTTGGGACCGGCTCAAGCCGCGTCTGCCCGAGTTGACCGAGGTGGTCGTGGCGGAGACCTGCACGGCCCGGTGCATTTACCGGGGCGAGGCAGGTTGTGAATAACCGGTCAACACCCTCTGGATAACTCTGCGTTGACCTCCGGCCGCGAGTCGGAATCATCATGCGCATGGCACGCAAGCTCGAGCCCGATCCGGGCGTCCCTTCGATCCACAACTGGCGCACCTCCGATGCCGAGGAAATCAACCGCCGGCGTTGGCGCGCGCAGACCGAGAAATTCGGCATCGCGAACGCCGACCCGCGGCATCCGATCTTCTCGAACTTCCGCGTCGTGTCCGCCAGCGGGCTCACCTACACGGTGGAAGTGCGCGATCTGCGCGAACGGCAGTTCCACTGCACGTGCGTCGATTTCCGCATTAACGGTCTGGGCACCTGCAAACATGTCGAAGCCGTGCTGCTGCATCTCGAAGCGCGGTTTCGCCGCCTTTACAGAGCCGCCGCCGCTCAGGGATCGACGCGGCTGGATGTGGTGCCGGATTTGGCCGGCGATTGCCTGCGCCTGGCGCGGGCGCCCCGGCGCCTGCCGCGCCTGCTCAACACGTGGTTCGACGCGGCAGGCCGGTTCGTGGACGGAGAGCCCGACGAGGCCGTTACACACCTGGGCGCTTTGGGGGCCAAGTCGCTGCCCGAGCTGCGCGTCTCCCAGGAGGTGACCCCCTGGCTCGAGACCCGGAAGCGGGCGGCGGAGCGAATGGCGCTGCGGCGCGAATACGAACTCAAGGTCCGAGACGGCCAATGGCCGGCCCACGAGACGAAGGTGCCGCTTTTCCCGTATCAGCGGGAGGGCATGCTGCACCTGGCCTTTGCCGAGCGGGCGCTGCTCGCGGACGAGATGGGTTTGGGCAAGACCATTCAAGCGATCGCAGCCTGCGCCCTGCTGCATCGGTTGGGCAGGGCGCGGCGCGTGCTCGTGGTGACGCCCGCATCACTCAAGACCGAGTGGGAGGAGCAGATTCAGCGCTTCACGGATTTGCCCTATCAGCTCGTGTTCGGCGCTCGCCAGAGCCGGCTGGCGGCGTACGCCCAGCCGCCGTTCTTCACGATCGTGAACTATGAGCAGATGCTCAGGGACGCCCTCGACGTGAACCAGCGCCTGCGAGCCGATGTCGTGATCCTCGACGAGGCGCAGCGCATCAAGAACTGGAGCGCCAAGACGACTCAGGCCATCAAGCGGCTCCGGAGTCGCTATGCGTTCATCCTCACCGGCACCCCCATCGAGAACCGAATCGATGAGCTCTATTCCCTCATGGATTTCCTCGACCCAACCGTCTTGGGCCCGCTGTTTCGGTTCAACCGCGACTACTATGTCCTCGATGATCGCGGGCGCCCCCAGGCGTATGCCAACCTCGAGAAACTCCATGAGCGCATCAAGCCCCTCATGCTCCGCCGGCGCAAAGCGGATGTCGAAACCGAATTGCCCGAGCGCACCGACCTCAACTATTTCGTCCCTTTGAGCGGCGAACAGAAGACAGCGTATGACGACCATTACACCGTCGTGGCGCGCCTGGCGCATCTCGCCGCCCGCCGTCCCCTGAGCCAGGCGGAGTCTGAGAGGCTTCTGCGGCAGCTCGCCATGATGCGGATGATCTGCGACACCAACTACATCCTCGATCCGCAAAGCCGGTCCTGCCCAAAGCTCGCCGAAGTGACCCGGATTCTCGAGGAGTGCCGGGACAACGCGGATGTGAAGGTGCTGGTGTTCTCGGAGTGGGAGCGCATGCTCGAACTGGTCCGAGAACAGTGCGCGCGGGTGGGTGTGGGCTATGCCTGGCATACCGGTTCCGTCCCCCAACGCAAGCGCCGCGCCGAAATCAACGCCTTCAAATCCGATCCCCATTGCCGCGTGTTTCTGAGCACCGATTCCGGCGCGGCGGGCCTGAACCTCCAGGCCGCGACTGTGGTCGTGAACTGCGACCTGCCCTGGAATCCGGCCAAGCTCGAACAGCGCATCGCTCGGGCGTGGCGCAAGCACCAGACTCGCGCCGTCACCGTCATCAACCTTGTTTCGGAGAACACTCTCGAACACCGCATGCTCGACACGCTGTCGAGCAAACAGGCCCTGGCCGACGGTGTCCTCGATCGACGCGGCAACCTGGCCGAAATCAAGCTCCGCAGCGGGCGTCAGTCGTTTCTGGCGAAATTGCAGCAGCTCATGGGCTCCGCGCCCGCGTTGCCTGCCACGTCTGCCCCGCCACAGAAGGTCCTGCCCGCCGATCGCGCCCTCGGTTTCGCCCAGGAAGCACAGCAGCGACTGGCCGGCCTCTGCCTGCGCTGCGAGGAGCGCTACCCCGCGCACGGCGAGCACTCGATTCTCTATCTTGTGGTCGACCGGGATGCGGCTCTCTGGCGCGACCGGCTTGCTG
>Ga0116157_10006716_pt1 | contig 10360 bp, 12 predicted proteins | sample AD_UKC048_MetaG_FD_89882 | JGI IMG/M metagenome (GOLD analysis project Ga0116157, IMG submission 89882) | Active sludge microbial communities of municipal wastewater-treating anaerobic digesters from USA - AD_UKC048_MetaG | ecosystem: Engineered > Bioreactor > Anaerobic > Digestate | place: USA... | reverse complement strand
TCTCAATTTTATGTCTACGCTTCATAATAATTAGCACTGCGTTTGCAATGTTCATGTCTCGTTTTCGTGGGAAAATTTCAACTAAGTTTTCTTCTAAATACTCTGTCAGTTGATCGAAAAATTGTACTATATCTACATCTGACTCTTCTGTTATGAATTTTTCTGTTTCTTTATCTAAAAAAGCAGACTCACCAACATGCATTTTTATCTTTTGATAATTATTGTTGTTTAGATTTATTAAAAATCTCCAAACAATTACGGTGAAATAAGAATATGCCTTACCCTTAGATGCCTTATAATTTTCCAATTTCTCTAATAAATGTAATATGACTTCAGATTTAATCTCATCTATACTTGACCCAGCATAGTAAAATTTACCTTTATGAATTAAAATCTCGGCTAACTTATTAAATGCAAAATTAATTTCATTTCGATATAACTTATTTCTTTCGTGTTGGTCAACACTATTGGTATATTTTATTATAGCTTCTTGCGTCTCAGATGTGAAATATGTTCTACTGTTTTTCTTAGCTCGTTTCTTTGCAACCATTTTTTTAAATTTAAGTAAGGGGTGAATACTATAATTCACCGCCACATTTTGGACAATATTTCCAAGTTGATTTTCTAATTCTATATCTGCATTCTGGGCAGTATTGTTTAATATCTGATATTTCTATTGGTAATTCTGACTCTGGTTTAATTTGATATTCGACTTGATAAAATGGTATATATTGAAAGTTCGTCGAAGATGCAGTTAATTTTTGATTTGATTTACTTCCCATTTCAACTCTGCCTGTCTCAAGTTTTGATTTAGATAACGTATGGTTTGATGTACTTGAAACCGGATTATCTATAGCTTTACAATATATACCACTCGTATATGCATGAGTAGATGACTCATTGTACAAAAAATCACTTCCATTTGATATAGTTGGTGACATATATGTTGGATAAGTTGGATATATAGTTGTAGTGATTACAGCATTGAAATTTATTACATCTTCATCATAAAATTCTACTTTTATGAGACCGTTATTCTGAATTGCCTTTTTTGTAGAAGTTGAATCATCAACCATGTAAGTTTCAAATTTGAACCTTTTAGCTTCATCAATATACCTATCTAAATATACGCGCTGTCCAGGTTTAATGATAAGTCCATTTCTAGATATTTGGTTACCATTGATGGAAATAACCGCAAGGACTGATATCTGCTTTGGGTTATATAACTCAAATTTAAATTCAACACCATCTCGCATATAGATAGTGTTATTGTGATAAACCTTAAGTCTATCATTTCCAATTGTGATGTGTGCTGTTGGTAACTCAGATGAAAAAGAGACCGAATTGGTCTGGGTGTTTGTTGTCATAATTGACACTCCTCTAATTAATTTGTTAGTAAATCAACGCCTGCTAACTTTTTCAATGCAAAATACATTTCGAAAGGATTTATCCTCAAAGCTAACAAACAAAGGTTATATGTTAATATATAGGGTGAAAAATAGATTATTCAACAAATTCATTAAGTTCTTCTGATAATTTTTTTATTTCTTTAAAGAAAAAACCAATTTCATCGTCAGATTCAAACGAACCTTTTCTATCAACTTCCTTAACTCTACTTATTATACTTGATAATGAAGTAGATAATGAGGTTATCCACAATTCCAATTCTTCTCGAGAACGTTCGGAAATATTGAACTTATCTGATGCATCTTCTATTTTACGCATCATGTTAAAATTTGCGTATATTGAACAAATTAACAATATCACTAAGACAACTAATAAAGCATAAACCATTATTCTTTCTCCGTTTCTTTTACTTTACCATCAAACATTTTGGCAAATAAATCATTAGCACTCTTAAGTGCAGTATCTTCTGATAATTTGCTTCTAAAGGGGACACTATTACTTTTCATATGAGTATTGTTCACAGTATTTACATTTCTGCCAGATTTTTCACGCTCGTACTCTATTCGGGCGGACATATAATCTGCATAGTGTAATACAAAAACAATATTGCTTCTAATTTTTCTTTCTTCTTGAAATGCGTTGAAGTAAGGTTTATTTTCCTCAACGTATGGCCCATCATGCAATTTGATAGCTAAAAATTCATTTTCAGAAATATGTATTCCAAAATTTTGAAGCAACCAAATGCTTCTATCTGGTACTGACATGTTTGTAATTTTAGGATTAATATTGTAAACCTTACCCTGATTTTTAACATGCCAATCGCTTATGTTTGGAACATAATAATCTAATTCCATATCTCCAATTTTACCCAAATCATGATTTATTGCAGAGAATATTAATTCCTCTAAAGTATATGTTGATAAATCAGCACCGGATTGTCCCCATACTTCATGCATTGCAATGGAATTATTTACTACATCGATTACATGCTTTACATATCCACCTGTGTAGCATCCATGAAATGAAATAATACTTGATGCAGGTGCCGTTGCAATTCTATCACTAAGCAAATCATATAATGCTAATAATTTCTCTTTTCTGTCACTCACGATGTGAGTATTGATTAGTTCGAGTAATGTTTGATAATTACTTACAATTTCTTCATCTGTTAGTTTCATTTGTTCTTCTTTTTTTTTAATTTATTTTAAATCCAGAAAATTTCTTGATGTAAGAGGATACTGTTGTCCCATTACCATCTGAACCTGAATCATCTTTACATTCACTTTCAAAGTATGCTACTGCTGCGGTAGGCTTTAAATGAAACGCCATCAATATTCCGCTTTCAGTTATTATATATCGTTCATCTTGTGGCAACGGAGTGCCTGCCCATTTTGTTATATATTTTTGATACTTAATTTTATTAAGATGCAATAATCTATTAAATGCAGATATCTGTAACAATGTATCATTTAAAAAATATTCTTTCTCAACATCAATTCCAATTGCTTTAAGAGTACCTGGATTAAATTGAAATCTACCTAACATACCATTTTCACTTTCGCAATCCCATAAATTTCTACTTTCGGTGTATCCCACTTCGTACAAAAACTCATCATATGATTTTAAGTTTGACACATAAATTTCTTCAACCTCTGTTTTGACTATTGTTTTGTGTTCGACTATACTTTTATAAAATACTAAATTGATAATAATTACAACTGCAATTAATATCGATGAGATATATGCGACATACTTTGCTGGTCTTCTCCATTTGTATCTAAAGAAAAACCATATTTTCTTTCTGACGATTGATTTAAATAGCGGCCATACATAACGCATTAAGTGCCCTAAATATTCTATCTTGTCATCGAGCTCTTTATCAGTTGGGACTTTTTCGTCAACCGATGTTAAATTGAATAAGTTTTTAAATAATTTTGGGTGTTCATATGACATAACTCTATAATTTAAATTTATACTATTTTATCAATCACTCCTAATTCCATTGCTGATGTTGGAGTTAGAAACATATCTATCTTTTGTCTAGACTTCCACCAAATCGCATCCTTTGCTGTGCGTTCTTCTAAAAGTTTACAAACCCAATCTTCTAAACCCTTTGTATGTAAAAGACCAGCTTCTTGGTCTGATATCTTTCCATAATTAAATCCGGATGATTCATGAAACATGATAGATGAATATTTTGTAGCACTACGAACGCCATTACCTGCTACTAAAATCATTGCGGCTGCGGACATTGCCTTACCATGTACATGAGTATTAATTAGTACTGGCGATAACCTAATATAATCCAATATTGCAAACATCTCATATACGTCACCACCAAATGAATTTATTTGCCATGTGATAGGAGATTCAATATCTGATTTTTTAGAATAACATTGAATAATATCAGTCTTAGTGATAATATCTTCTAATACAAATTCTTCAATCTCGCCAGTAATTAATAATTTTCTATTGGCAATGTCTATTCTATTTTCTAAATTTAGCGTACGGATTTCATCTTGAATGAAACCAGAATGGCTAAAACCATTAAAGTTCTTATTTGATTTTCCAACCATCTTGTATAAATTTATCTGATTTTTTAAATTTAATTGTCATATCAACACCATCTTTCGTCAATGTAACTATCTCATTTCTTCCAATTGGATTAGGAACAGAGACAGGTTCAGGAGTAGACATTTCTATATCAATTGGCAATATACCATTCAATGTATCAACTGTCTGTTGAATATATGCAGCTTCCATTATAACCGGATGAGTTACAACTGCAATATTCACTTTATTATCTCTATAGAGTAGATGTTTCTGATTTGTTTTTAAACCAAATAACAGTTCTCCATCAATGTTGTCCGCCTTCACTGTTATAGACGCATATCTAATTACAGTGAATAATTTCTGTGGGAATGATGCGTGACTTTCAATGTAAGGTGTTGGCATTGATTTACGTACGATAACAGGGTTAACCAAATATATTGCATTCTTTACACTCAATACAATTATCTTTTTATTTATACCTATCTGGTTAGCTGCTATTGCAGGGGCTGTTTTTTGGTTCGCTAATGACTTAAACATTTCCTCTGCTAACAATTTAGCTTCTTCTAAGTTTTCACAATTTTCAATTGCCGAAACATCTCGAAGTTTTTCAATATCTTTAATTATTTCTTCTACCATATTACCCAATTTTATTAATAAATTTTTCTTGTTTTTTGATTGCCGCCATTAGTTCTCGCATTTTCATCTTACCTAATTTCTTGCCGTCTGCATCAACACCTTTCTTGATAGTTGTCTTTATTGTGTTAATCTCCATTAACGCATCGTGCTTGATTAAATCTTTATCTTTTCTAGACAATTTTTTATCTTGTGTATCAGCTATGATTTTGGGTGTTTCAATTACAGTGATTGGAAGTGTTCCTTTAAGGTTAGGTTGTTCAACTCCTTTATAAAACACATTTTTGTTACTATCAACGTAGACGGGCATAAACTGCCATCCTCGAGGTCTTTTTGGTTTTGGGGCTTCGCATCCGCGGGGTACTTCTGTCATGCGGTTGCAACAAATCCAGCAAATATAAGGGTCTGTTTCGCCGGCTGATTTACGCTGTTCAAAATGAGCATGAATTGAATTATTCATGACTTCTTCAATAATTGTTCCACAAATAGGACAAGGTTTATTTGCTATAAATCCTGATATATTTATCATGTGATTATGGCGTTTCATGTATCTAGCCATTTTATCGCGTCTTTCATTCTGCAATGCGATATAACTCAATGTACTTCTTTCAGATGAACTAATACCTGTACTAATCGTTCCTTTTCGTTTTACCATAACTTATTATTCATTATTATTGTTAATACAACAATATAAGAAAAAAAAACATATAATCCAAATTTATTTTGAATTATGATGAAATCCCACCATCTGGTTGCATTCCCTTGCTTGAACTTTTTGAAATTGCATTTAAATCAACCCCATCTGACCACATCTTTATTTGATTAGCAACACTTATATTATTTTTATTTTCTGATTCTTCTGTTTCGTTACTTGTATCTATAGAGATTGATTCTTCTGGTATAATTGGATTTTCGTTCGTTTCATCTGCAATCTGTTTTGTGTGTAATGTTTCTTCTGGCACAGTCTCTTCAATTATCGTAGAATTTTCTTGTATAACTTCATCATTAGTATTTTCAACTATGATTGGGTCAACTTTAATTGAAGGAATAATATCTTCTATAGATTTCGATTTGTCATCCTTTGATGCCATATGATTATATGCAATGAGTAAACATATTGCGAACGGGTCAAATACGAATATTATCATTAAGATAAACCAATTTATAACAACATCCATGGATTTTCCTGTTAGTCTCGCGAGATATTTTAGCGGACCTAAATCAGCTGATGTTGTTGTGTTATTTGCTTCTATCTTTTTAATATCATATTGTAGGATTGAATCTTGCAAACTATTGACTTTATCAGTCATTGAATTGATTTCTTCATCATTTTTAGATATTTCAGCATTTGCTTGGGCAATATTAGTTTCAACCGATTTAGCTCCGTTTTGACCGTTCCACGTTCCCCGCAAATAAAGTGAATCTAATCTTCTTTCTTGCGATTCGCGCAAATCCATTAAAGTTGCATTTCTAACATTCTTGTTCTCAATTTTACTATTCAATTGATTTATTTGAGCTTCGAACGTTGCTTGTTTTGTATCTATTAGCTTAATTTTTGAATCTGATACATTTAGTTCTGTTGCAGTTACTTGATAGGCATTTGAAAGAAAACCATAAATTCCTGCAGATGTAATTGTCATGAGTACAAGTACGCATGCAAATAGATATGCTCTTAACCATTTATTAATTTGACGCCAGTATCTCTGCAGATATGATACAGCAACTACTTTACCTACCTCCAAACCGCTAGCCATAATTATAATTAAGACTGCAAATCCGGCAAATAATTTTGAAATGCCAAATATCGAAAAGAAAGCAGCGACAGCTGCTATTAAAAATGCTGTCGCTGCTAATAAAAACTTGAATTGGTTATCTTGTTTCGTCATACTCTAAATTCACCCTTTGTAATGCCCGCGTCACATAATTGAGAACTTTGTTATTCAACTCATACATCTCAATTGGCGTCATTGAACGATTATCCAACCCTTTTTTAATACTCTCTATCATTTGCTTAGCATTTTCTAAGTCATTGATAACTGTTGCTCGATACTTCATACACTTCCTATTATTGGTTTTTCTTCATTTTCAGTTTCTTTGTTATCCTCGTTGTTTATATCTTCGTTGTTTTGCTCAATAGCATTATTTGTTTCTTCAATTATTTCTGCATCATTGATAATGCTACATAGAAAATATTTACCATCATTTTTCAAAACAGTATCAACATCTAGATATTCTTTCCAATGTTCTATATTTGGATTATCTGATTCTCTTAGTATTCTTTTAACGATATATAAATTATCTTTAAATGTAAGGGCATTATGCCCAAATAAATGTCGAAATGAATTCATTAGCTTAAGCTTAAATAAGTTGGTGTAACATTCAATGGCGTATCAAATACAAATACTCTACCTGGTTCTGCCTTTGTGTTTGATATAACATCTAAACTTTCCCTATACTGATATCCAGATTGTAACATTTTCATAAATACATCATTAATCATAATTGCATCTGTTCCACCGAGCATCGCTTTATCATATGTCATATATAGCAATGATTTATTAATAAATATTTGATTTAAAAATTTATCAATTGGTGTATTGTTGGTTATTCTATGATTATCATACATATCATCTACATTTGCTTCTGCGGCTATTAACATATTTTCATAGCTGCTACTTGAAACAATAAATTGTTCGAGACTATCATCAACATTATTTATTCTATCAAATAGATTAAGTTTCTCGGGTGCTGTTAATTCGCTAGCCCACATTGAAAACAAATCAATTGAGTTATGAAAATATTTTGTTTGTATTTCTTGGCTTATGAATTTCCATAATTGATTAATCGAATTATTAGAATTTGAAGTTGGTTTTGAGATAAAAATTTGTTGCCAAAAGCTCACATCAAACAAATCCAAAAATTGCCATTCACTGACTTCATACATGATTAAGTTACCCTATAATATTACATTAATAAATAGTATTAATATTAATTATTATTAAAATAATAAATAAACTTCATTCGGAAGTTTAAATCAGCTTAAACTGATAATTCTTACTTGCTAATTATTGTAACGGATAGCGGTATGTTTTTGTTGCCGACTTCGGTTCATTTCAATGTCTAGATACGATGAAGTTTGAAGCGAGCCACAACCTTTCATTTTAGCACTATCTCGGCAATAAAATATACCGCGTGTTACAAGCTGGTCGTTCTTGTCTTTCGTCATTCTGTCTTTCATTTTTGCTGCAACTTTATCTATCTATCTGCTGTGCGTTAGGGTTAGGCAAGCTCTTTTGCAGTTTTTGGTCGTGGTCGGCTTGTGCGAACTGCAAATGTGCTTGACTACGAAGCGTTGGCTATTCCATTACTTTAATTTTACTCTCTATTATTTCAATTTCATCTTTTGTTAATTTATATTTTTTGTAAAGTTGTTGGTCTATATTTGCAATTGATTTAGTCCAATCTATGTCTGATTTTGGTGTGAAATTTTGTAAAGGAACAAATTGATAAACATTCTGAGAAACAGCTTGAGAAACCTTTAATAATCCTACGACATAACGTAAAAATTTTGATTTAATATAACTTATTAGTGCATTAGCTTCGAATTCACTATCAAAACAACCAATGGGAATCAAAGAATCAGTACATGCAGAAAACGGTTTTCCTATATATGGTTTACCTAGAATAGCCACCTCATTATTATCTGTCAATAGACCCGCACCGCCATTTCCTTTGGAAATGAAAATTTTCCATTTATTTGCAATGTCAATATTCTTAGTAATGAATTTTTTGTCAACATATCTAATTTCTTCATATCTGCAACGAAGTTCATAAAATCCCTTTTGTTTATTGGTTTCAGAAACATCATTAGCATCTTTACCTACAATACCAAATGCATCTCTACCTTTAGTGATTGTAGTCATAGAAATAAAATTATCTTTTTTTACCTTTTGGATTATTTTATAATTCTTACTACTGTTCAAAATAATATCCAAACCTTCTTCAAACAAAGGGCGATTTGTTGTAATGTTGTTTTTCTCATTATAAAATTCGGCAAATTCAACATTCCCATTATGTTTAGGGCTATAAAGAAAATAGTTGACACCACCGCTTATTGAAACATTTGGAAAAATTGAACCCGAGTTTGGATAATTAACGATTTTAACAATATGATTATTCTCTTTTATAAATTTCCTTAACTTTATAAAAGATTTATCTTGTGCGACACCTGTAAACCATCTTGAAGGTGTTATTAATGATAAATAATCTGCTTTTAAAGAAATTGAAATTTTAACAAAATCAGGGAACAATTGTTTACTCAAAGAGGCATTGTTAGAACTGCTACTGATATTTTTCTGATACGGTGGATTGCCTACAATAGCATCAAATTTCATAAATGTATATCCTATTTTAATTTTGTCGGTTTTAACCCAGTCCATTATGATACAATAAATTCCATTGTGCTTTTTAATATTGTTTTTAACGCATCCTTCACAAGGGGTTTTAATTGTTTTTGTTTCTTCAAATAAAACTGGTATTTCTTGTATTACTTCAGAACAAGAATTTGGAACAACTCCTTTCAGTCCGTCCATTTGCCAAGCGTTCCATGATATAATATTAGCAATTTTCTTAATAGATGAAATCGTTGGTTCTTTATCAAACTTAAAAACATGATTCTCAATAAAAGTAAATAGCAATGCTTCTCTTGCCAGTAGCAAACTGTCACCATGCCATTCGTAAGCGTATATATTTTTAAAAGCCAGTTCTGTCGCTTCAAGCCAGTCTTCTATTGTTTCAACATTTTCATTGATAATACGCATTTTCCTATCAAGTAAACCAATTCTATTTTCAACTGGAATGAAAACACCTGTAGTTGTATCATAACGACTAGCTAAATATGGAGCTTCACCACACGTTATTTCAAGTCTTGTTTCCTTAATATAATCTTGCCAAGTTTTATCTTTTGGAAAAACAATTTTATCAGCTTTTGTCTGCCATATATTAGAGCCATTTGAATTTGTCATTTCAATATTAAATACATTTTCATATCCAAACCAAGCATTATCAATTAAATTGTTTTGTGCATTACAAATCCAAGATGGCGTAAAAACTTCAGCCATATCTCGAACCCTTGATTGTTGTATTAATTTATTTTTACTTGCTCGTGGCATTATAATTTCTCCATTTACACCAGTTATAAGATTCGGCAAGATTTGAGAATTATAATCATAATCTTTTCCAAGATGTTTGTAATTATCAGTAGCCCAAATAATATTCTTTTTAGTAGAATGGTCTAATAGCAAAATTTCAAGAATATGAGGATATTTTTCTCTTACATCATTCTCCAATATATCGACTTCCCCTGACATGATATTGTATTCTGTATTTTGTTGATTATCAATAAACATAAATCATTTTTGTTAAGTTACCCTATAATATTACATTAATTAATAGTATTAATATTAAAATAATAAATAAACTTCCTTCGGAAGTTTAAATCAGCTAAGCTGATTTATTAATTAATAATAAACAGTTGTTATTCAGGTATATTCATGAAAATCTAGTTTATATGACTGTCAAGGCATATCAATGTTGATTAAATTGCGCTTTATACCGGTTTTAAAATGTTGGTTGTTGTAACTTTTAAACTGATAATTCTTACTTGCTAATTATTGTAACACTAATATATATGACAGATTTCAATTTTCAATTATTATTCTTTCCCAGATTGTTTGCAAATCTTTTCGTCCGAAAATCTTTTTGTGTT
>Ga0116157_10006713_pt1 | contig 10365 bp, 11 predicted proteins | sample AD_UKC048_MetaG_FD_89882 | JGI IMG/M metagenome (GOLD analysis project Ga0116157, IMG submission 89882) | Active sludge microbial communities of municipal wastewater-treating anaerobic digesters from USA - AD_UKC048_MetaG | ecosystem: Engineered > Bioreactor > Anaerobic > Digestate | place: USA... | reverse complement strand
TTGAGTACTGTAGATATGATCTGGGCAACGTGAATCGGGCTGACAAGAAAGTCACGGTTGAGTCCGGCTGCTGCCTGACCAAGTTTAACAGCGTCTGAAGGCAGTGTGGCCAGTGATTTGTCTACCGGCAGATCGAAGAAGAACGGTTTGTTGAAGCCGAATGCCTCGGCATACTTTTCGACGATACTGCGCCCGGTTTTGCGGGCAATGCGGCCATAGACGCCATTGTGAGAATTGGCGAAGGCTTTCCAGACAGTCATGTAAGTCTTGCCCCAGGCAAGAAAACTGCTCTTGGCAGTGGTTTTGCCACTGTCTATACCGGCTGATGCGGTGATGATCTTGAAGATGGAGGCGACCGGAAAAGTCGGGCGTAACGCCCAGTTTTCGGTTTTGTATTCTTTGGACAGAATGTTCAAAGTCTGGCTGCGGTGACTCGAAGTCATGGCGAGAATCTCGCCGGTAGATGGGTCTTGAATGATGCCTGCGCCGATACGGGTCGAGTATTTTTTGAATACGTCTTCGAGCATTTTCTGCAGTGAGGGTCTGATGGTCAGCACTATATATGTCTGATCATCGTATTTGACTATATAGCGGTCAAGCAGCGAAGCGTATTCCCACTTGTTTTTGCTTATCGCTTCGATATATGCGAGCGCAGAAGGTGAGTTTTCGTTAGAGTCTGGCGGCTGATAGCCGGCTTCCGGGCGACTGGCTGTCGCATCGTTTACAGTCTCCCTGACGACCGGGGTTGTCACAGCCGGAGCCATTTCTTTTACAGCGTCGGGCTGCTTATTTTCTGTTTCTGCTGGGGCGGCCAGCTCATGGTGTTCGGCTGCTTTTACGCTTTTGGTGCGGTATTGAATGGCAACCATGGGCTTTTTCTGCTCAGATGTGCCCGGTAATGCGGCGGTCTCGATTTTGCCGGAAACATAGACGGGTTTGCCATTTTCTTCGGCAACGTATAAGACAAGTGCATCGACCATGCGTGAATCAAGTGCCAGCCCCATGAAGGCGATATAGCACAGCACGCATAGAATGTTCAGAGGTTTGAAATAGCTTGAAACCATGAAAAGAAACCTGCGATCAGTAAACTTTTACGGTCTGCAACAGGCCGCTGCGGGGAACTTTGATTGCGCTGCCGGTTTTCAGGCCACGTTCATCGGTGATACGGTTGATTCTGACCAGTGACTGCACCATCTGAGCGCTGCCGAACAGTTTGCGGGCAATCTTTTCCAGAGTGTCGCCGGTTTGCACCTGATATTCGACAAAGCGTTCCGATTCGATGGCGCGAACTCTGGTGCTGCGTTCTACACTTGAATCTTCAGTGTCGATACGTGCCAGCTCAAAGCCGCTTTCCGAAAAATCACGGGTGGCCGGAGCAAATGCGCCTTCTGGTGCAACTTTTACCGGTGTTGTCAGGCGGGTGCTGCTGATCAGGCTGTCGATTCTGCCTACCAGAACAGGCGAGGCCGGTTTTTCTATACCCGGCACTATGCTGGTATGCGGTCCGATATCGCCGTGAATGGTAAAGGCAAAAGCGATCTGAAGCGCAAATAGACCGGCCAGAAAGAACAGGAACAGCCCAAACTGGGCTTTGGATTTGCTTTTGTTTGTCTGCGATTTCATGCCAACCTCCTGTACTGCTTGATAAATTATCGGCAGTATTAACAGCAAGGTTTAGGAAATTGCAGATGGAATGTTTTCGTTATCCTGATTTTCAGCGGCACTGACTTCTTCGACGCGCATGCCCTCATGTGTAAGCATCGCAAAGCCGAGCACCAGTACATACATATATGAAATAAAGTGGCATACCAGCCCAAAAGTAGCGGCTATGTCGTTGGACAGCCCGAATATTCCGTTAAGCGTGATTACGCAGCAGAACTGATAAATCCCGATCATGCCGGGACTGGAAGGAATCATCGAGCCGATTGCCAGCACCGAAATGAGCAATGCCGTCTGATTGAAACCGAAGTCGATGGAGAACATCTGCAGAGACATCCAGAGCGTTAATATAGAGACTCCCCAGGCAATGAAGGAGGTGAAGAGAGCCTTTACAAAAACGACAGGTTTGCCGATCAGACCAAGCCCGTCGATGAATGAATCGCGAGAATTGCCCAGTTTTATCGCTAATTTTTCGGGCAGCAGGTTGAAAACCGCCGATGAAATTTTTACGAACAGGTTTCTTTTGAACTGTAGAAGCATTATGCCGACGAGCACCAGGCAATAAAAAACTATCGCACTGACGCTGGCCTTTTCAATGAGTGGCGTTGTCTTGAAGTTCTGCATCGAGAAAACCAGCAGACTTACAATTATCACCCCGTCGAGAAAACGCTCAAAAACTACTGAGCCAAAAGCTTCGCTACCGCCACTGACCTTTTTCCGCTTGAGGTAATAGGCGCGAAAAAACTCGCCGGCCCGCGCCGGCAGGATGTTGTTGAAAAAATATCCGATGACTACGCCAAAGTATGCGGTTTTGAAAGGAAAGCTCCGTTCAAAAAGAATCTGCTGCCACCTGAAAGCTCTTATCAGATGCTCTAATGTGTAGCTGATGAAGATCAGAAAAAGAAATTCGAATCTCAGGCTGGCAAGGATAGCGGGAACGTGCTTCCAATCGACTTTCTGCAGGGCCAGCCAGAGGAAGAAAAAACTTAAAATTATTCCCCAGAATTTCTTGGATTTTAGCATAGCAGGCATGGTACCATGTGTTCGTTTCATTAACAAGTTTGTTCGGATTGCCGTTGAATAGACTGCAGATTGGTGGCACGGGGTGAGTCTCTGATGTGGACAGTGGTTCAGATCGTTGTTTGTCTGGTTTTTCTGATTCTGGCCGCATTTTATATTGGCCGGAAGCTGGGCCAGCGCCGCTTTTATCAGATACAGGAAGAAATGCGCGCGCTTGAACTCTCGTTCAAGACCCTGATGGAAGACATGGAGATGGTTTCGGCGCATAACATGAAGGTTCTCGAAACCAGAACTGAAGAAATCAAGGAACTGATGACCATTGCCGACCGCAAATGCATCTACGTTAATGATCTGCTCAAGGAAATGGATGAAACTTCAGCCTCGTTGCGCATGCGCAATCTTGGCGGTTCTTCGGCGGTGACCAGCATCGAGGCTGGCGCCGGTCGGAAAACGCAGAAGGAAATGCAGGGTTCGCTCGACAGTCTGGTGACCAGGATTGCCGACATCGCCGGCCGGATTAATGAGCTCGAAGATAACCAGACGGTTTTTGATCGCGACGACCTTGTCGATCTTGTGCGCCTTGAAGTAACAAAGCAGCTGCGGGTGCTTGGCGCCGAAATACAGCCGGTAAAAAACGAAGCAGCCCGGGTCGAGGCTCAGGCCGTTGCAACTGAGCGTGAGCGGATTGTGCCGATGCGGCAGCCGGTTCGAGAAAATTTTGCCGACAATGCGCGCGTGGCTGAACTGGTTCCGTCGGCGCGGCCAAAAAACGTCAAAGAACTCAGGATCGCTCAGATCGATGAAGGGGCAAGGCTGCCGGCCATGCCAAAGAAGACCGATCTTGCGGTCGAGAAAGTTTTGCCGAAGTCTGCTGCCGGTTTTCAGGTCAATGAGGTGCTCGCTCTGTATGAAAATGGTGTGACTCTGCCTCAGATTGCGCGAACGCTCAATATGAGCAAATCCGAAATAGAATTCATTCTCAAGATTTATGGTGAAGGCATTAACATGAGGAAGATCGTCTGATGTCTATCAAGAGTTTATCTCCGGCTGTTAAGAATTTTCTCATAGCGTTCGGTTTTGTTGCGGTAACGGTGTTTGCCTATTATCTCTCCAGCGTAATCGCACCCTTTCTTATCTCGCTGGTGCTTGCCTACGTTATCAATCCGGTGGTCAGGGCTCTGGTGGCCCGAAAAATACCGAGGCCATGGGCAGTTCTTACCGTATTTCTCGTGTGTCTGCTGATATTCACCATATTTGTCGTACCGTTCAGTGTTTCGATGGTTTCAGAAGCGGGCGATCTCGTTGCCAAGCTTGCGAATCTCGATGTCAAGAAGCTGGCCGACAATTACAAAGGGCTTGGCCTCGACCTTTACCAGAAACTTGAAGGCATTCCCTACCTGAAAAACTATGTCGACGAGTTCGTGCAAAGTGACCGTCTGCGCGAATTGGCTGCGCAGGGTGTCATTATGGCGCGTGACGCAGCTGTCGCCCTTTTCAAGAAGGCTTTGAGTTTCTTTGGTGGTGCCTTTACCGGAATTTTAAACATCATTCTCATTCCAATACTGGTTTTCTATATCCTGCTCGACATCGACGAGATTTTTTCCGGTTTCAAGCTGCTTTTGCCGCCAGATTACCGCGATCGTGTGCTGACGATAATCGGTAAGATCGATGTTCAGCTCAGCTCGTTGCTGCGCGGGCAGCTTCTTGCCAACTCAATTTTTGCACTGCTGATGGTCATCGGCATCTGGTTGTCGGGCCTGAATTTTTCGCTGTTTCTCGGCCTTCTGGCTGGAATCGCCAATTTCATTCCGTATCTCGGTGGCCTGTTCACGATAATTTTTGCCGTGCTGGTCGCTATCGCGCAGTTCGGGTTCTCGGCCGCACTTGTCGCAGCCATGATCAAGGCTGCCATCGCCATCGCCATAATCCAGACAATTGACGGCTGGTATCTGCAACCTAATGTGGTCGGCGAAAATGCCGGTCTGCATCCGCTTGTGGTGATGCTGGCTCTGGCGATTGCCGCCAATATTGCCGGCATTCCCGGCATGCTGGTGGCGGTGCCGCTTACCGTGATTCTTAAGGTTCTCGGCCGCGAGCTTTATCACGAACTATACGACCCGGTGTAAAAAATGACAGCTGCCATAAAAGTAACCGATCTCAACAAGTATTTTGGTCACAAGCAGGTTTTGCGCGCACTGCATTTTACCATTCCGCCTGACACGATCGCCGGCTTTCTCGGTCCCAATGGCGCCGGCAAAACTACGACCATGCGCATCCTGATGGGACTGATTCCATCTTATAAAGGCAGCCTGGAAATGCTTGGCTGCAATATCCCATCGCAGCGCGTTGCAGCGCTTGAACAGATCGGCGCCGTCGTCGAAAACCCGACATTTATCGAAACCATGAGCGCTTATGAGAACCTTTACTGGTTTGGCTCACTGTATAAGCCGCTGACCGACGCGAGAATCCATGAGGTCATCGATATGGTCGGGCTGAAAGAGGCGATCAATCAGCGCTTCGGCACTTTTTCGACCGGCATGAAACAGCGGCTGGGCGTAGCCTTTGGCATTCTGCACAAGCCGCGCCTGCTCATGCTCGATGAGCCGACAAGTGGGATGGATCCGGCCGGCCGCGTGCATATGCGCGAGATTCTCAGGCGCATCCACCGCGAAGAAAAAACTTCGATTTTTCTGTCGAGTCACCTGCTCGACGAGGTGCAACGTCTGTGCAACTACGTTGTTATCATCGACAAGGGCCTCACTGTCAGCGAGGGTTACGTCGCTGATCTTCTCGCCACCCACCAGGAAAAATGGGAAATCAGAATGCCTGAGGAAGAAATCGAACGCGCTCGCAGTCTGGTCGGAGGTCTTGGCTTGCAGATCAAAATCGAAAGTGCTCCGCGTGGCCTTGTGCTCACCATGAACGCAGGCCTGTCGGCGCAGGTGAACCAGGAACTGGTAAAGGCCGGCATAAAGGTTGCAGCCCTTATTCCGCATGAGGCTTCACTGGAAGAAACCTTTATCAGGCTCACCTCCGATTCTGGCGACAAGGGGGGCAACGCATGAAGCGCATGCTGTTTCTGGTACTTTTCGAACTCAAAAAGATTCTCAACCGCAAAAAGGCGCTGCTGTTTCTGGTAGCGCTCAACGTGATTCCGCTGGTGGCAAGCCTGGCGCTGCTGCTTGCCTATGTTAAATTCAAGAGCTTCGGTTTTGGCGAAGTGCAGTTCTCGGTGCTCTATGAAATAGTGCAGGGATTGTTTACCGGGCACGTCAAGCTGTTTTCTTTCATTGCGCCATTCTTTCTGGCACTGGTAGTCGGCGACAGTTTTTCGACCGAGTTCAGCCGTGGTTACATGAAGATGCTGCTGTTGACGCCGATCAACCGCTGGCAGGTAATCACCGCCAAGACGGTGGCCATCATGATTTTTCTGTTGCTGGCTGTCTGTATAGGCGGCATGTTTCTGCAGGCAGATCTGCTGATTGCCCGCACTCTGACGCAGAATTCCGGCATGATTCCTGATACGATGATGCAGGGACTTCCCGAACAACTCAGCGCCGACAAACCTCTGAACCTGGTCAGCACCAGTTCGGCGCTACAGCTTCTGGCAATGACTTTTTTCGGTAATCTCATGCTGATCGGTTTTTTTATAGTGTTTTCGCTGTTTTTCGAGTCGGCGATACTGATGTCATTTACCAGTCTGAGCGTTCTGATGGGCATTCACACTTTCTATCTGATCGCCAGCAATCTGCTCAGCAAGATGGATCCCTGGTATGACACGCTGGCAAAGTGGTGTTTCTCAAGGCATCTCGACGACCTCTTCGCGATAAAGAGCATCGAAAAAATACTCGAAGGTAAAGCCAGCATTTTTGCTGGCGAGACTTTTTCGTCACTCGTCTCGATTTCGCTATGGACAGCCGCTTTTTATCTGCTCGCAACGCTGATTTTTTCGCGTCGCCAGATTTTGCACTGAGATCAACGCAGCTTTTTAAAGGCTTCCGGGTGCTTTTTTAGATAGGTCTGGCGTAATGCCTGCGCTTTTTTGTGCTCCTGCATGGCCGAATACCAGCGATATCCGGTATAGCAGGTCAGCAGCAGCGCTATGACAACCAGCACTGCCGGCAGAGACAGTTTCTGTTCGAGAGGTTCCTTGCATTCAGGGCATTCGCCAGTTTGCTGTTTGCAGTGATGACAGTGAATGATGCTCATATTACCTGGCCGTTTTCCGGTTATGAAATGAAATGCACAGATACATGGTGTTTTCATGGGCTGCGAAAACCAGATCAACGATTGATTTCGGCGTGTCCCAGCTGTAGCTGAGCGCTCGGTTGAAAACCATTATTGATGCAACTTTCTGGTCGACAGTATAGAGGCTTTCTTCTTCATCTAAAGTTCTTTCTACTGGTTCGCCAAGCTGTCCAACCAGCGATGTCAGCATTTCCTGATAGAAAAGTCCGATCGACTTCAATTCGGCAAGCGTCTTGTTGCGTTGTTTCGGAAAAATGGCGAACAGACTCTGTATGCTTTTGGGTGTGTTATCACCGATTTTCTTGAGTGAAGCCTGATCGAGCTGCTCCAGATTCCTGCAGCGGTCGCCGAAAAAGATGTAATGACCTGAATCCAGACGGTTAGAAGAAAATGTGTATCTGACGACTGTGTCGAGATTGTTGATAGTATCTAGATAATCGAGGTTGTAGGCACTTTCGTCGCTGAGCAGCTGCGACTTCTCGTCAGCGCTGATACGGCTGCGCTGAGTTCCCCACATGGCTGCCCTGAAATCAGCAGTCTGACCGCGAATCGGGCTCTTTTTCGGGGCCTGTGCTTTACTGGTTTGTGCAACCTTTTTGTCTGGTTTGGGGAGATCGACGGCTTCGATTTTAGCTTTCTTTTCGGCTATCTCAGCAGATTCTTTGAACGGTTGCATCGCCCTGGCTGTTTTTTCGTTCAGTTCAAGCTCGAGTAGAAAAAAAACGGCCGCAACAGCAAAGCAGACAGCAGCAATCTGATAGAAGAGCAGCGCAGTCGTATCACTGACCCGTTGTTTGCAGGCGGGGCAGATACTGATCTCCTTCTGGCATTTTGAGCAGTAATACATGCCAGTTAAGATATCACATTTAGCTTTTTCATAAAATCATTAAACATTGTCGGGTTTATGCCGATATATCGTAAGAAATGAAATAAACCTGGAGGCAGATATGAAATCTTACAAAAGTTTTGCAATGGTAGCACTGGTCGTGGTTTTTTCGCTTTGCAGCGGGCTGCTGCTGGCGGTAACCAAACATGACATCTATGAAGTCAGCCAGAAGATAAAAGAGCTTCAGCAGCGTATCGACGAAGCATACGCTGAATTGCGTCTGCTCAACGAAGAAGGCAACGAACAGTCACAGGAGCAGGCTCAGAAATTGATGGCCGAGATCAGGGAAATGCAGGCGGAACTCAACGTTCTCAAAAAGAGCCTCGAAAGCATGAAGAACGGCGGGCCGAAACTGCGCAGAAGCGGCAATGGTGGCAACGAAATTCTGGCTAACCGACAGCCGGCACGCGCCAGTCGCTGAGGAATGCAGCCGTCTGCCGCTGTGAGTGCAGACAGAAGAAGAGCCGCAGAGTCACACCGTCTCTGCGGTTCTTCTTTTGTTGCTTATGCTGACTGCTGGTTCTTTGCCGCTTCTGCGCGCCGCTGCTTGAGGTATCTTACCAGACCAATCGCGAAGCCCATTACTACTCCGTTTACCGCTGCCATTATCATAGGCATTTCTTGAATCATTTTATCCTGAACGAAATGAAAAGCTACGACTCCGATAATGCTGATGACAGTCATCACGATAATCCAGATAACCAGCTGTTTGACAAGCTTCATAAGACCTCAGACCTCTTCTTTTTATTTTGCCGCAGTCGCGCTCTGGCTGACTGCGAAACCTTAACAGCTAAACCATATTCCTTTAAGATTTTCTTGTAAAGATCTGTTTGCTCTGAAAATAAAAAACCGCAGAGACCTGAGTCTCTGCGGTTTTCTTAATGGGTCTTATCTGGTTTTGAGTTCGCTCAGCAGGTTGCTGACGTTGGTTTTGGTAGAGTCATCGAGGTTGCCTTCGGCAAACACGCTGAAGTTCAGTTTTGCGATAACGTGGGCGCTGACTTCGCGGTTCTTTTCGTTAGCGGTAGCAACGTAATCCATCAGGCTCGACATGTCGCCACGGCTGACATCGGCAACCAGAGTCTTAACCGCGGCCTTCTTGTAGTAATCTTTAACCATGGCTTCCCACATGCAGTCTTTGGCGAAGGCAAGGTCTTTGTATTCAGCTGAGAAACTGTAAGAAGAAGTCGGGAAATAAATCGCCAGGCCGGTGGCATTCTTGGTATTGTAGCCGCTCAGGCCATTGTAAACAACAGCTTTGGCATAGGCTGCTTCGAATTTATTGGCAGCGGTCTGAAAGCCTTCGTCGTTGATGCTGGCCTTGGTCAGTGCTACGAAGTGGCCAAGGTCGATGTTGGTGCGATAGTAGAACTTCTGAACGCGATTGAGAGCTGATTTGAATTCAGCTGCGAAGTCGCCGGCCATGGTGGCTTTGGCAAAACCGTTGATGGCATCGGTCAGGTTGTCGAGTTCGCTGCACTTAACGACAGACTGAGTAGTAGAAGAACTGCCGGCGCTGCCACCGTTATAGGATGCCGCATACTGTTTTGTGATCATGGTGGCAACCTGCTCAGCGGTCATGCCTTTTTTGAAGTTCTGAATGATTTCGCGGTAGGGGTAGCCTTCACCCGGTTCAACTTCTTCAGAAGCTACCAGATAGTCGCAGCCATCTTTAAGAGCATAGGCGACTTCCATCATCTGCATGAGGCAGGCGTCAAAGGTGAAAACTTCGATGTTCTGACCGATGGCAGCCTTGATTTCCTTCATGGCGACGGTCAGCTGATTGGTGGTGATATGGTTGCTCGAAGAATCATCATAAGAAATGCCTTTGATCATTTCGCCATTGGCATTTTTCCAGCCTGAGCCGTGATTCCAGATGATCGAGCAGTAATTTTTTGCCGGGTAGGCTTTGGCAACGTCGGTTACGAATCTGACATATTCGCGATAATCGCCCATGTCGAGTTCGCCCATTTCTTTAACGACCTGAGGGCCGTCTTTGGTGATGTAATTGAGAGTAGCCGGGCCGTGTTCGCGGTCGATCAGGCAGACGATGTTGAGATAATCGTTAGAACCGCCACCGGCAGCCATTTCCTGCATGTCACCCACGCCAAAGGCATCAAGATTGTTGTCGGCATTCAGAAAAACCATGAATGTCCATTCTTTGGCGGCAGCCGCACTGGCCGGGGTACAAAGACAGCAGGTGATGAGGAAAATCGCAAATACACTGATTACACGCTTCATTATCGATACTCCTTATACTCTAATACGCTTATACAACTAAAAAACTACTCGATACGGATACTACGTTCCTTCATTATAATCATCGAAAAGTACAGTGTCAACGGATTCTAAAACATTTTTTTTGTGGGGAAAATACAATCGTCTGTTGGCGCCCGGACAAAAAGCTGGCGGGCAACCGGCGATTCTCAGCCAAAAAATCGTCATTCTGCGCGAGCCGCCAGGCGAAGTCGCAGAATCCATCTTTCTGGCGACTTTCTGGATCCTGCGACTGCCGCGCAGGATGACAAACAAAGAAACGATGCCTCAATATC
>Ga0116157_10006703_pt1 | contig 10373 bp, 7 predicted proteins | sample AD_UKC048_MetaG_FD_89882 | JGI IMG/M metagenome (GOLD analysis project Ga0116157, IMG submission 89882) | Active sludge microbial communities of municipal wastewater-treating anaerobic digesters from USA - AD_UKC048_MetaG | ecosystem: Engineered > Bioreactor > Anaerobic > Digestate | place: USA... | reverse complement strand
TTGATTTTTATGTTTATCCTGAAACAATGGAAATTAAGTATTATGATGTTATAACTGATTCTGAGCTAAGTTTGGCTGAGTGGAGAAGAATGGAATAGTAACAGTATAAAACATGATTGAAGTCTCTTATTTTTATTATTAACTGTTAAATTATTGATAAGTCCTACATTTTTTAGTTTTTATGTAATATATAAACGAGATAGAAATAATTTTTAATAAAATTTTGAAATTTAGATAATATTGACTATATTTGTGAACTAATAGTGAGAAAATATACAACTATTGGTTCACATAATATGAATGAACGTTTAATTTATAAGCTACTCGAAAGTGAACAAACAGTTTTCTCTATTAATGAAATTGCAATTATTGGAGAAGAAACAGACGCGGTAAATCTAAAGAATAAGATAAATTATTACACCAAATCGGGCTTATTACTTAATATCAGAAAAGGATTTTACGCCAAGCGAAATTACAATATTGAAGAGTTTGCATGTAAATTGTATGCTCCTACATATATTTCATTGGAGTACGTTTTGCAAAAAGAGGGTGTGGTTTTTCAGTATAGCAGTGAAATAACATCTGTAAGTAACTTGAGTAGAGTAATTACAGTTGATAAGTTTAAGATAAAGTACAGGAAAGTTAAAGATTCGTTGTTGTTAAACCCATTAGGAATTAGGCGTTTAGAAAATGGAATTAATATTGCTACTCCAGAGAGAGCTTTGTTGGATAGCTTATATCTAAACAAATCTGGATATTTTGATAACACCGCGAGACTTGATTTTGATTTAATAAAGAAAATGCTTGAAATTTACCAATCAAAAGCCTTTTTGCAACTTTACAATAAAACGATAAAACATGTTTGATACAAATAAACATAAGTATTTTTTAGTCCGAATATTAAAGGACATTTATTCAGACAGATTGTTAAGTTCAGTTCTTGGTTTTAAGGGTGGAACAGCGCACATGCTATTTTATAATCTTCCACGCTTTTCTGTAGATTTGGATTTTAATCTGATTGATGCAGAAAAAAGTGAAGAGGTCCTGACTTCATACAATTAGTGCGGTAGAAGTCCCCACTCTTTTATCAAAGGAGCTAATGGAGTATTCAGAATCTCTGAAGTTGGTGAAGAGAACATAAATACTTCTTTGGTTATCGTATCCTGAATGTGTGATTCAGTAAGGCTCCAAACCAGTATTCTGATTTTTTTAAGAGATGTATTTGTTTTTAGTTCAAGGTATTTTTCGACCATTAAAGCCACAAAACAAATAAGGACATGTGAGCGGATCGCATCTTCATTACGGTGATATATAGGTCGTGCCTCAAGATCAGATTTACTCATCCTAAAAGATTGTTCTACATGCCAGAGTTGATGGTATCTATCAATCACAGCACTGTTTGACAGCTGCACTTCAGACAAATTTGTACAATATCCCTTTATCCCCAATAACAATTTTCTTTTCTCAATCAATCCTGTATTAAGCTCTATCTTTTCTTTTGACACACGCTTAACAAACTTGGCTTTATTTCCCAAAGACTGCTTGGCTACGAGATCTTCGGCTTTTTGAATTAGCTTGTTCAAGTCGTTTAACTCTTTCTTGTAGCGTTTCATTGAGAAGTCACAAATGAGGTCCCCGTGCTGTGTTTTCATCCGAACCGTTGACCCCTTGTTAGTGTTTAAAGATGTATTAATTTGCTTTACCAGCTTGATATTTACGTTTGCCAATCGAGCTCCGACAATGTATGATATTTTCTTCTCGCGCAGTTCTGCTAATCTTTCTTCATCAAGCATTGCTGCGTCGGCCACAATAATGGGCTTTGTATCTGGATGTTTCTCAATGAAATTTTCAATGACTGGAAGCATCGTTTTTCCTTCAAAAGTGTTGCCTGGAAACACATTGTATGATAACGGAAAGCCTGATTGAGTAACTAGTAATCCAATTACTATCTGCGGTTGCTGAGATTTATTGTATTTACTGAAGCCCTGAACCCTTAATTCATCAGATTTAAATGATTCAAAATATAAAGTCGTAACATCATAAAGAACATAGTAAAATTGTTCTTCAAAAACCTCATTAGCGGTGTTGAATGCGTGACTTTCGATGGTCGATTTATAATCAATAAATTTGGGAATAGTCTGGTAAATACGCTGAGAATAATGCTTCCCAAAATAGCGAGATAGTAGATTTATTGCTTGTAATTTAGATGAAGGCTCTATTAATCTCATAATCGCCAAATCAATCAATAGTTGTGGTAATTGCTGCAATCCACAAGCTCCTATGCATTTTAAAAAGAACTGATAAGCAAAATTGTGTGTAACTGCAATGCACTTGGACTTGTCAACAAAAAGCACTTTTTGTTTCTCAACCGGAAACAAAGTTAATTGTGATACATGTTTTTCAATCCATTCAGTTGCTAATGAGCGTAGAATATTACTTTGTTCTTCGTTTTGAGCACTTCCAATGTGTTTTTCAATTTTAACCCTATGTCCTATGTACCGAACAACCTGGAAAGCAATTGCTCCAGATTTAGTTTTCACTTTTCTAATTCTTAGCATAATAAAAAAGCCGTTAGTGCGGTAAATAGGCAAAAATACAATCTTTATTCAATTGATTATCAACAAGTTGAAATTTTATTACCGCACTAATTTATAGGAGCGTATGAAGTCAGGAAATAGTTTTGGCTGAAACCAATTTTCATGTCGAGATTCTAAATGTTTTAGGACAGACTGTCCATCAAAGCGAAAATACCAAAGTTATAGATGTCAGTGGACTTGCAACTGGGACATATCAGGTAAAAATTTATTTATCTGATAAAAGTGTAACGAGAAAACTTGTAGTAAAATAATTTTTGTTTTTCTGTTTACTATTACTGAATAATATTAACATTAGATAATATTTTAATATTTTATTAATTCATTAAAATATTTCCAACCTCATCATATTTTGCAACAAATATATCGTAATTTCCAGTAAGGCTGTTATATAATACTGTTGTACCAAAATGTAATTCACTGCTATAAAAATCACCAACTGCAATTATATTATTTTCGTTATCAGTGGCAATATCTTTGGTTATTTCATAACCTACAGTTTGATATAGCGGAGTGTCAGAGTTAGTTGCCCAATCTCATACCATACATTGTGAATGAACAGAATTGTACGAAATACAAGTGAAAGCAAAAATTGCTATCTGAGAAAATAAATATTTAAATATCAAATCTATGAAAAATATCAGAAATCACTCATGTATATTTTTGTTGGCATTCGAACTTTATTTTCTAATTTTGTTTGAAATAATATCTTATGGATATAATTTTGACATTACTGATTGCAATAGGTCTGTCAATGGATAGTCTTACTGTATCAATGGCTGCCGCAGCAACGTGTAAAAGCAAAAGCAATTTTGTGTTTCTTCGTTTTGCGTTTACTTTGGGTTTTATACAGGCTGTCTGCACAATTGCCGGATGGGCAGCCGGAACAGAGCTTAATAAATATTTACAGATTTATGACCACTGGATAGCTTTTGGATTATTGCTGATGATAGGAGGTAAAATGATATTTGAAGGTATTAAACACAAAGACAGTGAAGAAAAACCAGAAATAAACATGAATAGTTTTTTTGTGGTAACAGGTTTGGGGATAGCTACAAGTATTGATGCTGCTGCTGTGGGGCTAAGTATGTCCTTTGCGGGAATAAATATCTGGATTGCTTCCTTAATTATTTTTGCAGTTACATTCTTGTTTTCATATTTGGGACTTTATAGTGGTGATTTTATTCGAAAAAATTTAAGAAAACTGCCGGTTGAAATTATCGGAGGCTTTGTATTAATTGGAATAGGGATTAAAATATTTGTCGAGCATTTTATTAACGGCTGTTAATCACAAAACAATATAACACTTATTGCTATGGACAAAACAAAACTTAAGAAAAAGCACTTAGACTTTTTAAACATCAACTTGCCGGAGATATATTTTAAAATAATGGACAAAGATGATTATAAGTCTCATTATCAATTAATTAAGAAAACTTTAAAGCCGAAAAATATTGATAATGTATTTCACTTCAAGGGGGATATTGAGGATTTTTATTCTCATAGTTTTTGCTACGACAAACTAAAATCAACATTGTTGAAAGTAGCTGCAAGAGTAAAAGGCAATATTGCTGTTTATAGATGTTTTTTTAATAAAAGTCAAAACTTTATATTGTCTGCTTCTTACAAAAGTATTGGACTTTCAGAACGCATAAATGAATTTCAAATTCCTGCTGAAAAAACTATCTGTAGGTTGTTTTCCAATGAAGACGAAAAACTGATTAAGAATATTGATATTACTATTGACACAGATTTTCAAGCAATTGTTATACAATGCGTAAATATTGCTTTTAATACCTTATTGGCGAATATCCTGGAAACTTTTGAAAAGCATGGTATAGAGTTGAGTTTTGTGTCAATAATACAAGTTAAAAAGCCATTTAAAAATGCAGATAAATACTATAAAGTTGAGATAAAAACAATAGAAAAAATTGAAGAAACTGAATTTGTATCTCTCTCACAAGATTTCGAAAGATATATTCAGACTTCGATAAAAGCAATGAGTATTTTCGATATGGTTGGACCTTCTATGGTTGGACCTTCGAGTTCTCATACTGCCGGAGCAAACAGAATAGGACAGATTGCCCGAAATACTATTTTGGCAGTAACCGAACGAGGCGAAATTATTAAAAATGTTGAGGTGAAACTTCTCGGTTCTTTCCGTGATACAGGCGTTGGACATAAAACACCTTCAGCACTTGGTGGCGGACTTTGCGGATTCGGAACCGATCATCCCGAAATGATTGCTCATGGCGAACCCGAATTTTTGAAAAATAAAGGAATAAAATTCGGAAAAAGTACAGCAATATTTATTGGGTACACAAAAGGTTCTCCTGCAGATGACTTAAAATATCTCTCACAGAGAAACAACAATATTGCAGAAATTCATTTCTCCACAAATATTGCGAATTATTTTATTACCGGCTTTTCGATTGGTGCCGGAAATGTAGAAATAAGGTTTTTTAATAAAGAACTTGCAAAACCGATAAACGGCAAAACCGATTTCAGACTTGATGGTGCAGAAATAATCGAAAGTAATGACGATAAACTTCCGTTAATTAAAAAGATCTTTGATGAAGCAAGTGTATCTGAAATTCCTTCTTTACCATTCAATACATTTGAGGAACTAATCGAATACCTGACAGAAACAGGAGAAAATCTTATTAAGATTATCTGCCAAACTGAATATTCGCTTCAGAAAATGAGTGAAAAGGAAGTATATGAAAAAATGCAGTTGTATTGGCAGGTTATGAAGTCTTCTGTTTATTCGGGAGTAAAAAGTCGCGAAACCTCAATGCTAAAACTCAGCGGTGGCGATTCGAAAAAGATGAATGAATATCTTAAAACCGATACTCTCTTCGATAATATTTATGGCAAGGCAGCAGCCTATGCCACAGCAGTAAACGAGATAAATGCCAAAAGCGGAGTTATAATCGCTTGTCCCACTGCTGGAAGTTGCGGAATTTTGCCCGGAGTTTTAACAGCTTGGAGCGAACAACATCCAGATGCGGAAAAGCAAATACTTGAATCATTGATGGTTGCAGGATTTTTTGGAATGATACTATTTACCGATGTTTCTACTGCGGGTGCTGATTATGGTTGTCAGGCAGAGATTGGTGCAGCGGCAGCAATGGCAGCATCTGCATTGGTTTATCTTGAAGGTGGAACATATGCTCAAATGATACAAGCATTTGCCCTTGCAATTAAAAATTGTCTTGGATTAATTTGTGATCCTGTTGCCGGATTGGTTGAAGTCCCTTGTGTAAAACGAAATGGAATTTATTCATCACTGGCAATTACAGCAGCATTTATGGCTTTGAGTGGTGTTAAATCTTTTATTTCGCCCGACGAAGTTGTATTAACGATGCGAGAGGTAGGAGAACGCCTCCATATCGATTATAAAGAAACAGGTCGTGCCGGACTTGCTAAAACCCGAGACGGCAAACAAGTAGAAAGAGATTTTGAAGAGGAAGTGAGAAGATTCTTTGGGTAGGATGCACTATTCAAATCTACTCCACGGTGGTACTCCACCACTTTCGATTATTGAATCATTACGAATTTTACGCTTTTGGTAATAATCTGTAAATAAGGAAATATTGTCTATTCCAAATTTTTCGAAAATATATTGATTCCAAACATTCAATTTTTCGACGTTTTTTCCATAATCAACATCGTAAAGATAGTTTGTCGTTTGTACCAAAATATTGCCATTTGTTTTCTCGTAGAGATCTTCGATTTGTCTTAATGTTAGTTTTGTGCTGTCCAGAACCGATTGCATTTTTTGTCTTTCTATTTCGCATAAATCGAATAAAATATTTACAAATGCATGCGAATTTGAATCTATTGGCATTCGGTAGCAGGAGTTTATGTCTTCAAAAACCGTATAAGAACTGCAAATAAGTGAATCTTCTGTTTCGATAATATCAAGTAGAATTTGAACTTTGAGTTTAATAAGAGATGAAATGGGAAGATTTAAAAGCTCTCCGGTTGTTGCAGTTTTATTATTTGGATATACTTTATCAATAAAAACACGCTTGTTTGGATACCAGAATGTGTAATAGCCAATATATCTGGGCGTATCCTGACGTATAAAAGCTCTCTCGTCAAGCATAAATCTTTTGCCATGCTGATCTTCCTTAGAGTAAAACATATAATCATCTGTAGTAATGAAATTGATTTTTCGTTTTTGATCATCAGTTAATAGCATTGCTTTGTTGTATTCCCAGAATTTCGGATTATATGGAATGAGTGTCAATTTGGAATAATCAGAGATGTCTGTGTCATAATCAAAAAGAGGGGCAATAAAGAGCTTTTGGAAGTCGTAAAAATATAATACTGAATTTACAGAATAAGACCGATATTCTTCGAGGGGGCTCTGAAGCAATTGTCCTCCCGTTCCACGCTGTATCCTATAACTGAAATCAAATCTTATCAACTCAGGATACATTGTTTTGTCAACTATTTTGTAAGTTATGGTGAAGCTAAGATTAACGCTGTCCATATTGTCTTCGACAACAGATTCAAAGGGGTGAACTTTGGCGTTCTCAATATTTAAACTGATTTTACGTAAAAGCATCGTTTCTTTATCAATCCAGTATTCGCCCGAAAAATGTGATCCCTCTGTCTTTTTTGGTTCAAAACCAACGTGAACCATGGTGCTGTCTGCAGGAATTAAATACAAGCGAAATTCTTTCATCATTTGATTTTTGCCAAGCTGGGTAGGCATTACCGGATAAAAAGAATTGTCTTCAATAATATTCAGAAGTCGCATAGCTTTGCTTGTTTCTACGTTCTGTGAAATGTTTAAATCCAAGATATTATGTGCAAGTCGGCCGTTTTTAAGTATAAGGTCAATTATTCTTTGTCCTTTCAAACTTGCATTAAAATAGCATTCGAGAAACTCAACAGGCTTTCCAGAGACTTCAGATTCAAGCCCAAAATAAGCTTTGGAGACTGTTTTATTGGTATTATTATTAATGTTTCTTGCACATTTCGTTAACATACTGTACAAAAAATCATCATTACCGGCAATTGTAACTTCTTGTAAACTCAAACTTTCTTTTTCGAGTTTTACTACCGTATATTTGACAATATTTTTAGCACTTACTCTAAGTTTTTGGTAGCCAATAAAAGAAAACTCCAAAACATCACTCTCCAAATTTACAGAAATCGAAAACGCTCCATCAGCATTTGTGATAGTTCCTTTGTTTGTCCCAACTACCGAAACATTACAATAAGGTAAAACTTCGCCGGTTTGAGAGTCTTTAACAGTTGCCAATATTTTTGTCTGACAAAAAGTGTTTAGAGAAAACAACCCAAAAGCGATTAAATAGAAGTAACGCAAATACATGATATTGTTAAAAATGAATTATCAGACAGTTTGTAAATATTATTGTGATAAAAATATTAAAAAAATCAGATTTAACTAATGGAAATAAAATTCTATTTAAAATGCTCTAAAAACTCTTTTTTATAACCAGCCGAAATATATATTTCCTTATTATCAGATAAGATAACATAACCCCCCATGCTTTTATGGTATGATTTAACATAATTTAGGTTTATTATATGTGACTTATGCACCCTAATAAACGGGTATGGTAGTATTTCTGCATAGTGTTTTAAAAAACGACAGGCCATTTTCGTCTTACTATCAATCAGGTAAATATCCGTAAAGTTACCATTACCTTGCAGTCTGATAATGTTTTCCATCTTAATCAGTTCGAAACCTTCGAGTGTTGGGACTACTACCTGACGTTTTTCAGCTTTTTGTTCTTTAAAATTTTCAAGGACAATACGGTTTCGGTTAAATGCTTCCTGTTTGATAAGACTATCCTGTACTTTATTAACAGCAATAATAAGTTCTTCAATATTTACGGGCTTTAGAATATAATATGCAGCGCTTTGGTTGAGGGCTTTGAGCGAATACTCTGAAAAAGCTGTAACAAAAATCGTTTCGAAACATACATTTGAAGTTGATTCTAAAATATCAAAAGCATTTCCGAAAGGAAGCTCAACATCCAGAAATACTAGCTGAGGTTCAAGTTGTTTGATTTTATCAACGGCTTGTTTTGCATCAGTTGCCTCTCCAATGAGCTCAATCTGTGGGCAGTATTTATTCAAGTATGTTTTAAGGGCTTCTCTTGCCGATATTTCGTCTTCGACAATTATACTATTTATTTTCATTTTTCCAGGAAATTTTTACTTTTACTCCCGTGTCGGGTGACTTGTCAATTATCTCAAATTTTATTTCTGATTTGTAAATTTTGTTTAACAAAGATATCCTTTCTTGAATGTTTTTCAATCCTCTTGATTTATGCATACTCTGATGTTTTGTTTTTAGCTTTTTACTTTGTTCAATACCAATACCATTGTCTTCAATTGCGACAAGAATGGATTTTTCAATTATGCTAAAACTTATTTGTAAAAAGCCAATAGTATTCTTATAACGAAGCCCATGCCAGATAGCATTTTCCAGATTTGGTTGAATAATCATATTAGGTACCATTATTATGTCCGGATCGAGTTTCTCATCAACGCTTATTTTATAGCTAAACTTATCAGGAAATCTTATTCTTTCAAGTTCCAGATATTTTTTCAATTGTTCTATTTCTGAACTTAATTTAATAAAATCTTTATTTGAATTTTCTACAATGTTTCTCATCAGTTGAGAATAAGAACTTAAGTATTTATTAGCTTCAAGTTCGTTGCTATTAGCTATGAATTGATTGACACTATTTAAGCTGTTGAAAATAAAATGGGGATTCATTTCTCTTCGTAAAGATTGAAGTGCAATAATATTATTTCTTTTCTTAACTGTTATCCATGATTTAACTGTTATTATAATCAAAATTGTAAACAGAAGTATAATTATAATTAGCAATAAATTGTTATTATCTTTGCGTTCGATGAGTTTATCCTGTAATATGCGTTCATCTTCCAGTTCCTTGATCTTCTGTTCGGAAATCTCGAACAGTTTGACATCAATAAGGCTTTCGTCCTTGAGTATAAGAGAATCCAAATTTAAAATAAAATCCTCGTACAATGCAATGATTTTTGTGTTTTCACCGGTTTTATCATAGTAATGCACAAGTTCGATTAGACTTGCTCTTGCTTGAGAAACATTACCTTGCTTAATTGCAAGAATGTAAGCATTTTGTAAAATCTGTAATCCTTCTTGTGTAATATTTTGTGAAAAGTACATGTCCGACAGCTTACGCATTTGTTTAATCTGTGTGTTCAAATCGGCAGTTTTGTAAGATTGTTCAACAACTTCCTTTTGAATATATATGGCATCTTCGTAATTTTTTGTTTGGATTAACAGGTCTGCAATATTACTTTTTACCTCTAAGGCTTCATCACTTTCTTTATCAACGGTAGAAAGAGCTTTGTTATAATTCCCAAGTGCTTCATCGGTTTGATCCAACGACATATTTATATCAGCAATTTGGTTGTAATTCTGATATATCTCTTCATTATTGTTGGTATTGCTAAGAAGAAAACAGTTTTGATTCAGATAGTCAAGTTCATCATAAGAGTTATTTGCAGATTTCATCCTGTTTGCATCATTAAGGTTTATCTGAGCTTGTATATTTTCATTTGAATTTTGCCACGCATTTTGGTAATTATCTGCTGCAGAGCTTCTTTTTTGTTGTAATTCCTGTACTTTTGCTAATTGACGATAATATTCTGATATTTCCGAATTATTTTTACTGTTTTTAGAAGCATATTCGATGGCTTTTTGAAGATAAAACTCTGCTTTAGCATAGTTCTTCATTT
>Ga0116157_10006702_pt1 | contig 10373 bp, 10 predicted proteins | sample AD_UKC048_MetaG_FD_89882 | JGI IMG/M metagenome (GOLD analysis project Ga0116157, IMG submission 89882) | Active sludge microbial communities of municipal wastewater-treating anaerobic digesters from USA - AD_UKC048_MetaG | ecosystem: Engineered > Bioreactor > Anaerobic > Digestate | place: USA... | reverse complement strand
CGATTCCTTTGTGCCTCAGTTCTCTCTCGACATACCACGGCTCGACCTCGGACATGCGGCCTATTCTGTAGTCACGGATGTCGACAGAAAGTCCGTAGTGGCTGAGGACAGGCACTGCTCGTTCAAAAATCTCGCTCGCGGCAAATTCTTCAGGCATATGTATGCCGTACGTACTATCACACCACATGTTGGCGGCGATATATGAATATATAGTCCCGGTATCATTATCTACATCTATATATGTCCACTCATCTGAGTTTGCATCCTGGAGTTTGAGCCTGGCAGCGCCTCTACCATTGGCTCCGCCTTTCGCCTCGTCGGCCATTCGCTCAACGGCGCCGAAGCTCCCGCCAGGTTCTACAATGGCCATGAAGTCCTGCACCGCCTTTGCGTGCGCGGAGGACAGCGCCGTAACCTGTGCCTCCTTCTCCTGCAACTGGTCCGGGCCGGTTGCTCCAGAAGTCTCGGCGTACGCAATGGTCGCCAGCATTACAAGGATGACAACAACTGACGTTCGAAGTACCATCGCACGTCTTCTCCTTGCTCTCTTCTGTGCGTGACCATACTCACGCGTCAACCTGCTAGTGCGTCGCGACAAAACACGCGCGTAGTCTCTCGGCCAGGATCTCGTGGCCTCTGTTCGAGAGGTGAAGGCCATCCACTGTGGCGCCGGGCGCGACGTAGTGTGCGTAGTCCTTACCCTCGGTGAATTGCGCGATGAGGTCGCATGACTCGCGGATGTCGTAGAGGAGGGATCTTTCCTCAAGCCGCATACACTGGTGTCCGCGAGGGCTCTATGCACTCGATGAAGTACGGATTGCGGATCGCGCCGATTTCGACGAGGTCGATACCGCAGCCAAAGAGATCCTGGAGGTCGGCCAGCAAACCGAGGTGCCGCTCTGCGTGCTCCTCGGGCGTGCACGGCTGAAAGCGCACCAGGAAGTCCAGATCGCTGTGACCTGCCTCGAACTTGCCTTGGGCTGCGGAGCCAAACAGCTCGAGTCGCGCCACCCCATGGCGCGCGCACAAAGCCTCCACCTGCGCCTGTTTTTCCTGTACCGGCGTTTTCATAGCGTTCTGCCTCGAATCTCGTTCCGGCAAGCATTGTAGCATACGCTGCTATCGTGCAGTGATGATGCCGCCTCCACGTTACGCGTTTGTGCCCCGCGTAGAAGCGGCTTCCAGCGGCTTGGTGTTGATGTCGTGCCGGGAATCGTGGTTCAATGGCCGTTGCCGATGTCGAGCATTGGCGGAACCGCTTGGGGAAACGTCCTGACCATGACTGAAACGCTGAGGCATCCGATTCTGCACGCGCTGGCTGTTGCGGCGTGTGTTGCGGTTTGCCTTGGCGGATGCGGTCGGGGCGGCGAGTATCCGGATGGACCGCTGGTGTTGGTGTGTCCGTGGTCGGCGGGCGGCGGGACGGACCGCCTGGCGCGTCAGGTGGCGGCGCAATTGGAGGGGGAGTTGGGCGTGCCGGTGAACGTGGTGAACGCGACGGGGGGCGCGGGCGTCACGGGCCATACGCGGGGCGCCATGGCGCGGCCGGATGGCCACACGTTCACGATCATGACGGCCGAATTGAGCATGCTCCATTGGCGCGGGCTCACGAACATCACGTACCGCGATTACGAGCCGCTGATGCTGATCAATCGCGATGATGCGGCGCTGTTCGTCAAGTCGGACGCGCCCTGGCAGTCGATAGGCGATGTTAAGGAGGCCATCCAGCGCGATCCGCGCGGCTTGAAGGCGTCCGGCACGGCGCAAGGCGGGATCTGGCACGTGGCCTTGGCCGGCTGGCTGGTGGCCGAGGATCTGGACGCTTCGGATGTGATCTGGGTGTCCATCAACGGTGCGGCGCCATCGCTTCAGGAGCTGATGGCGGGCGGGGTGGACATGGTGTGCTGTAGCCTGCCTGAGGCGCAGGCCTTGCTCGACGCCGGCGAGATTCGCTGCCTTGGACTCATGGGCGCCGAGCGCTTGCCGACGTATCCGGATATACCGACGTTCAGGGAGCAGGGCATCGACTGGTGCCTCGGCACGTGGCGCGGACTCGGCGTGCCGGTGGGCGTGCCGGAGGCGCGCAAGGCGCGGTTGACGGAGGCGATCCGGCGGGTGGTCGAAAGCGACGAGTACCTCGAGTTCACGCGGCAGGCGGGCTTCAATCCGGCGGCGGAAGGGCCGGCGGAATTCGGGCAAGCGTTGGCCGCCCTCGACGAGCAGTTCGGCGCGATTCTGACCACGGATGCGTTCAAGAGCGTTCAAACGAGCCGGTTTGGACCGATGGTGTTTCCTGGCGTGCTTTCGGGGCTACTGGCGGCGACGGTGATCGCGCTATTGGCGACGCGCGGAGCCAAGGGACCGGCGGCAGCGCGGATCGACGGGCGAGGTATGGCGCGGATGGCGATGGTGATCGCGTGGGTGGCCCTGTACGTGGCCTTTGCGGAACACGCCGGATTCATGCTGACGGCCGGCGTGTTGCTGTTCGTTCTGCTGTGGCAGCTCGAGGTCCGGTGGTACGTGGCGCTCAGCGTTGCGGCGGTGGTGGCGGCCGTCGTGTACCAGGTGTTCGCGGTGTACTTGCGCGTGCCGCTGCCGTGGGGCACGTGGTGGAGCGGATGAGGCAACGGGAAATGCGGCGTGAGTGAAGTCGTTCTAGAGGCCGTTGGCGACGTGCTGGGCAGCGTCCAGATCTGGGCGGTAGTCGTGTGCTGCGCGGCCTACGGCATCTTCATGGGCGCCGTTCCGGGCCTCACGGCGACGATGGCCGTAGCCCTGTTCATTCCGCTGGCCTACTGGCTCGATCCGCTGCCTGCGCTGGCCGCCATTGTGACGATGGAGGCGTGCGCCATCTTTGCGGGGGATATCCCGAACGCGCTCCTACGCATACCGGGCACGCCGGCGTCGGCGGCGTATGCGGATGATGCCTATGCATTCACGCGGCGCGGCGAACCGGAGCGGCCACTGGGCGTGTGTCTGCTGTTCAGTGCAACCGGCGGCTTATTGGGCGCGCTGATGCTGATTCTGGTAGGACACCAGCTCGCGAAGGTGGCGGTGTTGTTCAGCGTGGCCGAGTACTTCTGGCTCTACCTACTGGGTCTGAGCTGTGCGGTTATCGTGGCGCGCGGCTCGGTGCTCCGGGCGGTGTTCGGCTTGTTGCTCGGCCTTCTCTTGTCGACGGTAGGCCTCAGCGCGGTGCACACGCAGGCGCGCTTCACCTTCGGTCAGGCCGAGCTGTACCAAGGCATCAACTTCATACCGGCCATGATAGGTCTCTTCGGTGTATCCGAGGTGTTGCGCAACCTGGTGACTTTCGATGCGCCGACGGCGGGCGAGAAAGGGCGGAAGGTGTCGAGGGCGGGCACGGGCTTGTTCCGCCGATGTGTCTACGAACCGGTGGCCTCGGTGGTTGGGCCGGCGGCATCGCTGCTGCGTCGGCGCACGCCGCATGTGATTCGTTCGGGCGCGATTGGCGCGCTGGTGGGCATGCTGCCGGGCGCGGGCGCCGACATCGGCGCGTGGGTGTCGCTGGCCGTGTCCAAACGGTTCAGCAAGCGACCGGAGGAGTACGGCCAGGGATCGCTCGAGGGGATCGGCGATGCGAGCGCGGCCAATTCATCGGCGCTGGCGGCGACGTGGATTCCGGCACTGGTTTTCGGCATCCCGGGCGACTCGATCACGGCCATCGTGATCGGCGTGTTGCTCATGAAGAATATCCGGCCCGGCCCCGAGATTTTCGAGAAGCAGACGGCCTTGATATACAGCATTTACGTCGTATTCATCCTGGCGAATCTCGTCCTCATTCCCATTGGCCTGTTGGCCATCAAGCTGGGCGGGTTCGTTGTGCGCATTCCGAAGAAGGTGCTTTTGCCGATCATCCTGCTGTTCTGCGTTGTCGGAGCCTATGCCATCAACGGTAGCTACTTCGACGTGTGGATCGTCCTCGGTATGGGCCTCCTCGGATTCGGCCTCGAGCGATGGGGCGTTCCGCTCGGGCCGGTCGTGTTGGGGATCATTCTCGGCGGGCCGCTCGAGGAGCGATTCATCCAGACGCTGACGGGTTCCGATGGCTCCTTCGCGGCGTTCTTCAACCGGCCGCTGGCGGCTGCGCTCGGCGGGGTGTGCATGGCGCTGTGGATCTCGACGGCGACGCTCGCCTTGCGGCGAAAGAAGACGGATCAGGCGTGAGAGCTTGTGTTGGCGAGGTCGGTGAAGGTTTTGATCGCAAAGGAACAACATGAGTATGGCTAGTGGTAAGCGTGATTTCGACAAGGCGGCCGCGACGTGGGATGAGAATCCGGCGCGGGTCAAGCTGGCCGATGACGTGTGCGCCGCGATATGCTGTGAGGTGTCGCTGAGCGCGGCGATGAAGGTGATGGATTTCGGTTGCGGAACCGGTTTGCTGACGCTGCGGATGGCGCCGCAGGTCGGCTCCGTGACCGGCGTCGATCGTTCGCAAGGTATGCTGGATGTCCTTGGCGCGAAGGTCGCCGCACTGGGGCTCGGGAACGTCGAGACGCTACGCGTCGATCCGGATGACGGCGCCATCTTGACCGGCCGGTACGACCTCATTGTCAGTTGTATGGCGCTTCACCACGTCGAGAGGATAGCGCCGCTGCTCGAGCAGTTCTACGACTGCTTGGTGCCTGGCGGCCCTCTCTGCATTGCGGATCTGGACCCGGATGAAGGCCAGTTCCACGGTGATAGCGCCGGCGTGTTCCACGCAGGTTTCGAGCGGGCGGTGCTCCGTCAGGCCCTAACGGACGCCGGCTTCCGCGATGTTTCCGATGTCACGGCAACGGAAGTGACGAAACCGGCCGCGAACGGCGAACTGCGCCGTTTCACGATCTTCCTGATCACCGGCCGGCGGGAGTAGCGGGGCGCTGCCGTTTCAGGACTGCTCTTGCCAGGAGCGGCGCATTGCGTTCCAGAATCCCGATATCTCCAGTCTTCTCGTACTCCTTCATCCAGTGCTGTCTTTGGCGCAGGATTCGTTCGTCGTCTCGCAGGTGGAGACGATCTAGCGTGTACTCGGCTCGCGCCCGCAAGTCCGACGGGATTCTGTCGGTGACCGTCATCTGCAGCGAAGGTAGGAGTACCTCGAACCAATCGTGTTGCACTTCATAGGGATCTAAGACCCGGCATGCGCCCGAGCGGCCCTGTTGCTTGCTGCTGTTGATCCACTGGGAGGCGTACCGGTAGTTGTTCCACTCGTAGGCGAGACAACGGGCCTCCTTGATCGAGATGAAATGATCGATGGTTCCTCGCGGCTCGTACATGGCCCCGTAGCCACACAGATCATGAAATCCCTCCGCGAGCGCCGCCGAGAAGTCGCGCCACAGACTTGGTGGTTGCCCGGTAGGATGCTTGCCCAACCACGCGTTACCAACTTGGCGTACGTCAGCATCGAAGGCTGCGGGTTCCGGCACGGGATCCACGTGAATCATCAGCGTCGCTCCGTCGCTACTACCCAACGAGGCCAGAAGTGGTCGTGCCCCGGCAACACGCGCAACAGCTCCGCGTGGATAGCCTCTTGCGTGGTGAGTTCGGCCGGGAGTGCGGCCCTGTCGTCTCGCATGTAGGCTTCGGCTATCTCGATGGCGCGTTCCGCTTCTTGGGATCGCGCTTGGCGCAGGCCGAACACCTCGGAGACTAACCACCCCACCGCGTCGCCCTGAGGACACCAAGGCATATCCTCGGCAATCACGTCTTCCCCCTCGATGTGAAGATGGAAGACTCTGTCGAGTTCTGGGCGGAAGTCAGACTCAACGGATGCCATTACCAGCGGCGCGTGCGTTGAGGCGATCATTTGAACGTGCGGAAAGACGCTACCTGCTTGGCCAGTTCCTTCGGCGCCGAGACCTTGGACTAGGTGCAACACTGCAGGCAAGAGCTGCCGCTGCCACTGTGGATGCAGATGGAGTTCGACCTCATCAATCAGCACAACGAATCGATCCGTGGGGCTGTCGCCAATCAACTGGCACGCTCTGAGATGCTCCGTGTGGGCCCAAGTTATCAGGTAGGCGAGGCCGAGAATGCGTTTCACAGCAGCCGATGCCACCGTGACAGGGACAGGGCCATACGGCGAACTCAACGTCGGGATATCACGAACGTCGGAGATCGAGAGGCGGGTGAGTTCGCCCGGTTCGAGCGGTTCTTGGCTGTGCGGGGACAGTGTACGCAGAACGTTCCGAAGAAGTGCGTACTCGTTACCGTTCCTGTCCTTCCAGGTCTTCCAGTCTGCCAACAGGCCTTCACAAAACACGTTGCCATTTGCGCGAAGCCCGTCCCAAATCTCGCCCATGTTGAATAGGAACGCTTTCGGGCGATCCTGATTCTCGTACCCCCGCGCATCCAGACGCTTCCAGTAGTTCCGGGCCGGATCCCAAAGAGAGAATCCTCCATCGATTCGAAGATAGAGCACCAGACCGGGACTACCAGGGCGCCCGCGACGCAACGGCCACTGTTCTTTCTCCGGATCGAATACGCTCCTGTGGGAAACGTCCGAAACGGTCTTGGCGTCGAATGAAGATGCAATGGTGGCTTCACGTCGTCGGCCCGGTAGGGGCCATGCCATGCCCTCCTTCTCTTCCTTGCCCGGCCACGTTTGGGTCAATGCCCACCAGGCAACGTCAAGTAGGAACGTCTTGCCGAGGCTGTTGTCGCCCGTTAGGAGATTCAGTCGTTGCGCAAAGTCGAGACGCATATGTGGAGACGGGCCAACGAAGTGCAAGTCGAGATATCTCAACATGGCGGTGCTCCTATTGCCGTTCCTGTTCGCAGGGGATAGTGTACAGGGATTCGTGCTTATCCTTGCGCTTCGTCGCGCGGGCGGCCTCCTTGTAGCGTTCTTTCTCCGCCTCGAGATCGGGCACGCTCTGCCATTCGCCGCGTTCGACTGAATCCAGAATCGCTTTCTCTTCTTCAGTTAGTCTCATAGCCTCTCCGCGAGGAATGCTAACGCACGCGGTGTGTGCCCATCAAGGCGGAAAGCGGACAGACACCCGCTTCCCAGGGGTCGGGGCCGGCCTTCTTCACACGTTTCGATTCCCTCTTTGGATCGAACCCCGAAGCTCGGATGGAGATTCCTCACATTCGTTCGGAATGACAGACTCGGCAATGCCTCACACCATCCTACAATACCCGTTTCTCTTTCCGCTGAGCGATGCGTGGCAGCGCGGTCCTTCGAAACGAGCAACTCATGCAGCAAGCATTCTTCGGCGGCGCTGCGTCAGCGAGCTGGAGTTTCTCAGAAGTCCGATTCGAAGGTGAGTCCGGCGGCTTTGAATTGCTCGCGGAGGTCGCGGAAATAGGGGGATAACGCGCCGACGTCGGACCCGGCCGCGAGGAATCGCGCGCCTTTCTTGATGAGTTCGGGGGCCTTGGCGGGTGGACAGGGCATGCCCCAGTGGCGGTTGTACTTTTTGCAGAGGGCGGCGAGCTTGTCGATGGCGGCCACCACCTTGGGATGCTCGTACTCGCCGGGCACGCCGTAGCTATGGGAGAGGTCGCCGGGACCGAGGAAGATGACGTCGATGTGGTCAACGGCGACGATGTCTTCCATGCAGTCGACGGCTTCTTTGTCTTCGATCTGGACGACGACGAAGCGCTGGCTATTGGCGAAGGCGCAGTACTCGGCGACGGGGAGCATGCAGAAGGGGCCATCGGAGTTTCCGCCGTCCATGGGGCGCATGCCGATGGGTTGGAACCGCGTGGTGCGGACGATCTGCTTGGCCTCTTCGCCGGACATGCAGTGGGGCACCATGATGCCGGTGGCGTCGAGTTCGAGGGGGCGGATGTAGTCCGAGTAGCTGCCTCGGGCGACGCGGATCATGGAGTCCATGCCCATCATCTTCGCGGCGCGGACGTGGTTGTGGACGGTTTCGATATCGAGCGGCCGGTGCTCGGTGCAGATCCACACGCAGTGGGCGCCGATGTGGCCGAGGATCTCGACGGTGTTGGGGTCTTTGAAGGCGACAGAGGCACACCACACCGGTTCGTCGTTACGGAGTTTCTTGAGTACTACGCTTTCGTGCACGGTTCGTTCTCCTTAGCGTCTGAGGTTGGTGGATAGCAGCGTCTTGTTGATCGAGATCGAGTCACTACGGCCTCCTCTCGACCAGGGCTGCGAGGTCAGCGATATCGAAGGCCTCGAGCAAGCCGAAGCAGAAGAGGGCGGGATAGTCTTCGTACATGATGCGGTCCGTGATGAGCCGTTTGAGGCTGTCAAGGCCGCCCTGAACGTCGACGTGGGTGAAGCGCTCTGGTTCGACGGCGGCGGCGGCCATTGCGGCGACGCCGGCGTTCCAGCCGTCGGCTCTCATCGAGACCGTCTGGGCGTGGAAGGTTCCTTGCGCCCAGTGCGCAGCGGCGAGCACCTGGGCCGCCTGAAGTCCCAGGAGTCGCTCGCCAACGTTCTCGATGAGCAGGCCAAAGGGCCATGATCGGTCTCCGTTGGGCAGACACTCTCCCATGAGGATTGGGTCTATGAAGAGTACGCGGGTGTCCTCAGTAGCCGAAGCGGCGGCCAACTCGTGCGTGGCGGCCTTGCCCTTGTCGGCGATGAGGAGCAGGACGGTCCTTGTTTGCGCGCCGGCCTTGGCCATACTGGTGGCCGGTAGCGTCCAGTCATCGCCGATGTGCAGGCGATACGATGCGATGTCGAGTCCGTCATCCGATTCTTCGCGAAGCAGTTCGGCGTCGGCCGCCACCGATTTGAAATGCAGGATGTTTCGCAGGCGTTCCCGGGCGGCGGTTGGTTCCTCGGATGGTGCCGCGCGACGGGGCAACTCGTCCAGGAGGTTCTCGGCGAGCGTGATGAAGCTCTCGTTGTTGTCGGGCACGCCGACGCGGAGCTTCTGGATGGTGTAGGTTTCGTCGTCGGATGGGATGTCTTCGTCGATCCAGGGGCCGTCGGGCAGGAAATGGCGGTTGAGGAAGCGATAGAACTGCTCACGGTTATCCCGGTCGTAGTTGTGTGTGCCTGGATCCTGGTTCGCGTAGGTGGCGAAGCTTTCGGTCTGGCTGAAGAGGCCGTAGAAGGGCACGATGGGATCGAACACGGACGGGACCGAGCGCCATGCCTGGAAACAGCAGTCGTCCTTCTCGTTGAAAAGCAAGAGGGCGGGTCGCGGAGCGAGCATGGCGGTGAGATGCGTGTAGTCGGCGATGGTGGCCAGGTCCACGGGCGCCTGTTCGCAATCGCCGATGTCTTCAGGGAATTGGGTACGAACGGCCATGCCGACATAGCCGGCGTTGGGCACGGAGAGGGCGATGCGCGTGTCGAGGGCACTGAGCATAATTGTCTGCCAACCGCCGCCGGACAGGCCTGTCATGGCGATGCGCTCGGGATCGGTGTTGGGGTGCGACGCGAGCACATCCAATCCTCGTTTCATGGCAAGGTAGAAGACCGCGACGCCGCTCCGGCCGCACAGGTTGAGGTAGGAAAGGCGATGGTGATGGTAGGCCTCTCGGTTGAGCTCGCCGCAGTTGAGCCACTCGGGATGCAAGGCGAGGATACCTCGTTTGGCGAGGTTGATGCAGCGGAGCTGTTCGTACGTGGCGGCTTTGCCGGCGCCATACTCGTGGCCGTTGACATTGAGCACGGCCGGGGTCTTGGCGGCGACTTGGTCGGGTTCGTAGAGAAGGGCCGGAATCCACAAGCCGGGCAATGCCTCGTATCGCAGTTTCCGGATCCGGTACCCGTTGTTCGGCAGGGTGTCAGTCCACTCGACGGCCGGCTCGCCTTCGTACCACGCCTTTGGCACGCCGCGATACATCACCTCGTCGAAGACGCGTTGGCGCACGTGGCCGCTCTCTTGATGCCATGCATCGGCGGATTCAGGCGTTACCAGTGGTCGGACGCGATGCTGAACGAATCGCTCCACTTCGCCCCGCGTCGTGCCGGGTTCGAGGATGGGCTGACTCCACCACGATTCGCGCATGTCCGTCTCCGCCGCCGAGACGACCTCGGCCGCCGCCAAAGCCACTATCCACGCCGCTGCCGCCATGGTCTTCCTCCCTTCGTGGGACATTCTGGCGGAGTGAGCGATTGTTTTCAATGCGCGGTGGATCCCGATGGATCGCGCTAGTCGTATGCACATCTGGCGCAGTTTTCGTGGCGGGATTGCGCGAGCAGATCCCGAAAACGTGTTCTCTTGAGCGCATCTCGGTAACGAACTGTGGGCCGGGCGGTATCATGTGCAATGTCTAGCGACTCTTGGCGGCCGATGCTGTCGGCCGCCGAATGGTTTTTGGGGCCAATCTAAGAGCTTGAGAGTACCGAGTTCTCGGACTATTCCTTGTCCTCTTGAGTCTGCCTGAGTTTACACAGTTCGATGGCGAGCGTCACCCATTCCTGAGAAAGTTCCTTG
>Ga0116157_10006700_pt1 | contig 10377 bp, 8 predicted proteins | sample AD_UKC048_MetaG_FD_89882 | JGI IMG/M metagenome (GOLD analysis project Ga0116157, IMG submission 89882) | Active sludge microbial communities of municipal wastewater-treating anaerobic digesters from USA - AD_UKC048_MetaG | ecosystem: Engineered > Bioreactor > Anaerobic > Digestate | place: USA... | reverse complement strand
GCCGATTCCGGCAATGACCCCCGCGCACGGAGCGCTGTCGCTGCCATCCTTGTCTGGATACATGCCCAAAGCGGCCAACGGGCTTAATTCCAGGAATGGCGTGCCGGGATCCAGCAGCATTTGCACCCGGTCACGGGGGAGCAACTTTCCCCGAGCCGTATGGCGCGCGCGGGCCACCTCGCCACCACCGTCCTGCGCAATTCCCACCCGGGCATTCAGGTCAGCTACCAAGGCACGCATTGCCATGGCGTTCGTCTGAAACTCCGCAGATCGGACGTTGAGTTGAGTCTCCAGTACGGGCATTTTGATGCTTTCAGGAAGGCCGGAACGAAGCCAGCACAAAGTCAACCTAACCGGTCGGGAAAGTTCGTAGTTTGATTGACGTTTACGTAAACGTCAACTAACGCAATTGTTACACATTTCCCAGATTCAGCAAGTCAGGTAACTCGGTCATACGCGTGAAGATGTGGTGCGCGCCCGCCAGTCGTAACGCACTGGCATCGACATGCGCCGAGGTGCTTGGTGAGTAGGCAAACACGGTGGCACCCGCTGCAACCCCAGCCGTCACACCCACCACCGTATCTTCCACCACAGCACACTGCCGAGGATCAGCACCCAATGCAGCCGCTGCCGCCAGGTACACGTCAGGAAAAGGTTTGGAGCGCGGCGTCTCATATCCGCTGAAAATTCGGCCGTCGAAGTAACCGAACAGATCGAGCTTGCGCAACATCAGCTCGACCTTGAACCGGTCAGCCCCAGAGGCACAGGCAATACGCCCACCATGAAAAGCATGCACGCGATGAACCGCGTCGTGTATATCAGGAATGGCTGTGAGAAACCGCCCCAGCGCGTCGTTGCGCCGCTCCCGAAACAAGGTCAGCCAGTCCTCGGTCACCGTCGTGCCGGTCCGCTGTTCGATGAGGTCAGCTTCGTCACGCACCGTCTTGCCTACAAAGAGGCGCATACATTCGGCCACCGTCAAATGCCAGCCTCGTTCTTGCAGCATGTCCCGCAGAACGCCATTGGTAATGGGTTCGCTGTCCACCAAAACACCATCACAGTCAAACAGCACGGCTTCAAATTTCATGTTTCCCATCCAGGTAGTACCAGCGACCATCTTCTTTCAAAAAACGGCTTAACTCGTGCAGACGAACAGCCCGTCCAGCTACTCGATTGCGGGCCACGAATTCCACTTCCGCATGTTTGTCATCCCACTGCCGATAAGCTCGGACTTCCAGTCCGAGCCATTTTGCCTCTAGATCAAAGTCAAGTCCGGCCGGGCGATGTTCGGCATGCCAAGTCATCAGCAAATACGGCTCTCTCTCCAGTACAAATGCCGTATACCGCGACCGCATCAGGGAAACGGCATCTAACGCGTTATGGTCATCCTCCAGGTAGGGTTGGCAGCACTGCTGATAAGCCAGAGCGTGCCCCCTCCCATCGAGGCGCCCACAGGGACAGGGTCGATCGCCCCGCAGTTGTTTCACACCTTTTGGGCTTTGCGTTGTTCGAGGGTTTCAATGGGAGCCCCCTGTTTGACCCAATCAGTAAAACCACCCTCAATATGTGCGATGTTGTTCATGCCCATGTCTTGCAAGGTCTTGGCCGTCAACGCGCTTCGCCAGCCCGCACCACAAAACAGCACGAACTCCCGTTTGTCGTCACCAAATACAGGCTTGAAGTAAGGCGAGGCCGGATCGACCCAAAACTCGAGCATGCCTCGTGGCGCATGAATCGCTCCGGGAACAGTACCCTCTCGTTCGAGTTCACGTACATCGCGAATGTCCACCAGCTGCAGATTGGTCTGCCCCAAGCGGGCTCGTACCTGCTCCACGGTGTAAGTAGTGATCTGCGCACTGGCTTCGTCTACCAGCTGTCGCGACCCTTTGGTGATGGGCATTTTGGACTCCTGTCAGTATGGTTTGTTGTGCACTGATTATCGAACCATAGCGGCCGTCCGTCGCCGCACGCACCGGTTTGATAAAAATGTCAGCCCATCGTCAATACGCTTTAAGCTTCCCCCATTACTTAAAAATGACTTTCAAAAGATGAGCGTACGCAATCTGGACTCCCTCTTTGATCCTGCCTCAGTTGCCGTCATTGGTGCCTCCGAGCGAAGCGGCAGTGTTGGAGCAACCGTCTGGCGCAATGTGTGCCAGGGAGGTTTCACCAGTCAGGTATTTCCAGTGAACCCCAAATACAGCGCGTTTGGAGTTCACCAGGTTTACTCTGCGGTAGCAGATCTGCCGGTGATTCCGGAACTGGCTGTTATCTGTACCCCTCCAGCCACGGTACCTGGCCTGGTACAGGAACTGGCTGAACTCGGCACGCGAGCCGCCATCATCCTGAGTGCCGGACTAGATGCTGAACAAAAGCAGGCCATGCTGGAAGCTGCCCGTCCGCACTTACTGCGCCTTCTGGGTCCCAACTGCATTGGAATGTTATCGCCCATCGCCGGGTTGAACGCCAGCTTCGCACACATCAACGCGCAAAAGGGGGAGCTGGCATTTGTGTCCCAATCAGGTGCGCTTGTTACAGCCATGCTGGACTGGGCGGAATCGCAGCGCATCGGTTTTTCTCATTTTGTCTCGCTTGGTGAACACGCCGACATCGACTTTGGCGACATGCTGGATTACCTGGCAACCGATGTCCATACAAGGGCAATCCTTCTCTATATTGAATCCATCGAATCGCCACGTAAATTCATGTCTGCGGCACGAGCCGCAGCTCGAAACAAGCCCGTCATTGTGATCAAGGCTGGGCGATCGACCCAGGGACAAAAGGCTGCTGCATCCCATACTGGCGCACTCGCTGGCTCTGACGATGTGTATGAGGCGGCCATTGCACGCGCAGGCATGTTGCGTGTGGACACCCTGCAGGAACTGTTTCTGGCAGCCGAAACGCTGACCCGTTGTCGTTCCGCTGGTGGCGATGCCTTGACCGTCCTGACCAACGGCGGGGGTGCAGGTGTGATGGCTGCAGACGCGGCAGCGGCCCAAGCGGTGGCTATGACGACGCTGTCTCCCTCCACACTGGACAAACTCAACGAGGTGCTGCCCTCCAATTGGTCACACGGCAACCCGGTGGACATCATTGGAGACGCTCCCGTGGAACGGTACGTTCAGGCGCTGGAAATTCTCGCATCAGATCGAGACTGCGGCACCATCCTGTTTATCCATGCACCAACCGCTATCGTGCCTAGCGCCAGCATTGCCAAGGCGCTTGTGCCGCTGGCTCATCCACCGACGGGCCGTCCGCCACGCCTGATGAGCTGCTGGCTCGGTGCTCATGCGGTGCAAGAGGCACGGGAAATGTTCAAACAGGCCAATATCGCCAGCTTTGAGACGCCCGAAGAGGCCGTCCAGGCATTAGCCATGCTGCAGGCCTATGCGCGAAATCAGCTGGAATTGACTGAAGCCCCCCCGTCACAGGCGGCGCCTCGCATCCCGGACAAGGCGGCTGCGCAGGACATTGTGCGCCGGGCGCTGATTGACGGACAGGAGATGCTGTCAGAGCTGCAAGCCAAAACGATGCTCGATGCCTATCGAATTCCCGTAGTTAGCACTTGCAAAGTCCCCGCGAACGCAGAGCTTGCCGCAAAGGAAGCGGCGCGCATAGGGTTCCCGGTGGTCATCAAGATTCTGTCGGAACAGATATCACATAAATCCGATGTGGGCGGGGTCGCCCTGAATCTCGACAGCGCCGAAGAAGTTCGCAATGCGGCGCAAATCATGTTGGCCCGGGTACAAGTGCTTCGCCCCGATGCGGTCGTTGACGGTTTCACCGTGCAGGCGATGGTACGACGCCAACACGTCCAGGAAGTCATCGTGGGGGCCACCGTCGACCGGGTGTTTGGTCCCATTATTCTTTTTGGCCAAGGTGGCACAGCCGTGGAGGTTATGGCAGACCGGGCAGTAGCCCTGCCCCCCTTAAGCGTGCCACTGGCACGCGCACTCATCTCGCGCACGCGCATCTCCAGGCTTCTCAAGGGATGGCGTGACACGCCCGCCGCAGATGAAACAGCACTGCTGTCGGTACTGATGGCCGTATCGCAAATGCTCGCTGACATACCTGAGCTGGCAGAGCTCGACATCAACCCGTTGATGGTGAACCACGAGGGCGCCATTGCGCTGGATGCCCGTATTCGATTGAGCTCGGCAGCACCTGCTGGGGCCTTGCACTTTGCCGTCCGGCCTTACCCGGCCGAGCTGGCAGAAATCGTCGACTGGCATGGAGAGTCACTCGAACTGCGACCTATCCGTCCTGACGACGAGGCACTTCACACTGAATTTTTGATGAGTCTCGCACCCGAAGACATTCGCATGAGGGTGTTTTACAGTCGTCGAACAATGGAGCACAGTGAGCTCGCACGCCTGGTTCAAATCGACTACACCCGTGAGATGGCGTTTATCGCCATCTCACGCGGCCCTGACGGACTCCCACGCACGCAAGGTGTGGTTCGTGCGATGGCAGATCCGGACAACGTCAACGCTGAATTTGGCATCATTATTCGTTCCGAACTCAAAGGGAAGGGACTGGGTCAACTTCTGATGAATAAACTCATCACCTACTTGCGCGCCCAAGGCACCTACCGTATCGTTGCCACTGTATTGCGAGAAAACCACAGGATGCTGGAGCTGGCGCACGCTCTGGGATTTCGCGATGCCCAAGAGCAGGAAGACAACAGCACCCGGTCTATCGTGATGGAATTGCAAGCCCCTAATTCGGCAACACCGTGAATCAGACACATGATTGAGGAAGCGCTAAACGCTTTGACCCCCATCAATTGCCATTTCTGAGCCCGTAATATACGAAGCCTTTTCGCTGCAGAGGAACTCGATCAGATCCGCCACTTCATCTACCTGCCCCAGTCGACGCATCGGAATGTCGTTCTCCACGATGGTGCTTGTCCCTGGCGAAAGTATGGCAGTCTTGATTTCGCCCGGCGAAACGGCATTGACTCGCACACCCAAGGGCGCCATATCCGCGGCCATTTCCCGCGTCAATGCTGACAGTGCTGCTTTGGATGTCGCGTAGGCCGCTCCGGCAAACGGATGGACCCGGTGGCCGGCAATTGAGCAAAGATTGACAACAGAACCTTTTGCATTGGACAGCTCCTGAGCAAACCCGCGAGTCAATACGAGCGGCGCATAGAAGTTGGTGTTGTACATGGCCTGCCATTCATCCAGGTCTGTTGTGAGTGAATTCATGCGTTCGCCGTTGGGCCCTTTCGGCGAAGTCCCCGCGTTATTCACCAGCGCGTGCAACTGTGCGCCGGCAATGAGGGGGCGCAGTGCATCGACTGTTCTTGTGATTTCACTCAAATTAGACAGGTCGAGCTGAATATGGGTGTTGCTTTCTTCGGACCAAGGGCATTGATCTGGTAGTGCTTGCCGAGACACCGTAATGACACGCCACCCCAGACTTCGAAATCGCTGGGCGACAGCATGACCGATGCCACGACTGGCCCCTGTAACGATTGCAGTTTTCTGAGCGGACATATATGAAGAATTCCTGACTAAGTCGATCGGTATTGCGTTTCCAGTAACGCAAAGATCACTGGATCATCGCAGAAGGCGACGTTGGACGGTACAGATGATCCGACGCCAGCAAAATATCCCTCCTTCAGCTCAGCGAAAATCTCGAAGCAGATCTGAAGCGGATGCGTAGCAGCCGGTTTGAACCCATCCCGCTGATGTCCCGCATTGCCTCTCAATCTGCATTTCACCCAAACTATAGATTTCTGGCAAGGATAAGGCTTCACTTGATTTGTACATTTTGTGACGTGGAGGCAGGATTTCCCGGCTTTTTTTTGAGACACTGCAATCTTCCTTGGATTGGCAAGGAAATTTGCGCTGCAAAGGTAATTCATGAACAAGGCAAGTATGGAAATTTCGTTGGCTGGCCAAAGCGACCTCAAGCATCACCTGCATCCCTATACCCAGCTTCGACAGCTGGAGAAGGACGGTCCACTGGTCATCGTCCGGGGCGAAGGGGTTCAGGTATTCGATGAAAACGGTAAAGCCTACATCGAAGGTATGGCCGGACTGTGGTGCGCTTCGCTGGGCTTTTCAGAGAAGCGGCTGGTTGATGCCGCATCGCGCCAGATGTCGACATTGCCCTATTACCATTCATTTTCCGGCAAGGTTCCCGGGCCGGTCCCGGCTCTGGTTGATGCCATGATCAAGTGGGCACCTGTGCCCATGGCAAGAGTACTGTTTGCCAACTCGGGTTCCGAGTCGAACGACACGGCTTTCAAACTGGTCCGCTACTACAACAACGCCAAGGGACGCCCGCTCAAGAAAAAGATCATTGCGCGAAACAAGGGCTATCACGGCGTTACGGCCGCTGCTGCATCGATGTCAGGGCTGGCCACCATGCACCAGCACTTTGACCTCCCACTGCCAGGCATCGTCCGGGTAAGTTGCCCTCATTTGTACCAATTTGGATTGCCTGGTGAAACAGAAAGCCAATTTGTTGACCGACTGGCGCAGGAGCTGGAGGACACCATTTTGCGCGAAGGCCCGGAAACCATTGCCGCCTTTATCGCCGAACCTGTTCAGGGTGCGGGGGGTGTCATCGTGCCGCCGCCAAGATACTTTGCCAAGGTACAGGCCATTTTGAAGAAGTACGACGTGCTCTTTTTGGTCGACGAGGTGATTACAGGGTTTGGCCGATTGGGCAAGGCGTTTGGCACCGAGGTATTCGACTTGAAGCCCGACATGATTACCGTGGCAAAAATGCTGACCTCCGCCTATGTGCCCATGTCAGCGCTGTACATGACCGACGAGATCTACCAGACGATTGCGGACACCAGCGCTGCCGTTGGCGTCTTTGGGCACGGCTACACCTATAGTGGCCATCCATTAGCGTGTGCAATTGCGCTTGAAACCCTTCGCATTTACGAGGAAGACAGGGTTATCGAGCACGTCGCCAGGGTTGGGCCAAGGCTGCAACAGGGCTTGCAAAAACTCAAAGGGCATCCATTGGTGGGAGACGCGCGCGGACTGGGGCTGATCGGCGCCATTGAACTGGCAGCTGATCCTGCCCTGCGCAAACCCTTTGATCCTAAAAAGGGTGTCGGCAACTATTTCGTCAGCCGCGCGCAAGCTCACGGGCTCATTGTGCGGGTTCTGGGCGGCGACGTGATCGCTTTCTCACCCCCACTGATCATCTCGGAATCCGAAATAGATCAGTTGCTGGAACGCACGAACCTGGCACTGGCTGACACGCTGGCTTGGGTTCAAACCTGGCGAGATTGACGGAACTGACCGAGCTGTGTCGCATACTGTGTCGCATATATAGTCATGAAGTAAGCTAAGGTTCGCAGAACATGGCTCTAATCGAGTTCGAACACGTATTCAAGCGCTACCCAGGCAGCAGCAGTGCGGCGGTAGATGATTTGAATCTGCACATCGAGGCAGGTGAGTTTCTAACGCTTCTTGGGCCTTCGGGTTCCGGCAAGACATCAACGCTAATGTTGCTGGCAGGGTTTGAAGCGCCCAGCGCAGGTTTTATCAGGCTTGATGGCAAATCCATCGAGTCACTGCCGCCGCATCTTCGTAACATGGGCGTCGTTTTCCAGAGCTACTCGCTGTTTCCCCATATGACAGTGGCTGAAAACGTTGCGTTCCCGCTGTCGGTCCGCAAGGTCCCGGCAATCGACATTGCGACCAGGGTTTCGGCAGCCCTGGCCAAAGTTCATCTCGAAAGCTTTGCCCAGCGAAAGCCAAACCAACTCTCGGGTGGTCAACAACAACGTGTGGCTCTGGCTCGCGCCTTGGTGTTTGAGCCCCGGGTTGTTTTAATGGACGAGCCCTTGTCGGCTCTAGACAAAAAGCTGAGAGAGGAAATGCAGCTCGAAATCAGGAGGTTGCATCGCGAGTTGGGTGTCACGATGGTCTTTGTCACACACGACCAGTCCGAAGCCATGACGCTATCTGATCGGGTGGCCGTTTTCAACCATGGCCGCATTGAGCAACTCGCTTCACCCCAAGTCCTTTACGATTCGCCCGCCAATCCGTTTGTGGCCAGCTTTTTGGGTGACAACAACATGGTTGGAGCGACTCTGGATACCAGCGGAACACTTGCGGCAGATACCGGCACCATCAAGGTCAGGACGGCCAGCGGACAGAGCTTGTGCGCCCGCAGTCGCAATTCGGGGTCTGCCGGGAATTCCCCACTCACGTTGTGCGTCCGGCCAGAGTTTCTTCAGGTGGCCCTCGACCGCGCTTCACTCACAACCAATAATTGCCTGAAAGGCACATTGCTTGACCTCATACATCAAGGGGATCATTGGCGGCTTGTGGCCCGTTTGAACAACGGTGGCGGGCAAGACGCGATGGACGTGCAGTGGTTTGCAAAAATCAACCCCGGGGCATTGCCTCAGGGTTTGGTCGTGGGACAGAACCTGTGTCTGGGGTTTCGGCCCGAAGACGCCTGGGTATTTTGATAATTAGTCTGATTTTTTACGAAGGAGAATGGGTATGAAAAAGCAAGCAATCACAACCATCGCAGGTGCCGTACTTTTGGCCAGCCTGGGCAGCCAGGTATTGGCGCAATCGCGCGATCTCAACGTCGTGTCATGGGGTGGCGCCTATCAGGATGGACAAAAAGAAGTGTTTTTCAAACCCTTCAATGCCTCAGGAACCAAGCTGACTGACGAGGCATGGGATGGCGGCCTGGGCGTGCTGCGAACCAAGATCAAGGGTGGCAACAACACATGGGACGTGGTCCAGGTTGAGGCCGACGAACTGGAAATCGGCTGCGATGAAGGGCTGTACGAAAAACTGGATGTCACCAAGATCGGTGGCGCGGCTCGCTATCTGCCAGGAACGGTCCATGCGTGCGGCGTTGGCGCAATCATTTATAACCTGGTTCTGGCCTACGACGGTGACAAGATGAAAGCCGCTCCCAATGGATGGGTTGATTTCTTCGATGCCAAAAAAATCCCTGGCAAACGCTCCATCCGCAATGGTGCCAAATGGAATCTGGAAGTAGCCCTGATCGCCGATGGTGTCTCCTCCAAGGACGTTTACAAGGTTCTGCGCACGCCGGAAGGTGTCGATCGCGCGTTCAAGAAACTGGACACGATCAAGTCTGACCTGGTGTTCTGGAAGAGCGGCGCACAGCCACCACAAATGCTCGCAGCTGGAGACGTTGTCATGACAACCGCCTACAACGGCCGCATTACCTCAGCCAATGAAAAAGACAAAAAGAACTTCAAGATTGTCTGGAAAGACACTCCCTACACGATGGACAGCTGGGTCATCATGAAAGGTACCCCACAAAAGGCCAATGCCGAGAAACTGGTTGAGTTCATGGGTCGGGCGGATAACCAGGCGAAGTTGCCCAAGTTTGTGCGCTATGGTGTGACGGCTGCTGCTGCCGCACCACTGATCGACAAGAGCCTGATGGGTGAACTGCCAACCAACCCGGACAATTTGAAACTGGCTTTTGCTGAAGACGTGAAGTTCTGGATTGACAATGGCGACAAGCTTGCCGAGCGCTGGACCAAGTGGGCTGGCACGAAGTAACCCGCCAGGTTTCTGACTGAGCCATTCGATCATGCTGACTCGCCAACGAAGTGCCTTGCTGTTACCGCTGAGCGGTTTTCTGCTGGTATTTTTTGTTGTCCCGTTGGTATGGCTGCTCTCCCTGGCAGTGCGTGAGGCTGAAGTACCCCGCGCACTGCCCAGAACCCTGACCGTGTTGCATGCGTGGCAACCCGGGCAGGAACTGCCGGCCAACCTGTTTCCGGGCTTCGCCCAGGATTTGACCGATGCCCGTGCTGCCAGCACACTGGCCGATGCAGCACGGCGCCTCAATTACGAAGTCAATGGCGTGCGTAGCACATTGATGCGCGCGGCCCGTGAAGTGTCCTCGGCCCCTGCCGACACTGCTTTTGACCAAGCCTTTTTTGCCGCCGTCGATCCTGCTCTGACAAGTCCTGAGTTTTTTGCGGCTGTCCAGCGTGCGAACGGCCCTTTGTCCACCTATTACCTGCTGGCTGCATTCGATCTGGCCCGCAATGCCAAGGGTGATATTGAGCATGCGACCGAGGCCAATCGCATCTATATCGACGTGCTCTTGCGCACTTTAGGTATCAGCGCCAGCGTCACGGTCTTGTGCCTTCTTCTGGGTTTTCCTGTGGCGTTGCTGCTGACCCAGGTGACAGAGAAGACCGCCGACTGGTTGATGATTTTGGTTCTGTTGCCCTTCTGGACATCATTGCTGGTGCGCACAGCCGCCTGGGTTGTGGTGCTGCAAAAAGAAGGCATGGTCAACACCTTGCTGATGCATTTGGGGCTCATTTCCGAGCCCTTGACTCTGATCTATAACCGCACCGGTGTCCTGATCGCCATGACCCATGTGCTG
>Ga0116157_10006695_pt1 | contig 10382 bp, 10 predicted proteins | sample AD_UKC048_MetaG_FD_89882 | JGI IMG/M metagenome (GOLD analysis project Ga0116157, IMG submission 89882) | Active sludge microbial communities of municipal wastewater-treating anaerobic digesters from USA - AD_UKC048_MetaG | ecosystem: Engineered > Bioreactor > Anaerobic > Digestate | place: USA... | reverse complement strand
ATCCCCGCGCAGCCAGCCCTTCACCTCCGGCAGCCCCTCCAGCGCTCGCCCGCTGGCATCCGACCGCTCGTAGAGCTTGGTAAGCCCCGTTGCTGCCAGCAAGGCGTCTGCCAGCACAGGTTTCCAGCGTTCGACCCCGGCCGACGTGAACTGCGCGACCAGCGTGTCGCCATAACGATCCACGATCAGCCCCGGCAAACCGTCCGATTCGCCGTGAACCAGTCGAAACCCGTCACTTTGGATATCAAATCGACCTCTAGCCCTTACAGAATATGCGCAAGCAGCTATGAAAAAAGGAGCGTCTATGCGCTGCGCCTCGTCAAAACTCCAGACCCGGGCACGAATTTTGGAAGCCGGGCTGAAGGCTGCCCAGGCCAGGAACTTGCCGTCGTGAGACTCCACGCGCACGGTTTCGCCCGCGTCGGCGCTGCCTTTGGCAATGGCAGATTCAAATATCCAGGGGTGACGGCGCAGCAGTGAGCGCTCTTTGCCTTCCCGCAGGCGAATGGTTTTCATGTGCCTATTGTCGCGGGTCAGCCCGCGGTTCGGCGTCAAGGCTTGGGCGGGGTTTTGCTTTTGGGCAAACGCGCACGCGGATGCGCCGCGTCATACGCCTTGGCCAGATGCTGGAAGTCCAGCCGGGTGTAGACCTGCGTGGTCGTGATGTTGGCGTGACCCAGCAGCTCCTGCACGGCCCGCAGGTCGCTGCTGGACTGCAACACGTGGCTGGCGAAGGAGTGGCGCAGCATGTGCGGATGTACCGGCACGGCCAGCCCGGCCTGCAGGCTGCGACGGCGCAGCCGCTGCCAGATGGATTGCGGCGTGAGGCGGGTGCCGTAACGGCCGATGAAGAGCGCGTCCTCCGGCTTTTCAGCACCCTGTCCGGCTGCTGCTGGCAAACCCTGCGCGCGCACCACCAGCCAGGCCTGCAGCGCGGCAATCGCCTGGCGGCCCACCGGCACCGTGCGGCGTTTCGAGCCTTTGCCCAGCACATGAGCCTCGGCCGCATCCATGTCGACCCAGCCACGCGCGTCCCGGCTGGCCACCGCGTCCAGCCCGGTCAGCTCACCCACACGCAGACCGCTGCTGTACAGCAGCTCGGTCATGGCCGCGTCACGCGCTTCCAGCCAGGGGTCGTTGTCGCCGCTGTGAAAGCTGGCCAGCTGCACCGAGTCGTCCACGCTCAGGGCTTTGGGCAGCGGTTTGGCCAGTTTGGGCGTGCGCACGTCCTGCACCGGGTTGCTGGTGACCTTGCCTTCGCGGCCCAGCCAGAGGTAAAACCCCCGCCAGCCGGAGAGAATCAGTGCGATGCCGCGACCGCTGCGCCCACCGCTGTGCATCTGCGCGACCCAGCGACGGATGTGGGTGTTTTGAACCTGCAGCAAGTCGATATTCGTCGCCGCTGCGAATTCGGCGAGCTTTTGCAGGTCCAGGGAATACAGCTCGACGGTGCGGGTTGCGAGGCGCTTTTCGACGCGAACGTATTCGAGGTAGCGCTCGACGAGCGCGTGGGGAGGCGCATTTGGGGTCAGCGCATTCGGGGTCAGAGCCCGATTTCGTTTCGCACCACTTAATTCCGGAGGCATGGTCGTCCTGAATCGGGATCTGACCCCGAATGCTTACCGCAATCTGGAGAGCGCGGCGCTGGCCAGCTCGGCGATGTGTTGCAGAAAATCGGTGCCCATGCCGCTGTTGAAACGCTGCGCGTCGGGCGAGGCCAGCACCAGCAGGCCAAACGCGGGGGCCACGTTGCCCACCGGGCCGACACGCAGGGGCAGCAGGGCCAACGACACGGCGGCCTGCGAATCTTCAAGCCAGCGCACGGCTTCAAAACCGGTGTTCACGCCGCAAAACGGCTCCATCAGCGACGATGCAAACACCTTGGCATCGTCACTCACGCCCTGCGCAAAATCGGCGTGGGCGAAGGCCGGGGCCACGTCCCACACCTTGATGCCCACCTGCGGCACAGCAAATTGCGTGCGGATTTCATCGGCAATCTGCCCGGGCAGCGCAATGGCATCGGTCTTCAGAAACAGCGACGACGCCCAATGCAGCAGCCGGTCCGACAGCAGCGTGTTTTCGTTGCCATGACGGAACATGTCCATGGTGCGGTGTTCCAGCATCTTGATCTTGTCGCGCAGCATTTCCGCCTGACGCTCCTGCAGGCTCACCGCGCGCTTGCTGTGCGGGCTGGTGAGGTGCACGGCGGCCAGCAGCTCGGCGTGGCGCTCGAAAAAATCGGGCGTGTTGGCCAGGTAGTTGGCGATGTCGTCTTCGGTGATGGGGTTGTTCAGTGAATGGTTCATGGTTTTTTGTTGTGGGTCACTCGGGAATGTCGATCTCGCCTTGAAAAACGGTGGTGGCCGGGCCCGTCATCATCACGGGTGCGTCGTCACCGCCTGCCCAGGAAATGGTGAGCACGCCGCCATGGGTGTGCACGTCCACGGTTGAATCCAGCAGCCCCCAGCGGATGCCGGCCACCACGGCCGCGCACGCCCCGGTGCCGCAAGCCAGCGTCTCGCCCGCGCCGCGCTCATACACGCGCAGGCGGATCTGCGAGCGGTCCACCACCTGCATGAAGCCCACGTTCACACCGCGCGGGAAGGCGGGCAGTTGTTGAACCTGCGGGCCCTGCACCAGCACCGGTGCAGTGTCCACATCGTCCACCAGCATCACGGCATGCGGGTTTCCCATGGAGACAATTGCTACATAAACAATAGCTGGTGGCGCATAGCCGGCAAGGGCTAGAGGCCATTTTTGCCACCCCCCAGCGGGTTCCGGCGTCAAACCGGCGGGGTCAAACGGTGCGGCGGCCAGATCGAACACCGGCGCCTCCATGTCCACCGTCACCCGGCCATCGGCTTGCCATTGCAGCGCCAGCACGCGGTTCATGGTTTGCACTTTCACCACGTCTTTACTGGTCAACCCCCGCTGGCGTACATAGCTGAGGAAACAGCGCGCACCGTTGCCGCAGTGCTCCACCTCGTTGCCGTCGGCGTTGTGAATCACGTAAGAGAAATCGATGCCCGGCGCAGGGGACGGGCGCACGGTCAGGATCTGGTCGGCACCCACGCCGAAATGGCGGTCGCCGAGAAAGCGGTACTGATCAGCGGTGAGGCCCAGGCGGCCGCGGGTTTCGTCGAGCACGACGAAATCGTTGCCCGCACCCTGCATTTTGGTGAATGGGATTCGCCTGGTGGATTGCATTGCTGGATTATCCCTTGTTGTAGTCCCCACTCACTCTGTAGTCCCCACTCACTCCCCCCGCCCTCTCCCGCCCCGCCGGGCGGAAGAGGGAGCCTTTGATTTGATCTCTGCGCGCCGGACTGGGAAATATGGGGGAAGGGTACGACTGTTTTTGGTTTGCGAAGGATTCTGTGCCTTAGTTCCGAGCGTCGGAGGCGCAAAGGTTTGCGGCTGTTACAAGCCGATTCGTCCGGGCCGCCTCCGGCGCTCGGAACTCGCGCCCCGAAGCCTTGCCACCGCAACACCAGTCGGGATCTCTCCCGATGTTTCCCTAACAGGACACCAACAACCAAATAAGGCCCCCCTCTTCCGCCCGGCGGGGCGGGAGAGGGGCTGGGGGAGTGAGTGGGGAAAACAAACCCTCTAAAAGAAAGAAAGAAAGAAGCGAATCCCAGGCGAAGTGCAAAATCAACCAATGGTCAGAAAATCCCAACTCCTCCACACCCAGCGCGAACCCGTCCCCACCCGCCCGGCCGCAACAGTCCTGCTGCTGCGGGACGGCCCGCAGGGCATCGAAGTTCTGATGACCCGCCGCTCGATGTCGGCCAGTTTTGCCCCCGGCGCCTACGTCTTTCCCGGTGGCGGTGTGGACGCAGCCGACGCCGCCAGCCATGCGCAATCGACAAGACGCGCCACCCAAAGCGACCTGCACTTGACACAAGCCATCGCCGCCATCCGCGAGAGTTTTGAAGAGCTGGGTGTGCTGCTGGCGCGCCACGCGGACGGCACGTCACCCACCACCGCCGACATCGCTTCGCTGGACCGCAAGGCACCGTTCGCTGCCCAGTGCAAAACGCGCGGCCTGACGCTGTGTGCCGACGAGGTGTTTGTGCTGGCGCACTGGATCACCGACCGCGACCTGTCTCGCCGCTTTGACGTGCCGTTTCTGGTGGCGCGCATGCCGCAGGGGCAAACGCCGGTGGCCGACGAGGCCGAGCAATTCGAACCGGTCTGGGTGCGCCCGGCAGACGCGCTGGCGCGCCACGAGGCGGGCAACTTTTTCATCATCTTTCCCACCATCCGCACATTGGAGCGCTTCAGGCAATTCGCGACGGTGACCGAGGTGTTGCAGGCCTGCGCCGCCACCGAACAGCCGCTGTGGACCAGCTGCCCGCGCGCCGGGTTTCTGGCTGGCAAGGAAGCGCGCTACATGGAGCATGAGCACCCCTATGGCGAGCTGGAGCTGGTGTCGCCCGACGGGCAAATCGTGCACCATCTGGACTGGCAGACCGAACAGCCCGTGCAACTGCTGCGCAACGTGATGCGCCTGACCGCGCCCAACCCCGGCGCCATGACCGGCCCCGGCACCAACAGCTACCTGGTGGGCGACCCGAACACCGGCTACACCGTGATTGACCCGGGCCCGGCCGACCCTGAGCACATTGAGAAACTGTGGCGCGCAGCGGGCGGCGACATCCGCCAGATTGTCTGCACCCATTCGCACCCCGACCACTCGCCCGGCGCGAAACCGCTGCAGGCGCTGTGCGTAAAAAACGGCCAGCCCCAGCCGCCCATCCTGGGCCTGCCCAGCGCCCCCACCTCCCGTGCCGCCAGCGAGTTCACCCCCGACCGGACGCTACAAAATAAGGAGCTACTCACGCATAGTGGACAAGGGCTGGATGCCGATTTGACCCCTTTTTTGACGCATACTTTGAAGGTTGTTTACACACCGGGCCATGCCGCCAACCACCTGTGCCTGGTGTTGCTGGAAGACGGCCTGCTGTTCAGCGGTGACCACATCCTGAACGGCAGCACCACCGTGATCGACCCGCCCGACGGCGACATGACCGATTACCTGACGTCGCTCGACACACTCAGCGCCGCCTGCGAAACGCACCACATCGACTTCATCCTGCCCGCCCACGGCTACGCGCTGGCGCAGGCGTCCCAAGCCATCGCCCACCTCAAGGCCCACCGCCTCAAGCGCGAAGCCAAAATCCTGCGGGTGATGCAGGCACACCCCGAAGGCACGATGGACGACTGGGTGGCCCACGCCTATGACGACGTGCCTCCACGCATGTGGCCGGTGGCAAAACGGTCGCTGCTGGCGCATGTGCAGCGGATTCAGGGATTGGGAAGCGCCAGTTTGTAGTTGCGCAGTGCCTTCGCATTTGTAAATTTTCTACAGAAACAGCGTATTTCCGGCATTTGTTGCGGAAAAAACATCCTCATTAGTCCGAACGGACTATTGCCAGCAACGGCGAGTGAAGAGAACATATGACGCACTGCAACATAAATTGCAAGTTCTTGATACCCAACACTTTTTTGAAGGTTTTGAATGAAATTGAAAAACGTAGCGCTCGCAGCCGTATTGGCCTGCGGCCTGTCGTCCGCCTTTGCCAATGACCAGACCGTCGACCTCAGCAGTGGTTCGGCCTTGTTTGCCAGCCAGGGATCCGTTCTGGCGGGTGGAGACGACGTCATCACCTTCAGCAACCTGTCCTCCGGCACCTACAACTTCAGCCTGAACCTCGGCTCGTTCAACATTGCCGGCCTGACTGCCAGCATGAACGGCCAAATGGCCAGCGTTGACACATTGGGCCTGTTTTCCTGGGCGTCGCTGTCAGGCACGTCATCCTCGCCATTCGTTTTGAGCCTGGCCGGCAAACCCGGCTACTTTGCAGCCTATGGCGGCAGCATGACGGCATCTGCTGTGACGGCCGTTCCCGAACCAGAGACCTATGCCATGATGCTGGCCGGTCTGGCTCTGATTGGCTCCATCGCCGTGCGCCGCAACAAATCAAAGACATCCTGATTTTTTCGCCTTCCAAAAAAGGGCTTGTCGCGAGACAAGCCCTTTTTTTTGGCTGTCGTCCTCGGGACATGTCAATCAGCCCTTCTTGACAGCATGAACAGGAAGTACTGCCAGAATGCAAGCATCGGCAAGCCTGTCGCGGCCGTTTTTCTGTCCGTGTCCCAACCACAGCCCAACCCTTCCGCCACCCCTCTCCCCAAAGTCCTCTGGCCACTGCTTTTTGGCAACTTCGTCATCGGCACGGGCGTGATGGTGGTGCCGGGCACGCTGAATGACATCAGCAGCTCGCTGGCCATTTCGGTGCCCGTGGCGGGGCAGCTGATCACGGCGGCAGCGGCGGTGATGTGTGTTGGCGCGCCGCTGTTTGCCAGCCTGGTGGCAGGGTGGGACCGGCGGCGTCTGCTGGCGTTGTCGATGCTGTGGTACGCGGTGTTTCTGGGTTTGAGCGCGCTGATGCCGGACTTTGGTTCGCTGATGGTGGTGCGCGTGCTGTCGGTGGTGTCACCCGCCATCTTCACGCCGCAGGCGGCTGCGTGTGTGGGCCTGCTGGTAGCCCCCGCGCAGCGCGGGCGGGCTATCACCTTCATTTTTCTGGGATGGTCGGTAGCCTCGGTGCTGGGCATGCCGCTGGGCGCGTGGATCGGCGGCACGCTGGGCTGGCGCAGCGCGTTCGCGTTTGTGGCGCTGATGAGCCTGGTCAGCGCGGTGTGGGTGTGGCGGGCCATGCCCAATGGCATCAGGCCGCCGGCGCTCTCGCGGGCCGCCTGGGGTGAGACGCTGCAATCCGGGGCGCTGATGCTGTGTGTGGCGGTCACGCTGTTGTATTCAGCGGGGCAGTTTGTGCTGTTCTCCTACTTTGCCCCGTATTTCAAGGTGCAGTTGCAGTTCACGCCCGTGCAATTGAGTCTGCTGTTCGCGTGGTTTGGCGCGTTTGGCTTTGTGGGCAATGTGCTGATGTCGCGCAACATTGACCGGCTGGGCGCACCCACAGCAGTGATGCTGGGCGTGGGCAGCATGGCGATCAGCCTGCTGCTGTGGCCGCTGGGCACCAGCCTGATGCTGGCCGCGCTGGTGATGATTCCGTGGGCACTGGGGTGTTTTTCGTCCAACTCGGCCCAGCAGGCGCGGCTGGTGGGCATTGCGCCAGCGCTGGCCTCCGGCTCGATTGCGCTCAATACCTCGGCCATGTATGCCGGGCAGGCGCTGGGCGCGGGCAGCGGCGGCTGGCTGATAGCCCATGACGGCATGACTTCGCTACACTGGTTCGGGCTGGCCGGGCTGCTGGCAGCGATGGTGGCCAGCTGGCTGGCTGCGCGCCAGCGGGCGCACGGAAGCTAGAGCTTGCGGAGGTTAAAGGTCGTATTCCCCGGGCCCTTCCCCCAGCACGCTCAGGTCCAGCGGCCGCACGGCACCCATCCACAGGGCACGGTCGCGGTGGTCCACCAGATCGTTGTCGCTGATGGGGTGAATGAACACCACCAGCCCCTTGCGGTGCATGGCCAGCCAGGGAATGACCTCGCCAAACAGCGCGGGCTTGAACGCCAGCTGGCAGCTCCAGTCCGGGTGCGGGCCCACCGGTCTTTCGTGCACACGGCCCATCTTCAGCGGAAAAGTCCGGGCGGCAGCCTCGCACAGCTCACGCGCGTACGCCACGGTTTGCGCGTCGAAATACACGTGGGCATGAAAGCCGTGAATGTGAGGGGTGGGGGCAGTTAACATGGCTTCAATGATGGCAGAACCCAAACCCAAACTCAAGCTGGCTCCCCGGCCCCGCACGGCAGATACCCTGCAGGCTGTGGCGCAGCCGCCAGCCGGGCGCCTGTCCAAACGCGTGGCGGAGCTGGTGCCGTGCTCACGCCGCGAAGCCGAGCAATACATTGAGGGCGGCTGGGTGCGCGTGGATGGCCAGGTGGTGGAAGAGCCGATGTTTCGGGTGTCCACCCAAAAGGTTGTTCTGGACCCCGATGCCAGCCTGATGGAACTGTTGCCCGTGACGCTGCTGCTGCACAAACCACCGGGCTACGATGCGCTGGCTTCACCGGCAGAGGCTAACCGGCAAGTCAAACCTGCGCAACAGCTGCTGCAAATGGCCAACCATGCGGCAGACGATGCCTCGGGCACCCGCGTGCTGAAACGGCACTTCGCCAAGCTGACGGCCACCGTGCCACTCGAGACGGGCGCGGGTGGCCTGGTGGTCTATACCCAAGACTGGCGTGTGGCGCGCAAACTCACTGAAGATGCAGCCGTGATGGAGCAGGAAATCATCGTGGAGGTGGCAGGCGAGGTGCCGCCCGAGAGCCTGCAGCGCATCAACCACATGCAGTCTGCGGATGGTCGTGCCTTGCCACCAGTCAAGGTCAGCCTCAACAGCACGGGTGAGAAGTCCAGCAAACTGCGCTTTGCGCTGAAGGGCGTGCACCTGGGCTTGATTGCCTACCTGTGTGAGCGTGTGGGGTTGCAGATTCTCAGCATGAAGCGGCTGCGCATCGGTCGGGTGTCGATGACGCAGCTGCCGATCGGGCAGTGGCGGTATCTGCAGGACCACGAGCGGTTTTAACCGGCGTTCAGAAGGCTTTCAGGCGCTGAACAGCTGGCCTCGCGCCGCATCGGTGATGGCGATCACGCAGGGGTGCGAGATGCGCCGCTCCACCGACACCGCAAAAAACTCCTCCACCAGCTCATCGGTGCGCCCGATGACCTCCACGCCAAATTGCGCCACCGTCTCGGCTTCCAGCACGCTGGGCGCCATGAACACGCCACGCCCTTCACGCCCAAAGGCGGTCATCAGCGCGCCGTCGTCAAACTCGCCAATCACGCGCGGGTGAATCTGATACTGGGTGAGCCAGCCTTCCAGCTGCTGGCGCACCGAGGCAGAGGCGCCCTGAATCAGCATAGGCATGTCGTTCAGGCAAGCCGGAAATTCGCCTTTGAGTCGCGGTTTGAGTTGGGGTGCACAAAAGAAGCTCATCGCCGTACTGCCCAACGGGTGGTTGAATGCCTTCACACTGATGCGCCGCGACATGGGTTCGTCGGCAATCACCAGGTCCAGCCGCTGCAGCGCGAGCTGGGCCAGCAGGTCGGGGAATTTGCCCTCGCTGCAGATCAGCCGCACGGGCTCGGCCACGTTCAGCGCGGGCTCCAGCAGACGGTAGGCAACCGATTTGGCCACCGAGTCGGCCACACCCACGCGGAAATCCAGCACCCGCTGGCCGCCACGTGCCTCACGCAGCGCGGTTTCCATCTCGGCACCCAGCGTGAATATCTGGTCGGCGTAGCCCAGCGCCAGGCGGCCGTCTTCGGTCAGCTCCAGCTGCCGACCGCTTTTTCGGAACAGTTTGCGGCCCAGCCAGTCTTCCAGCAGCTTGATCTGGCCAGACAGGGTTTGGGGCGTGGTGTGCAATTGCTCACCTGCGCGCATGACACCCCCCGCTTTGGCGGTAACCCAAAAGTAGTGCAAGTGCTTGAAATTCATGGGGATTTTCCCTGTTTTGATGTTTCGAATGAATAACCATTCGATTTTCACGAAGTTAAATTGTTAAAAATACGAATTTACGCGAAGTAATGTAATCCCTACATTCAGTGCTGTCACACACTTCGTGACGTGTCAGGAGATGCCGCTATGCGTTTGAGTACCAAAGGTCGATTCGCCGTAACCGCCATGATTGATGTCGCCCTGCGCGAAAAGTCAGGGCCCGTGCCGCTGTCCGAGATTGCCGTGCGTCACCAGATTTCGCTGTCATACCTGGAGCAGATGTTCAGCAAGCTGCGTCAGGACGGTCTCGTGGTCAGCACGCGCGGACCGGGGGGTGGCTATACGCTGGGTCACCGTGCGGATGGCATCACGGTGGCCGACATCATCGGCGCCGTGGAGAGTGAATCACCCGCTGAGGCTGCCCCGCTGGCACATGACGCCGCGCAGGACATGACCCAGGCGCTGTGGGATGCACTGAACTCCAAGGTCGTTGATTACATGCAATCCATCACCTTGCGCAGTCTGGTGCTGGAGCAACTGGCCAAGGGGTTCAAGGCCGAAGAGAAGCAGCCTGCCAAACGGGGTGTATTCAAAAAAGCCCGTCCGGAGCCGGTGCGCACCCTGGTGCCGAATTCCGTTTTTGCATTTGGGCAGTCGCTGCTGGCCAAAGGCTCTTGAAAAAGTGTGAAGCCCACCGATAAGCCGGATTCTGTGCATTGAAGTTGCCTTCAATGTGACTGCCATTAATCTGGGCCACTGATCGCTCAGTGGCTCGGTGCTACCTACCCGCACACTCCGGGGGCCCCGTCAACGTGTGCCTACTTGGTATTGCTGCGCGTAGAGATTGCCCGTTTCACCCGCGCCGGGTTACCCCATTGCGACTCGTCTCTGTTGCTCTGATCCTCACCT
>Ga0116157_10006688_pt1 | contig 10390 bp, 10 predicted proteins | sample AD_UKC048_MetaG_FD_89882 | JGI IMG/M metagenome (GOLD analysis project Ga0116157, IMG submission 89882) | Active sludge microbial communities of municipal wastewater-treating anaerobic digesters from USA - AD_UKC048_MetaG | ecosystem: Engineered > Bioreactor > Anaerobic > Digestate | place: USA... | reverse complement strand
ACCCACTTCAGGAAACATAGAAATAGATGGAGAAAGCATCTTTGCCAATCCGATTAAAGCCAGTAGCCAAATTGGTTATTTACCTGAGCATAATCCGCTTTATGATGAAATGACGGTAATTGAGTTATTGGCATATTTTGCTTCATTAAGAAAGCTAAAACGAGATTATTTTAAAGAGCGCTTAGATTATGTAGTTAAAAACTGTGGATTAAAAGAGGTCTTATATCAAAAGATAGGAACGCTATCCAAAGGTTATCGTCAACGCACAGGTTTAGCGCAGGCAATTTTACATAATCCACGCATATTAATTATGGATGAGCCTACTTCCGGGCTTGACCCCAATCAAATAATTGAAATTAGAGAGCTTATTCGAGAGCTTGGTAAAGAGAAAATGGTTTTGCTTTCCAGCCATATAATGCAGGAGGTTCAGGCTTTATGTGACAGGATTGTAATTATCAATAAAGGCAAAATCATTGTGGATGACACGAAAGATAATTTACCAAATTACTTGAAGAAGAGCAGATTGCTAACCTTGGAAGTTCAGGGTGATAATGTCGATTTTTCAGATTTTTTGGCAATGTATCCTTTTTTGGAAATGGAAGTGTTTTTGCAAACTGAAACTATCTGCAAAATGGGTTTTTATGAAACCTCGGAAATTGATTTGCGCAAAGAACTGGCGAGTTTTATCAGACAGAAGGGTTGGTTAATTTTGGAACTTTCTACCAGTAAATTGAGCTTGGAATCTATTTTCCATGAGCTTACGGAAGGTGAATATAGTTCTGCGAAGACAGAAGTCGCTTCCCCTGAGCAAGAAGAACAAAATGCTCATATAACTTCTATAGATGAAGAGGAGCAACAATGACAACTGTTTTCACTATTGCCAAAAAAGAATATCAAGTAGCTATGCGGTTGGTTTCTACCTATATTGTGTTTATCCTTTTTTTAGTGGTTATTGGGGTCTTTTTTTCTAATATGGTTTTCAAGATTGGACAAGCTGAGCTACGGTTTCTATTTGAGATGATCCATATAATTTTCCTATTTTATATTCCTGCAATAACGATGGGAAGCATAGCAAAAGAGAGACAGAGCGGAACTTTGGAATTATTATCCACGCTTCCGATAAAACTCTCTTCCATAATTTGGGGAAAAATTCTGGCTGCATTGTATCAGATCATAACAATTATTTTCCTCTCTTTAACTTTTTTTGTAATCATTGTGATTTTTGGTGAAGGAATAGACTACGGAGCAATAATTTGTGGATATATAGGATTAATTATGGTTGGTTTTGCTTATGCTTCCATAGGTGTTTTTGCTTCCAGTTTTCCCAGTAATCAGATTTTGGCTTTTGTTCTGGCGTTGCTAATTTCAGCTGCTTTTTATGTGTTGAAATTTGTTTTACCACTCTTACCTTTCAGGGTTCTTCCAGTTGTACAGTACTTGAGTTTTGATTATCATTTAAGTAGTTTTCTAAAGGGAGTGATCGACACGCGCGATATTCTGTTCTTTCTTGGTGTAACCGTTATTTTTGCATTACTGGCTCAATTTAATTTACAGAGCCGGAACCTGATGCAGGAGCGTTAAATGAAAAAGGCAAAAAAGATAAGCTCCATTTTATCCAACCTATTAATCAAACTGGGGATTGTTTTGATGATCTTGCTGATTGGTTCTTATGCCAAAATACGTTGGGATTTTTCACACAATAAAGCTTATTCTCTTAGCAAGATCAGCAAGTATGCAGTGAGCAAACTGGAAGACAATATGGTAGTTAAGCTTTATGCCAGTAAAGAATTACCACCCCAGATGAATACAATAGACCGCTATGTGAAGGACCTTTTAGAAGAGTATCGACAAGCTGGCAAAGGTAAATTTCACTATGATATTATTACCGGGCTCACCCAAGAAGAACTGAAAAATAAAACTCAATTGTATGGCATTCCTACTATGTATTTCCAGATTTTTGAGAACGATAAAACTACTACTAAAGAGATTATCTATGGTCTGGTTTTTGAATATCAGGGCAATTACGAATCATTATATGTGTTGCCTGAGATGCAAAATAAACTGGAATACGAAATGACGCTAAAGATTCAAAAAATATCCCGTTATACTTTGCCTGATGTTACAGCTTTTACCGATTCTCTATATACAATAATGCCCAAACAGAAATATGAGAACGAGCTTAATTCTAATTATAATGTCCATTTTACTAATCTGAAAGAACCTCCGCAACAGACAGAAGTAATGATCTTTCATTCTGGTTTTGATTCTTTAACAACCGTTCAGCTGTATAACTTAGATCAGTATATTATGAAAGGAGGTAAACTAGTTGTTTTAGCAGATAAAATGGCTTCGGATGGCGAAAGAGTTCTGGAGCTGGATTCTAACCTCTTTGATATTCTGGAAAATTACGGTATTAAATTTAGCAACGCCATAGCTATGGACATTTTTTGCGATTCTAGACAAATGGGTGTGGATACCAATATCTCTTTTCCTGTTTATCCTGTATTAAGGGGTTCTCAACATCCCATCACACAGAATATATCCAATATTGTAATTTATATGGGAAATGGCATTATTTTTAATAAAAAGCCAGGTTTAAAGTTTCAAACTATTCTGGCTACTTCTACCAGCAGCGCATTTTTAGAAGGTCCCGATTATCAACTGGATGCAAGTATGTTTTTACACCCCGATCCAGAGGTTTTTGTGAATCCGCCAATTCCCTTGGGAGCCATAGTGGAAGGCAGAATGGAAAGTTATTTTGCCCATAAGCCAGACGCCAAACAACCCGGTTTTATTTCTGAAGTTAAAGATGGTAAAATTGTTGTTTTTGCGGATAGAGAGCTATATATTGATCCCGATAATCCGATTTACGAGAACCGCTATCACATTATTCTGAATGCTGTGGATTGGTTAATGGACCGTCCAGATATGATTGCTATTCGTTCCCGTCATTTACAGAAAAGCATTTTGGATATTCCTTATTATATGCACAAACATAATCTCGTTTGGGGCGAGCCTGTAAAAACCGAACGCAGAATTAAACTCATAATCAAGATTGTTGCCATTGTTTTACCTTCTTTATTGCTGGTTGGTATTGGATGGATAAGTTCAATAATGCAAAAACGCAATCTGCTCTTAAAAAATGAAGAAGAATAAACTGATTCTGCTGCTAATTCTGCTTTTGCTGATTGGGTTATACTTTCTTTTGCGGACAAAGCAACCCCAGGAAAAGCTTCTTCCTGTTTTTGATCTGGATACTTTAGCCATCAATAGAATTGAGATTTACGATGCCCAAGATACTCTCAAAATGGTTAAACAGGGTAATTGCTGGAGATTAATATACCCAGTTAATTGGGAAGCAGATAGCCTAAAAATTCACTCCCTATTCAAAGATATTTTAACTGCCAAATATTCTAAAACTCCGATGGGAACAGGCAAAGAGGCAATTCTTAAATTCCACCAGAGAGATGAAGAGACATTACATTTAATTGTCAGCGACGGCAAAAAAACCGTGCATACCCTTTTTAGCAATTTGAATAATCCATACGATTATTTTCGTTATGCTGGGTCGGAAGAGATTTATCAGGTGAAAACTAAAGTTACCAATGTATATAATACCGATTTGGCAAATTGGCGTTCACCTCATATCGTTAGCCACCAGGAAAATGATCTGGTTAAAATTGAGGTTACTCATCCCAAAAACAAATACACTTTAACCAGAAAGGGCTTGGATTGGTATTATCAGGATGCACATCAGAATTTTCAAATTCATCCTTATAACCGAGCTATGATAAAAATCCTAAATATTCTGGAACACCTGGATACTTATATATTCGTAGATAATGCTCAAGCGGAATATGCTGCTAAATTTGATGATCCCTATTGCACTGTAAAATTATTCTTAACCAATAACCGCACACAGGATTTGAAATTTATTGAACACTATCAAGGGCATTATTTAATGATGGTAGATAATGATCCAACTGTTTTGTTTGTAGTTGTCTGGGATACTGTTTTCCGTTTTACCAGACCTCCTGATGTTTTTAGAATGCAGGAGCTGGGCTGAGTATGCTTACTATAAAACGAATAAAACAGCTAAATAATAATCTATACCAAAAAGTATCTGAGCTTTGGGTGGAAACAGGTATCAGCAATCCTGAGCGTAAAGATTCTCTGGAAATTGTGCAACAAAATTTGGAAAATACCGGAACTATGATAATTGCCGAAGAAGATGAAAATCTGATAGGTGTTGTTTGGGTAACTCACGATTTTCGCCGTCTGTATATTCATCATATGGCAGTAAAACCAAATAAGCAAAATCAGGGGATCGGAACCAAACTGATGGAAGAATGTGTTACAATTGCTAAAGAATTTGGTTATCAACCTAAATTGGAAGTGAGTATTGATAATCCAGCTGCCAGGCATCTATATGAAAAATTCGGATTTAAAGAACTAACTGGATACAGCGTTCTAATTAAAAGAAATATTCTAACCGACTTATAGTCCCAAAGCAAATTTTTTTAGTGCCTAAAAGGAGGTTGCTATGAAAAAAAGATTACTGGTGGCAACAGGCGGAGGCGATTGTCCTGGCTTAAATGCAGTTATTAGAGCAGTCGTAAAAAGAGCTTCACATGAACACAATTGGGAAGTTTTAGGTAGCGTTGATGCCTTTAATGGTATTCTACAAGATCCAATGCACATCATTGAACTCACTCCTGAACGAGTTGCTGGCATTCATGTTCAGGGAGGAACAATTATCGGAACTACTAACAAAGGAGGACCCTTTACCTGGCCTGTTAAAAATCAAGATGGAACTTGGTCTACTGTAGACCGCTCTCAGGATTTTATGGATCGTCTCCGGTATCAAAATATCGAGGCTTTAATCAATATCGGAGGTGATGGTTCTCAACGCATTTCACATAAGCTTTTCGAAATCGGCTGTCCCATTATCGGTGTTCCCAAAACCATTGATAACGATCTCTCTTCTACAGATTTTACTTTTGGCTTTCAAACCGCGGTAGATGTAGCCACCGATGCAGTAGATAAACTTGTTACTACTGCTGCAAGTCATCATCGTATTCTAATTCTTGAAGTTATGGGTCGTTATGCAGGATGGATTGCACTTCATTCTGCAATTGCTGGAGGAGCGGAAGTTTGCTTAATACCTGAAATTCCCTATAGCATCGATAAAGTTATGGACGCAATTAATCAGCGCATAGACAAAGGTCACGATTTTGCCAATATTGTTATCGCTGAAGGAGCCAGACCCATAGATGGAGAAATGACTTATATAGAAAGTGAAGAACCTGGAGCAATGAAAATGAAATTAGGGGGTGCAGGATTACGGCTTTCACAAGAATTAAAAGATGCTGGCTGCACAATTGATATTCGCGAAACCATTTTAGGCCATTTACAACGAGGTGGAACCCCTAATGCTTTTGACCGAATTTTGGCTTCTCAATTCGGAGTAAAGGCTTTTGAACTTGTTTTAGAACAAAAATGGGGCTCTATGGTAGCATACCATCATCCCAATATAGTAGCTGTACCTTTAGCTGAAGCTATCAGAAAATATAATTACATTGATGTTTCTTCAGACCTGGTAGCAACCGCCCGCGGACTGGGTATTTCTTTAGGAGATTGATATTGGATGGTCTCTCTCAGATAACATATTAGAAACAAGGGTTTAAGTATTATTGAATTGTGTTTTATTTATCTTTTGTAATTTCTGATTCAGTTCTTCCACCTGTTTCTTTCTTTCATATTTTTCTGCGAGATAGTGAAAATGATGTTCATCATCTCTTTGTGCAAATAGCTTTTCCAGTTCTTTTTTTATAGCCACAGAGCTCTCCATTGGGCAGATGAAATTCTGTCCGCTTTCTTTTAGAAGTTCTGCAGCTTCTCCTTGCTTAGGGATAAGAGCTAAAATAGGTTTTCCTATTCTTAAATATTCAAACACCTTGCTTGTAAGGGTTCCTTTAGGGCTATCAGAATTTATTAAAAGCAACAAGGCATCAGAAGCTTGCATAACTGCCAAGGCTTCTTTATGTGTAATTTGTGGAGTTACCTTCACAATTTCTTCAATTCCGCTTTGCTGGATTTCCTGATATGTTTCTCTATGGTAGTTTCCATATAAGTTAAAGCTAAAACCAACAGGCAATTTATTTTCCTGTTTCAGATTTTTTAATGCTCTTAGCAACCATTTTAAAGAACGCTTAGCTGTAATGGTTCCAAAATAGCTTAAAGTATATTGATCGTGATTTGTTTCCATCTTGGGTAAGGTAGAAAAGTCTTCTTCATCGTGGCCGTTATAGAGAACGAAGGTTTTGCTTTGTAACTCCTTATTAAAATGGTTACTAATATCTTCTGCGATGCCTTTGGTGGCAGTAACAATTAAGGCTGCATCTTTTAGAATCCTTTTTTCATGATGTTGGGAATGAAGCCGATTTAGATAAGTTCCCTGCAGATTATAGTCATTTAGCAAAGTCCAATAATCGCGCATATCCAAAACATAAGGTAACTTAAAGTGTTTACTTAAATATCTTGCAGCCACAGCAGAAGAAAAAGGTCCACAGGAAACATAGATTAGGTTGTAGCTATCTCCCGCAAGGGTTTTTTTAGCTGTCTTTAGTAAATTTGGCAGCCAAAGCACTTTATCGTCCAAAGGATAAAGATGGCGGATAAAGAGTTTAATTCTCTCTGGAGTTTGATGATATATGTTATTTGACATCGTTTTGTTTTTTCCGCTTAGCTTTTCCAAGATAGACATCGGATCAAATGACGGAATATGGATAATGCGATTTTGTTCGCATTTAGCTAACAATCCGTTATCGTAGAAGTTATAAACAATATTGCCACGGTTAATACATCAATTGTATTACCCAGTTGGCTTAAATACTTCACCGTTTTCAGGTTTCGTAAAGAGGCAGGTCCCGCCAGAGGGGGATAGAAATAACTTATATAGAGTATTTTCATTTAGAGTTAAGTCCATTTATTATTTTAAAAAGCTCTGGTTCCAGCGCTTCCCAATTAAATTTGTTCTCAGTAAGTTTTATGCACTTATCGCTCATTGCCTGGTATTCGCTTTGTTTAAGATTTAACAATTTAGCACAGGCATCGGCTAATGCTTTAGATTGATAAGCCGAACAGATACCTAAACCGTTTTTTTCAATCAGTGCTTTCATTATGGGGGTTTTGATAGTTAATACTGGAAGCCCGGCAGCCAGATATTCCAAAACTTTTAGGGGGGTGGAAAGTTGCAAGCGCTTATTTTTAGGATTAAATATCCAAAGCCCGAATTTACTGCGTTTTAGCAAAAGACCGATTTTTTCTGCCGGAATCCAGCTTTGATAATAAATTAACGCATTCAAGTTATAATCATTGATGCTTTGATTGAATCTCTGTTCCACTTCCTTTTTGAAGAATTTGCCCACAATCAGCACTTTTAGAAAAGGAAAATCTTGTTTTAGGATGGAAACCATTTTCAAGATTTTAAATACTCCTCTGTCTTCCGTTAATCCACCAATATAGATAAAATCAAAGTTCATCTCACATATTTGTTCCAAAGAGCCCGGCTTATTGCATTCGTAATCCCAAACATTTTTTACCGGATAATTGGGTAAAACTATAGAGGTTATGCGTTTATTTCCACTTAGCAATTGTTTTTCCATTTCTCTGTTTACGGTAAAAACTGCATCGGCTATTTTCAGCAACTGCTTTAAAGATACTTGATAAAAAAGATAAGCAGGAAAACGCAAAAAACGGGGAAACCTTTCACTGAAGGCAATCGCAAAGAATTCGTGAACATCGAAAATAACCTTTAGCTGCAGTTTATGCTTCAAAACCCAGGCAATCAGCAAAGTTAAGGGCTCCACACAAATTAGGATATCAGGTTTTAAATCCCTAACCTTTTTACCCAATTGCCAAATGGCAGCCCAACGGGAGGAAGCGTCAACAACCATTTGATAGGGATTGAGCTTGTTATTTATTACTCCGTTGGTAGTAATCAAATAAACTTCATTCTCTTTGGCTAAACTCATTGCCAGCTTGTAATATAAGCGCACATCATTCGTAGGATGCGTGTTGGTAACAATACATATCTTCATTTTCAGGACTGCCTTTTTAGGTTAATCTTTTACATTATATTAAAGCATAAGCATTTATGTCAAGAGGAAAAGTGGGGTTATTGCATCGATAACTTATCTAAGCATACCAAAACAAAAGAGCATACCGCGCCCCATAATTTGGCTCTGAAAGGATGGATAAATAAAATACGCTAACTCTCAATTATTGAACAATGCTATATCCCAGTTTCCCAAATGCTAATGCGAGGTTTGGGAGATTGGCTCGTAAGAATCTATTATATCCATTTCTACGCCTGCCAGCCATAACTTAATGAGGCAAAAAGAATTCTGATCAGGAGTTGTATTATATTTTCCGCGGGCATCTTTTAGTTTTAACCCATCATTTTTTGTATTTTCATACAAGATAGTTAGACGCTCGGGATAGAGCATTCTAGCCACAAAGCGTGTTTTAGCGCGGATATCGCTAAGATAAGAATATATACAATGATGCATTTCCATTCCTTCTCTGTATAATTCTATGGAATTATGAATATGCTCTATCCAGAGCGTATGGCATTTAATATCTTTGGCAATGCCTTCCGGTAACGGCACAAAGTCTATCTTCTTTAATTTCAATATTTGTATTACCAGTTCATCGTGGTAAGTATTCAAATCAGTTATGTTTTTCAGTATCACTTTTCTATCCTGTAGCCCGTTTTCTCTCAAAACTTCAAGCATCCGGTATATATCATTTATTTGAGAGTTTATATTCAAGACCTCCTCTTGATTCATATTGGCAATTTAAGCGATTAGATTGTAGTTTTGCATTATATCTAATCTTTTGCATACAAGAAATAAACTATAATCATTATGTACAGGGAAATAAGAAAGTGTACGCAGTAAGTTAGGATTATTCTGCAAACTGGTTCTTAAGATAAAGAAAATATTAGTGGAACAAGATTCTGGTTTTATCTTGGCAAAGGTCTTAACCATTGTTTCGCAAGCTGGAAAACCAAAATAGCCCAGAATATCTTTGCGTTTTTTGGTAATCAGTTTGGTAGAAGATTGCCAGTATTTTTTACTTTTTAGAGGATGAAAAACTGCATATGCACTTAGCAAATAACCAATTGCCGGATTTGTTTGCATCAGTTCAAGCGCATAATTTCCTCCTCTGAAGAGCAGACATAAAATAAACCAAAAGCGGGAAGTAAAACCATTCAGCAGTTCAATTTTTTCCGCTCCTATATAAGCTTCCATACTTTTATAGATAGATTCTTTGTGTAGAGCATTCAAACGAATAGCGTAATTATTGCTTTTTAGATTCTCGGGTTTTGGCGGATAAAATAGAAAAGGAAAGGGTTGGGTAGGAAGAAAACACTCCCAATAATTGTCTTTTAGCTTTTTTTGATAAGCAGCAGGATAGGGATTTCCCAAACGAATAACCTTTATATAGCGTTTGGTAAAATGATAGAGTTTTCCCTCTTCTTCTTTAAAGATTATTGCTCTTTTTTCTATTTCCTTATATGGTCTGCCAGTAGATTGAATATCCTTTGAAAACATAGATCGCCTCCTATCTTTTTTCATAGCCTTGAATTTATCAGCATTTCAAGAAATCGGATAAGTTCATTGGGTAAATAGATAACTATACTGTCAAGAAAAAACAGAAGTGAGAAATAAGGATATTTTCCTTGACGAAACCCCAGCAAATAAAATAGTTGAGAAAAAATATCAAGGAGACGCACAATGGCTGTCAAGATCGATAAAGAAACTTGTCTCGGATGTGGTGCCTGCGTTGATGGATGTCCAGTTTCTGCTTTAAAAATGGTAGATGGCAAAGCAGAATGTGATGCATCACTTTGCATAGATTGCGGTGCCTGTATTGCTACTTGTCCAGTTCAGGCAATTTCAGAATAATCTAAGTAATAATAGTTTAGCTAAAACGCTGTGGCAAAATTGGAATTTGATTTCTTTTTTGCCACAGTGGATGGCTTATATTGTCAATTTATCCTCTTCAAGGATAGAATAGTAGTTCGGAAACTCATACATTCATTAAGTTGCTGCTTTGGCAATTTTTTCTTTGTAAGTAATGAGGAAATCAATTATCTTATAAATATGTTTCGTTTCCATCAGATCAAATTTGATTAATACAAAACCCAAAAGGAGGTGAAAAGATGAAACGCTTAAGTATATTTCTTGGAATAATAACCTTTATATCACTTTGCTATTCCATTCAAGTGAGTGGAAATCAAAGTGGTATATGGTCTCCGGAAAATAATCCATACGAAGTGATAGGTGCCATAACTGTTCCTTCCACAGATTCTTTAATCATT
>Ga0116157_10006687_pt1 | contig 10390 bp, 6 predicted proteins | sample AD_UKC048_MetaG_FD_89882 | JGI IMG/M metagenome (GOLD analysis project Ga0116157, IMG submission 89882) | Active sludge microbial communities of municipal wastewater-treating anaerobic digesters from USA - AD_UKC048_MetaG | ecosystem: Engineered > Bioreactor > Anaerobic > Digestate | place: USA... | reverse complement strand
TGGCCCTGTTCCTGGTGGAGCGCACGGCCGGCGATGTGAGCACGCGCGGCTACGGTACGCAGGACGGCGGCCGGGCCGCAGAAGTCACGTTTCAAAATGCCCCGGCCACCTTGGTCACACTGGATGGTCTGACCGCGCTGGAACATGCAGTGGACATTGGCATTGCTGCGACCTGTGCCGAAGCCGTGGGCGCGATGGACAAAACGCTGTCCATCACCACCGAGTACCTGAACACACGTAAACAGTTTGGCGTGACCATCGGCAGCTTTCAGGCCCTTCGCCACCGGGTGGCCGACATGAAGATGCAGCTGGAACTGGCCCGCTCGATGAGTTATTACGCGTCACTCAAGCTCAACGCACCCGCCAGAGAGCGGCGTGCCGCGATGGCCCGGGCCAAGTATCAGCTGGGTAACTCGATGCGGTTTGTGGGGCAACAGGCGGTGCAATTACATGGCGGCATCGGCGTGACGGACGAATACATCGTCAGCCATTACTTCAAGCGCCTGACGCAAATGGAATTGACGTTTGGGGACACGTTGCACCACCTGGGGGAAGTGTCGTCCCGCATGCAGGACACGGCGGGCGTTTTCGCCTGAACCCGGCGGAGGGGGGGCCCAGACTACTCAAAACGTCACGCGGCCTGTCGGCCTTCCGGGCTGCCCATGATGCGGTCCAGCGCACGTGACACCACCGGGCTCTGGTCAATGACCTGCAGGCGCCCCAAACGCAACATGGACGCCACCTCCCGCTCCGTGCGTACAAAGGCGTCAAACCCGTTGCGGTTGGTGAACAGCAAACGAGTGCGCATCGGGCTGATCCAGCTCAACCGGCAACGATGCTCCTTGCGTTCGTCGTTCACGTGGTCAAACCACGTGCCACGCGCAAAGTTTTGTGCCATGACATCAAATTCGTCCGTCTGACCGGCCAGACTGCGTTCACGGCGCTGATCCAGCACCCTGAGCGCGGCGTGACTGGAGTTACCCTCCAGCACGCCTGACACCGAATCAGTCTGCCCGATTTTGGTCATACGGATCGCCAGCGTATGCGTGGCAATGAGGCGCTTGGTGAACCGGGCGCGCTCTTCACCCGTCCAGTCGATGGAGTCCAGTCCGGCGTTGAGGTGACGCACCAGATCAGGCAAAACCTGCACCAGCTGGCGGCGCTCGTCTGCATTGACCTTGGCCTGCGTGGACCAGATCAAATGATCCAGCATTTTCAGCTCTAGCTCCCATTGCCCGCTGTCTTCCTCCGCCTGCAACCAGGCATGGGCCATGACCTGACACCAGGGACCCGTGAGGAATGGCGCGAGAAAGCTGGCCAGCGGACGGTCTGGCGACAGGGATGCAATGCGCTCGCCAATCACGTCATCTGCATGACTCAGGGCCAGATCCAGCGCCTCGTCGGTCTGTTCCCGCGCAACGGCCGGCTCGATCTGGCGCTGCGCCTGCTGTTCAGTCTCAAAGAGGAATTCCGTAAACTCCATCAACAGATTGCTGAACAGCGTCAGGTCGTCTTCAAACTCGGTCAGGATGCGTTTGACCGTGGTTTCAATGCGCATGTACAACGGGTCGTTTTCGCCGCGCTCAGGCGCCCATGAGATCGAGGCCAGTGCCAGGGAATCCACCAGCTTGCGGGCAGGGTGATCAGACGACAGGAAGAAGTCGCGATCAATCATGGCAGCCTTGAGTACCGGTATCTGTAACCGGCCAATCACCACTTTCATCTGCATCGGAATGGTCTGGTCAGCAAACACGAAATCGAACACTTCCGACAACGCGTCAACGGTTCCGCGATCCAGTTCGGGCGCGCCACGCACTTCATCACGCTGACGGAGTTGCCGCAAAACATTCTGGTGACTGAGGTCCTGCCCCTGCGCAAAGGCATCAGGCACACCACCACCGGGTCGGGCCTGCATCTGCCCCAGATAGCCCATCAGGTCGGGGTCTGCCTCATCAAAAGCGGGCAGGGTGACTTGCTCATGCAAGTCGGCTGGTCTTGACGCGGAAAAGCCGACTTTACGAAGAAACTGTCTGGCCTGGGAGGCCATGCTCCGCCCCGAGGCCACCAGGTCTCCCCAGCCGGAGCGGTGGCTCTCGGGGTCCAGGTCAGCATACGATGCGGTCAGTTCCCCGGGGCCTGACAACGGTGCAGGTGATGAGTCTGAAGCCGTCTCAAGGGGCGCCGGCGACGAATCAGCCTGGGCTGGCGCACGCTGACGCTGAACGGCCAGTGGCGTGATGCCGGCCTGGCTGAGCGTTGCAACAAGGTCAGCGTAAAGAGGGGCCAGATCCATGCTGTGAAAGGGATCCAGCGCCAGCATCACATCTTCGGTAGCCTGCTCGTCAAAGCCGCTCTTCTCCCACGCCTGCATGAAGGCCCGCACAAATACCAGAGGGCGAAACGGGTTGTGCTGTGATGCTGATGAGTCAGAGCCAAACAGAACCTTCAACCGCAGAACCAGAGGGTCCAGCTGGGTTTCGTAGTGCGCATTGAAGCGCTGCGAGACCCGGTCCAGCAGCAGAATGCGCTCGACCTCGGCAATGTCAATCAGCGACAGGGACATACCGTCCAGCCCGTCAGCGGGCGTTGCCTGCCCGATATTGACGTCGACCGGTTCCGGCAGGGCGGCGCGGAGCTCCGCATCCATGGATTCCTGCAAGGCATGCTGGTAATGCCGGTTAAACAGGACACTCTGGCGATCCAGCAAGACAGCAGCCAGACGCCAGTTCTGCGCCTGTTTAACGTGGGGTCTGGAGTCTGCGAGGTCCAGCAGATACGTCCGAAGCCGCTTGAGCTGGTCAACCTCCCGGTCTGCGCAGTATCCCAGCGTCTTGCGAACCAGAATGCGCGCATAACGACGCGCCTGACCATGAGCGTCCAGACTGGACATACCGGAAGAAAACGATCGAACTACCATGCCATCAATGCCTGAATTCCCAGAGAAATAGGACCATACGGTACTGGGGCGTCACGGTCGATTCACAGCCTGTTCTCACTCCACACACAGACTAACGAGGACGCACGATCAGAGCCCTCAATTTAGTCCAAAGATGACCTTCGTGCCTTTCAGGGGTTGGTGAGAATTTGTAACACTTGTGAGATCAGCGATACAGGACATGCCCAACCGGACCTCAAGAAGGTTTTCAAGCCATCAGACGCGAAGATTTGGGCAGATGCGTCATCAAGAACTCCATCTGGTCGGCCAGAATCCGGCGATTGCGCAGAATGAAGTCTTCCCACAGGCTGGGCACATAAGGCGCGTACAACAGTGGCATGTGTGCCTGCTCGGGCGTACGGCTGCTCTTGCGATGGTTACACGGTCGGCAAGCGGTAACCACGTTCATCCAGTTGTCAATGCCATTCTGGGCAAAGGGAATGATGTGCTCGCGGGTCAGGTCCTGCTCATGAAAATGGTCACCGCAGTAGGCGCAAACATTGCGGTCGCGGGCAAAAAGTTTCCCGTTAGTGAGGCCAGGCTTGAGGTTAAAGGGATTGATGTTGGGAACGCCCCGTGTGCCGATGATGCTGTTGACCGTGATGATGGACTGCTCACCTGTGATCGCGTTATGCCCGCCATGAAATACGGCCACCTCGCCACCGGATTCCCAGCGCACCTCACCAGAAGCGTAATGGATCACCGCCTGCTCAAGCGAAATCCAGGATTGGGGCAACCCCTGGGCTGACAGCTTCAAGACCTTCAAAACACGCCTCCTCAAACAGTTAAAAGAACCGCTGACACTGGATGCACATCTCTGCGGCACACAAGCGGACTGCGTCCGCCTCTGTGCTGAGACACAATATACCCTGTTTTTGTGACAACCCGGCTTCAAGTGCTTTAGATGAAAGCACGGCCTGCTATCAAAAAGATAACAATTTCATGAAGGTCTTTCGCGGCTTCAACCATCCTGGTATCGCACCGGCCTGTGCGCTGACGATCGGCAATTTCGACGGCGTGCACCGGGGTCATCAGGCCATGCTGGCCCTGCTCAATAGCGAAGCCCAGCAACGGGGCGTCAAGAGCTGCGTGCTGACGTTTGAACCCCATCCGCGAGATTACTTTGCCGCCGTGGCCCACAAGCCTGATCTGGCTCCCGCCCGGGTAGGCACCCTGCGCGATAAGCTGGCCGATCTTGCCAACTGCGGCGTGGACCAGACCGTGGTGCTGCCATTCAACGCCGTACTGGCATCACGTTCGCCGCAGGCCTTCATCAGCGATGTGCTGACGAACGGTCTGGGTGCCCGTTACGTGCTGGTGGGTGATGATTTCCGATTTGGCGCCAAACGCGCGGGTGATTACGCGGTGCTGGACGCCGCAGGCGACGCACAGGGGTTTGACGTGGCCCGCATGAACAGCTACGAGGTACACGGTCTCCGGGTATCCAGCTCTGCCGTGCGGGCTGCGTTGCTGGATGGCCGCATGCAGGACGCCGCGCGCCTTCTGGGACGGCCTTACCGCATTTCTGGCCATGTGGTGCACGGCCGCAAGCTGGGGCGCGAGCTGGGTTTCAAAACGTTGAATCTGCGTTTCTCGCACTGGAAGCCCGCCGCCAGCGGCATCTTTGTGGTGCAGGTGCATGGCCTTGCCGAGGAACCAGTTCCCGGCGTCGCCAACCTGGGCGTCCGGCCTTCGCTGGACCCCAGCGACGTGAATGGCGGGCGGGTGCTGCTGGAGACCCATTGCCTGCAATGGCCCGCGTCGCTGGGGGCAGAAGGGGCCTACGGTAAAATCATTCGTGTGGAACTGCTGCATAAACTACACGACGAGCTGAAATACGATGGCCTGGATGCCCTGACACTCGGCATCAACAAGGACTGCGACGACGCACGCGCCTGGCTGGCTTCCCGAATTTGACGGGGCCGACCGCCCTCAGGTCGTCAACGCACTTTGCCCCGCGTCCCGTTCAGTTTGCTTCCCTGGCCTTTTGCCGACGGGTTGCCTGCCATGTTTCCCCAGATTTTCGAGATTGAAGTTCACCATGACTGACAAAGTTGATTACCGCGGCACCCTGAACCTGCCCGACACTCCCTTTCCCATGCGAGGCGACCTGCCCAAGCGCGAGCCAGCCTGGGTGAAGACCTGGAACGAAGAAGGTCTGTACAAAAAGCTTCGTGACGCACGCCACGGCGCGCCGCTGTTCGTGTTGCACGACGGCCCGCCCTATGCCAACGGCAAGCTGCACATCGGCCACGCACTGAACAAGATCCTGAAGGACATGATCGTCAAGAGCAAGCAGCTCGACGGTTTTGACGCGCAGTACATCCCCGGCTGGGACTGCCACGGCCTACCGATCGAAAACGCGATCGAAAAACTGCATGGCCGCAACCTGAGCCGCGACGACATGCAGGCCAAGAGCCGCGCCTATGCCACGGAGCAGATCGACCAGCAACGCGAAGACTTCAAGCGTCTGGGCGTGCTGGGCGACTGGGAACGCCCCTACAAAACCATGGACCCGGCCAACGAGGCCGGCGAAATCCGCGCGTTCAAGCGCGTGATCGAGCGCGGCTTTGTGTACCGGGGCCTGAAGCCCGTGTACTGGTGCTTTGACTGCGGCTCGTCCCTGGCCGAGTTCGAGATCGAATACGCCGATAAGAAGAGCGACACGCTGGATGTAGCCTTTGAAACCGATGACGCAGGCAAGCTGGCAGCGGCCTTTGGCCTGGCAGCACTACCCGCAGGCCAAACGGCGTTTGCGGTGATCTGGACCACCACCGCCTGGACCATCCCCGCCAACCAGGCGCTGAATGCCCACCCCGAGCTGAGCTACGCGCTGGTGCAAACCGAAAAAGGTTGCCTGTTGCTGGCCGAGACGCTGGTGGACAAATGCCTGGAGCGCTTTGGCCTGACCGGTACCGTGCTCGCCACGACCAAGGGCGAGAAACTGGGCGGCCTGAATTTCCGCCACCCGCTGTACAACATGGATGCGGGCTACAAGCGCCTGTCGCCCGTCTACCTGGCCGACTACGTCAGCGATGGCGACGGCACGGGCATCGTGCACTCCGCACCCGCCTACGGTGTGGATGACTTTAACTCCTGCGTGGCCAACGGCCTGAAGTACGACGACATCCTGAACCCCGTGCAGGGCAACGGCACCTACGCGCCCGAGTTCCCGCTGTTTGGCGGCCAGCACATCTGGAAGGCCATCCCCGCCATCCTCGACGCGCTCAAGCTCGCCGGTCGCCTGATGGCCACCGTGGGCATCAGCCACAGCTACCCGCACTGCTGGCGCCACAAGACGCCGGTGATCTACCGCGCGGCGGCGCAATGGTTTGTGCGCATGGACGAAGGCCCTGGTGTATTCACCAAAGACAAGGCGCCCAAGACTCTGCGCCAGCTCGCGCTGGACGCCATCGAGCAGACCCAGTTTTACCCCGAGAACGGCAAAACCCGCCTGCGCGACATGATCGCCAACCGGCCCGACTGGTGCATCAGCCGCCAGCGCAGCTGGGGCGTGCCCATCCCCTTCTTCATGCACAAGGATAGTGGCGAGCTGCATCCACGCACGATAGAGATCCTGGACCAAGCCGCCGACATTGTGGAAAAAGGGGGTATTGAAGCCTGGAGCCGCGTGACGGTGGAAGAGATGCTGGGTGCCGACGCGCCTCAGTACACCAAGAGCACCGACATTCTGGAAGTGTGGTTTGACTCAGGCTCGACCTTCCAGCATGTGCTGCGCGGCAGCCACAAGGATGCCTACAGCGTGCCGCCCTTCCACGGCGAAGGACCCGAGGCCGACCTGTATCTGGAAGGCCACGACCAACACCGCGGCTGGTTCCATAGCTCGCTTCTCTTGGGTTGCGCCTTGTACGACCGCGCGCCCTACCGTGGCCTGTTGACCCACGGCTTTGCTACTGACGGCCAGGGCCGCAAGATGAGCAAGAGCCTGGGCAACACCGTGGAGCCGCAAACCATCACCACCAAAATGGGCGCCGAGATCGTTCGCCTGTGGGTGGCATCCACCGACTACTCGGGCGATCTGAATATCGACGAGAAGATCCTGGCCCGCGTGGTAGACACCTACCGCCGCGTGCGTAACACGCTGAAGTTTCTGCTGGCCAATGTCAGCGACTTTGATCCCGCGAAGGACGCCGTGCCTGCGGACCAGTTGTTGGAGATTGATCGCTATGCGATCAGCCGAGCGGCACAATTGCAGGCCGACATCCTGGCGCACTACCAGGTGTACGAATTCCACCCCGTGGTCAGCAAGTTGCAGGTCTATTGCAGCGAAGATCTGGGCGCGTTCTACCTCGATATTCTAAAAGACCGCCTGTACACCACCGGCGCGAAATCGCAGGCTCGCCGCTCCGCGCAAACCGCGCTGTGGGCGATCACGCAGGCCATGCTGCGCTGGATGGCGCCGTTCCTTAGCTTCACCGCCGAGGAAGCATGGGCCGTTCTGGGTACCGAAGGCAAAACGCCTGCGGCTACCAAGCTATCCATCTTTATGGACCGATACACCAGCTTTTCCGCGCCCGACGAGGCCTTGCTGGCCAAGTGGGGGGATATTGCTCAAGTGCGTGACCTCGCCAACAAGGAGATCGAAAAAGAGCGCACGCTTGCCAAGCTGGGCTCCTCGCTCCAAGCAGAATTGGTCATTGCTTGTGACGACCCAATTTTCAGCGAATTGGCGAGTTTGGGCGACGATCTCAAATTCGTGTTCATCACGTCACTCGTCAAGGTAGAAAAGTTAAACGGCAGCGGTCTGACCGTAACTGTAAAAGTCACTGATGCGATCAAATGTGAGCGCTGCTGGCACTACCGCGACGACGTAGGCGCTGACCCGGCTCACCCCACCATCTGCGGCCGCTGTACCAGCAACCTGTATGGCGTCGGCGAAAAGCGGGAGTTTGCCTGATGGCCAAATCTGCATCAGGCGGCATGCTGCGCTGGCTGGCACTGGCGTTCATCATCCTGCTGATGGATCAGTTCACCAAAGTGCTGATCGTTGGGTACTACCAGCTACACGACAGCACCTACGTCACCAATTTCTTCAACATCGTGCGGGCGCACAACACCGGCGCAGCATTCTCGTTTCTGGCTGGTGCCGCAGGCTGGCAGCGCTGGTTTTTCACTGCAATAGGGCTGGCTGCAGCCGGGCTGATCATATGGATGCTCAGGTCACACTCGGGTCAAAAACTGTTTTCGTTTGCGATGGCCTGTATTCTGGGCGGCGCATTGGGCAATGTGATTGACCGCATGACGCGTGGCTACGTGGTCGATTTTCTGGACTTCCATTGGCGCGGCATGCATTTCCCTGCTTTCAATGTGGCCGACAGTGGGATTACCATCGGGGCTGCCTGTCTGATTCTGGATGAGCTGCTTCGGGTAAAACGAGGCAAATAGACGGCCGCGAAAGAGAAGAACAACTTTGACTCATTTACTGAACCTTCTGGCAGCCATTGCCCTTCTGGTGTGGGGCACCCACCTGGTGCGCACCGGCATCCTGCGCGTGTTCGGCGCCAACCTGCGCAACATCCTGGCCAAAAGCGTGAGCAACCGGGTAACTGCTGCCATGTCAGGCATTGGCGTGACGGCGCTGGTGCAAAGCAGTACCGCCACCGCGCTCATCGTGGCTTCGTTTGTGGGTCAGGGCCTGATGACGCTGACCTCGGCGCTGGCGGTCATGCTGGGAGCCGACATTGGTACCAGCCTGATGGCGGTTGTGTTTTCGCGCGATCTGTCATGGCTGTCTCCGCTGTTCATTTTCATCGGCGTAGTGCTGTTCATTGCACGGCAGTCCACCACCGTGGGGCGCGTTGGCCGCATCCTGATTGGCTTGGGGTTGATGCTGTTGGCCCTGCGCCTGGTGACCCAATCTGCCAGCGTGTTGACCCAGGCACCCGCCGTGAAAGCCTTGCTGGGCTCACTCAGCAGCGATCTGCTGCTGGAGATCACCATGGGTGCGGTTCTGGCTGTGCTGTCATACTCCAGCCTGGCCATTGTGCTGCTTACTGCCACACTGGCCACCACCCACGTCATTCCCATCGATGTGGCGCTGGGCCTGGTGTTGGGTGCCAATCTGGGCAGTGGCTTGCTGGCGGTGTTGACCACGCTCAACGCCAACATCGAAACCCGGCAGGTCCCCATGGGTAACCTGATTTTCAAGGTGTTTGGCATCGCCGCCGCCGCTCCGTTTGTCAGCCTGTGGATCAAAACCCTGAGCCCCTGGATGCAGGATGAGGCCACACTGGTTGTGCTGTATCACTTCACGTTCAACCTTGCCGTCGGCTTCATCTTCATCGGGCTGACCCAGATGGTGGCCAAATGGGTGGAGAAGCTACTGCCCAAGCCCGAGAAAAACACTGTCGCCGGTCGTCAACGGCACCTGGACCCGTCGGCACTGGCAACCCCCTCATTGGCCATTTCGTGTGCCGTGCGTGAGGCCATGCACCAGGCGGACGTGGTGGAAACCATGCTCACAGGCATGCTGGGTGTGATCAAGGACAACGACCGCAAGCTTTCGGAAGACCTGCGCAAGATGGATGACACGGTGGATGAATTGTACTCAGACATCAAGTACTACCTGACCAAAATCTCGCGTGAAGCCCTGAGCGACAACGAGGGCCGGCGCTGGACCGACATCATCAGCTTCACCATCAACATGGAGCAGATTGGTGACATCGTCGAACGCGTGCTGATCGATATCGAGGACAAAAAAATCAACCTGGGCCGCGAGTTTTCCGAAGCAGGCATGTCCGAGATTTGTGATCTGCATCACCGTCTGGTGGACAACCTTCGGCTGGGCATGAGTGTGTTCCTGCACGGCAACGTGCGCGATGCACAGAAGCTGCTGGAGGAGAAAACACGCTTCCGTGACCTGGAGCGTGAGTATGCCGGTACCCACTTGAGTCGGCTCTCGGACAAAACATTGCAGAGCATTGAGACCAGTTCGCTGCATCTGGATCTGATCAGCGACCTCAAGCGCATCAACTCGCACATCTGCTCCATCGCCTACCCGATTCTGGATTCAGCTGGCGCACTGGCACCCAATCGCCTGCGCCAGTCCGTGCTGGAAAAGCACGCTTAAGAAGATCTACAACCCAAGCGCGGCCGCCAGAATCAGCGCGGCTTCAGTGGTGAAATGGTCTTGCGGCATACGTGCCATAACCTCACGGCGCTCCCACAAACCAAACTGCGCCACCTCGCCGTCCTGGTTCTCCGGCACCATGCCCTCAGGCATTACGCCGTGGTACCAGTCGATATGTTCCACCACATAACCCGCCCCAGCGCCGTCCGCAGACGGTCGGCGCGTCGTGATGCGCCCACCGTGGGTGACGGCCTGCAGGTCAGCCAGCCGCAACCCCGTTTCTTCCAGGGTCTCACGCACCAGTGCCGTCTGAATCGTGTCAGCAGCAGACACCATGCCACCCATCAGCGTGTCCCACATACCCG
>Ga0116157_10006683_pt1 | contig 10393 bp, 10 predicted proteins | sample AD_UKC048_MetaG_FD_89882 | JGI IMG/M metagenome (GOLD analysis project Ga0116157, IMG submission 89882) | Active sludge microbial communities of municipal wastewater-treating anaerobic digesters from USA - AD_UKC048_MetaG | ecosystem: Engineered > Bioreactor > Anaerobic > Digestate | place: USA... | reverse complement strand
TTGTCGTCACCGTATTCGGTGGACTTCAACCATAGCGCGCCGTCCTGCTCATACGTTTTGCCAGCGTCCACCAGCTTTTTCACGGCAGCATCCACCTTGCCGCTAAGGTAAAGGCTGGATTCGAGATAGTAGTTGTCGAACTGAACGGCAAAGGCCTTCAAGTCCAGATCCTGCTCGTGGCGAAGGTAGGCAACGGCGAACAGGCGAATATCGTCCAGTGCATTCACGTCACCCGATGCAGTGAACTCGCGATCGTCTGAACGGACTGTCTTCTTCGCCAGAAAATCTGCGGCAATATCGGCAATGTAGTCACCGTTGTAAGCGGCCTCGGGCCACTCAGAGTCTCCCGGTTTGAACCCCTTGGCCCGCAACTGGGTGCTGTTGGCCAGCGTGGCAATTTGTACACCGGCATCGTTGTAATAGAACTCGCGGTAGACATCCCAGCCTTGCGTAGCGGCCAGGTTGCAGATGGCGTCCCCCAAAGCCGCCTGCCGGCCGTGACCCACGTGCAGCGGGCCGGTCGGGTTGGCTGAGACGAACTCCACAAGCATTTTCTTGCTCATAGAGGGCTGTTGTCCAAACGCGGAACCCGCTCCCAGCACCTCGCGCACAATCTGCTGCTTGGCTTCAGGTTTGAGACGGATATTGATGAAGCCGGGGCCGGCGATATCCACCGCCTCCACCCAACGCTTGAAATGCTCCGAATTTAATAGCGACTCACGTAGACCCTCCGCAGCCTGGCGCGGGTTTTTCTTCAAGGTTTTGGCCAGTTGCATGGCCGCCGTGGATGCTAGATCACCATGCGCAGCAACCTTGGGCGACTCAAAAGCCGCTTTCTCCCCCGCGCCGGGTAATAGTTTTTCCAGCTCAGCCGCCAAGCAACCGAGCAAATCTTGTTTAACTGAAAGCATGCGCTGATTTTACGGGGCGCCCAGTTGCGATCCTGCACCCTTCCAGAAACCGGGTTGACTGAAGTTGTGCTTGAGAAAATCAATCCACAATCGCACACGTAGCGGCAGGTGCTTGCGCTGCGGAAACACGGCGTAAATGCCGTTGGGTGGCGCCGCAAACTCTTCCAGAACCACCGCCAATTGGCCCGAGGCAATCTCGGCCTCTACCTCCCAGGTGCTGCGCCAGGCAATGCCGTAGCCAGCCAGGCACCAGTCGTGCAGAACCTGCCCGTCCGAGCAATCCAGTGGGCCGCCCGGTTTAAGGTGTGTAACTTCGGTGGTAACCTTGCCAGCCGACGTGTCCGCGTTTGCCACCTGTTTGCCTGCGATCTGAAATGCCCAGCCCCGAGTCTGGGAGGCGTCGCTGGACAGCGTCAGGCAATCAAATTTGGCCAGTTCACTGGGGTGCTGAGGGGTGCCATGCTGCTGCAGGTATTTGGGCGTAGCCACACAAAGGCGCCGGTTGTCGGCCAGGCGGACGCTCACCAGGGATGAATCGGGCAGATCACCTACGCGGACCGCGCAGTCATACGCCTCACCCGCGATGTCAATGACCCGATCGCTCAGATTGAGTGAAATGGTGACTTCCGGATGCAACTCGCGGAATTTGGGAACAAGGGGCGCCACATGGCGGCGGCCAAAACCAGCCGGCGCGGTGATACGCAAGTGACCACTAGCTTTCACACCGCCAGCAGAAACGCTAGCTTCGGCATTGGCAAAATCAATCAACAGACGCTGACAGTCCTCTAGGAAGGCACTGCCTTCGTGGGTCAGGGTGATGCGGCGTGTGGTGCGAACCAGCAATTTAACGCCCAGTCGCTCTTCCAGCGCATCAAGCCGCCGCCCCATGATGGCCGGCGCCACGCCTTCGGCGTTGGCTGCCGCGGTCAAGCTGCCGCGCGTGGCCACGGAAACAAAGGATTCAATGGCTTTGAGTTTGTCCATACGCCGGGATTATGCGGCCCGTCAGCGCGCCTAAAAACCAAACAGACGTTTTGGGGTATCCCACAGAATAGCTCGGCGCGCCACAGCGTCCGGCACCAGTTGCTCAAACAGGCTCTGCAAGGGTCCATAGTCAATGCGGTCTGGGGCACGCAGAAAGGGCCAGTCAGACGCCCACACCAGCGCTCGCGGCGTATAGGCTTTCAGCAAAGCCTCCACGTATGGCCAGGCATCCGGATGCGGGTAAGGCAGGTTTGAACATTTGGTCAGGCTGGACAGCTTGACGCAAGCCCGCCCCGTCTGGGCCAACCCCAGCAACGTGGAAAAGCCGGCCTGCCCAACGCCCGCCCGGGGGTCCGGACGACCACAGTGGTCAAACAGCAGGCGTGCGCCACTGTCCTGCAGCATGGGGGCCATATCGGCCAACTGATCTTTCTCAACCTGCACCTGCGCCCACAAGCCCAACTCGCGCAAACGCTCAAGCAGCGGGCCGACGTCGCTGTAATACGCCAGCCCCATCAGGGCCACATTGAATGCCACACCCACAATGCCTGCCGCTTGTAGGTCTTGCAACTCGCCACGGCTCGCATCGTTGCGAACCACGGCAACACCCTTGTAACGACCTTTACCCTGCACGATGGTGTCGAGCAGGCAACGGTTGTCCAGGCCATAACCCGAGTTGGGGCCCACGATGAGGGCGTGGCTCACGCCATGGGCATCCAGCACCCGGCCCAGTTGCGCCGGGGTGCCGGTCTCCATGGGCAGGGGCTTGTACCAGGCATCGGGCGCGTAGGGAAACCGGGCAGGGTCAAGCACATGCACATGGCAGTCGATTCGGGGTTCGGGCGCTGTATTCATGGATTGCTTCTCCCGGCTTACACAGGCAGGGTTTGCCAGCAGCCACTGCGGGCCGACTCGAACAGAGCCTCAATGGTGCGCAAGGTGTTGAGCGCGTCTTCAATCGGCCAGCTCGGTTCCGATTCGCCCATCAGCAGTTTAGAGAATCGCTCCACCTGCAAGGTGTACTGGTTGACCGGTTCAAATGCATAGGTTGCGCTCGGGAATGAGCCCACGGTAGAAGCGTCCCCTACCTCAATACTGCTGGCCGTGGGCCGCGCGTGGGCATAGGGGAAGTCAAATCGCAGCCAGCCATTGGACCCCAACGCTGACAATTGCTGGTGCGTGCCCCAGGCCGAAGACCCGGCCTGTGTGGACACCGTGAACGCCGCGTGGCTATCTCCATAGTCCAGCAGCGCGCTGGAAAGCCGGTCGATGCCAAACGTAGGGTCATAGTCGATGGTTGCCACCACGCGTTTGGGCGCGCGCTTGAAGATCAGGTTGCAGGCGCTGATGGCGTAGGAGCCCAAGTCGTATAACGAGCCACCACCGGCAGCCGGGTTGTTGCGCGTGTCAGCAGGGTCCAGAAACTGTTTGGCCAGTGTGGTGTGCACCGCACGCACGTCACCAATGGCACCGGCAGTCAATAGCTCATTCAGTTTGAACCACTGGGGATGATTGCGAAACCCAAACCCCTCCTCTATATGCTTGCCCGTGCGATCACGTACTTCGCACAGCGTGGCAACCTGCGCAGCGGTCATGCACAGGGGTTTTTCGCATAGTACGTGCTTGCCCGCTTTTAGCGCCTTCACTGCCCATTCAAAGTGCATCTGGTTGGGCAGCGGCACGTACACCACGTCAATATCGGGGTCGGCCAGCAGGGCGTCGTACGTGCCATACACGCGCTCTATGCCAAGTGTCCTGGCAACGGTTCGCCCTTTTCCCAGATCGCGCGAGGCCAGCGCCAGCAAAGTAGCGCTGGGCGCCTCAAGCAACGCGGGCATGGTACGTCCAGTGGCAATGGCCGCCGCGCCCAATACACCCCAGTTCATGGTCTTCTTCACGTCATGTTCCTTAATTGCGGCTTAGTCAGGCGCTTAGTGAGCGGGAAGCCATGCCGGCGGCAACAACGCAATCAACAGACTGATGGAAACGAACGACGATACGGTTGCAGCCAGCAAGGCTGCCGCGCAAAGGCGCTCATGGCCATGTCGTTGGGCCAGCACCGGATAAATACTCAGCATCGGCATGGCTGCAAAGAGAATGGCGGCGGCACCTAGCAGCGGCTGCTCCGGCGGAAACAGCAGCACAAAAACCAGCACACACAGCGGGTGCAACAGCAACTTGCCAAAGGCAGTGAGCGCGATATCGCCGCGAATTCCCGATAGTTGCAGCCCTACCAATGAACCGCCAATCACGAACAAGGCCGTAGGGGGGGCCGCAGCTGCGGCTAGAGACACCGTCTGATCCAGGACGGCAGGTATGTGCCACCCAAGCGCGGAGACCGTCAATCCGGCACAAATAGCCAGAATCATCGGATTGCGCACCAGCGAGCGCAGAGTGGAAAGCAAGACAGCACCAGGACGCCTGTCACCATTACCAGAGTCTGCCAGGGCCAGAGCCAGCGGCATGACCAGCAGGTTCTCCACCAAAGTGCACAGCGCCAGCGCAACACCCGCTGCGGGACCGATGACCTGCAAAACAATGGGGTAACCAATGAATGCGCTGTTCGACCCGGATGCCCCCAGGCCCTGCAGTGCAGCCAGCGAGACCGGGCGACCCCACACCCGCCAAGCCAGCAACATGACGACAAACATGGCGGTCATTGAACCTGCTGCATACACCGCCAGGTAGTCTCCATTCAACACCGAACCAAGCGGTTGACGCGAGATTGAGCGAAACAGCAATGCTGGCACACCAAACTGCGCGGTGAACCGCCCAAGCACCCGCATATCTGCGGGTGCCATCCAGCCAAGACGCACTGAAACAAATCCGACCGCAATGAGCAGGTAAATGGGGGTTGTGACTGCGAGTACGTATTCCATCAATACGAGACTGCTCGGTCCATGCCAATTCAGTACTTCAGTGTGGCGACAGAACGCAGAACCTCAGGCGTGGTGCTGGGGAAACCGAAGAATTCCAGGTAAGCCGGAATCTGTTCAAACAGCATGTCCGAGCCAACCTGAAAGCGGCAACCCCGCGCCTGCACAGCAGTCAGGAAGGCTGTCATTTCCGTTTTCATGACCACTTCACCAACAAAGGTAGTTGCAGAGATGCGCGAAACATCCATCGGCATCGGGTCGCCTTCGTTCATGCCCATGGGCGTACCGTTGACGACGAGGTCAAAGCCAGCAGGGTCGTTACTACCTGTATACACTTCGAGAAGCGGGTAATGCTGGGTCAATCGTTGACCCAAACCCTGTGCTGATTCAGCTCGCGCGTCAAACAGACTGATAGCACCCACTCCAGCTGCCGCCAGTGAAGCAGCGATAGCCGAACCCACGCCGCCGCAACCAACCACCAGAACCCGGGCCCCTTCCAGTTGGCAGCCTTTGCGAAGCACACCGCGCACAAAGCCTTCGCCGTCAAACATTTCCCCCTGCAACTGGCCGTCGGGGCCTCGACGCACTGCATTGCAGGAGCCAGCGATGGCGGCCGTAGGCAACAACTCATCCAGCAAACCGACGGTGCTAACCTTGTGCGGCATGGTGATCAGTGCTCCCCGGATATTGGCCAACTTGAAGACCGAGCGAAGGAAATCCGGGTAGTATTGACTCTGACAGCCCATGGGAACCACAATGGCATTCACCCCGGCTTTTTCAAACCAGGGGTTGTAAATCATGGGCGCCTTGAAGGCGTGCGTCGGGAAACCGATATGCGCAACGATCTCCGTGTTGCCATTGATCATTATTTGGCCGCCTCGACAGCAGACACAGCAGCGCGCAACGCCAACAAATAGCTGTCAACGCCGAAACCACAGATCTGGCCCCTGACGATTTCAGCAAACACCGACACATGGCGGAAAGGTTCACGCGCGTGGATGTTGGACATGTGTAACTCTACGACGGGGCAGGTCAAAATTGCCAGCGCATCGCGAATGCCATAGCTGTAGTGCGTCCAGGCTCCGGCATTGATCAGCACCGCATCCACGCCATCCCGATAGCCCTGGTGGATGCGCTCGCACATTTCGCCTTCACCATTGGTCTGGAAGTACTCCAGGTCAGCGCCCAGCTCTTTACCAAGAGCGCCCAGGCTTGCGTTGATTTCGTCCAGCGTGATGGTCCCGTATTGCTTGGGGTCGCGCTTGCCAAACATGTTGTGATTGATGCCGTGCAGCATGAGAATTTTCATGGGTTACTCCTGATCTGGTTTGAATATTTAAAGGACCAGTTCGATGACGCGGCCCGTTCTGGAAGCCTCAGCAATGGCTTCGGTGATGCGCAGATTCAGCAAACCATCACGCGCGCTGACCAGCGGCTCGGCCTCGCCGCGAACGACTTTGCCGAAGTGTTCAATCTGGTGTTTTAGAGGGTCATCGCGAACCATCCCCACGACGCCCACTTCAAATTCCTTCCACCACGAACGGTCTTCCGGTCGGGGATACGTTTTCAGGCGCATGGTCGGGACTGACAAAGACCCATTGGTGCCAGTGATGACGTAACAGTCTTCATCTTCGTACGTCGGGTAGGCCTTGTTTTCCTGGGAAGTTTGCTCCCAACTGCGCGGACATGCGGCGGTGTCGGACAACATGAAAGTGCCCAGCATGCCATTGGCAAAACGCAGGTTGATCGCCACCGTGTCCTCTACCGGAAAGCCCCGCGTTGCATGGGATGCAAATGCCTGAACCGCAACAATGTTGCCGCACAACACGCGCAGGTTATGCACTTCGTGGATCATGTTTAACAGAATCGGGCCTGCGCCGATTTCACGCCGCCATGGGCCATCTGCGAAATAGTGGTCAGGTTTTAAAAAGGTGGCACTACCCATCACGGCAACCAGCTTTCCAAGCCTCCCGGAGTCCACAACTTCTTTGGCCTTGATCATAATGGGGCTGTGGGCCCGGTGATGACCGATCAGCACTTTTGCACCGGCAGCCTCAACCGCCTTGACCAGTTGCTCACCCTCAATCACGGTGGTGGCAATGGGTTTTTCCAGCAGGATTGGTAGTTTTGCTGCGATGCACTGCAACCCTTGCGTGACATGCAGATGGTTGGGCGTAGCCAGAATCAAGCCATCCGGGCGGTCCTTGGATAAAAGCTCATCGAGTGACGTGTATAGGGGAACTCCTGCCTTCGCAGCCACGGCCACTGCAGCAGGTGAGGGGTCAACAATTGCTGACAAGACACAGGTCGGGCTGTTTTGTGCCACATCGATATGAGCTTGCCCGATATAACCAGCCCCAGCGACCGCGATACGTGTTTTGTCCATGGAAATACGGAGAAATAAGTACAGATTGGAAAGAAGGTGCATGCATTAAAAAGCATACAAATCACCCGGGATGTTTCAGTGCATCCCGGGTAACTGGATTACCAAACGGCTTACTTGCGCATCTTTGCCAGCTCGGCCAGCACTTCGTTCACAGTCGCTTCACCCACACTGGCGGTGTACTTGGCGATCACCGGCTTCATCTTTTCGCGCAGTTTGTTCACTTCGGTTGGCGAAAACTGGGTGACGATCATGCCGTTCTTCTTCAATAGCTCCACATTGGCGGCCACAGCTGCACGCGACTGCTCGCGCTGAAACTTGGTGGCCTCGTCGGATGAGTCGTCAATGATTTTTTTCTCGGCCGGGCTCAGTGTGTCCCAGACCTTCTTGCTGAAGATCACCGATTGCGGGTTGTACTGGTGGTTGGTCAGAGCCACGTATTTCTGGACTTCCCAGAACTTATTGGCTGCGATCACGGCAATCGGATTTTCCTGACCGTCGATGGCCTTTTGCTCAAGCGCGCCGTAGACTTCAGCGAATGGCAGTGGTGTCGGGTTGGCACCCAATGCCTTGACCCAGTCCACGTTGATCGGGTTAGGTATCACACGCAGCTTCAGACCATCGATGTCTTCCACCGTATTCAACGGCCGCTTGCTGTTGGTCATGTGGCGATAGCCCAGTTCCCAGTATGACAGACCCACGAGGCCTTTTTCCTGCAGAAGCGCGTGCATTTTCTTGCCCACCGCACCGTCAACAATGGCGTCTGATTCCTTTTCGTTGGCGAATAGGAAGGGGAAGTCAAAAAGCGCCAGTTCCTTGGCTTCGCTGGCCAGAATGCCAGAGTTCATCACCGACATTTCGACTGTTCCACCCTTGATGGCAGATACGATGGCCTGGTCGGTACCCAACGAGCTGTTGAAGAACAAGTTGACCTTGATCTTGCCGCCGGACTTGGCAGTCACGGCCTCGGCGAATTTCTTCATGCCGGGCACAGCAGGATGCGTTTCAGGGCCTGCAACACCGAATTTGATGGTGCGCTCTTTGATATCTTGAGCGGCGGCCATACCAAAAGCGGTAACTGCCACGGCGGCAACGATGGATTTAAGAACCAGACGTTTCATATTTGTCTCCTGAAAAAATTCACAGTACGCGGAATGTAGTGACACGGGACTAGGCGTACTAAACACGTCCCGCGTCGAAAAAACACTTAGTAGAACCAGCGCGCCGGCACCATGACGATCTGTGGAAACAGAACCATCAAAAACATCAGCACAAATTGCGCAGCCATAAATGGCCACACACCTTTGGTAACGTCGTCCATACTGACTTTGCCGACACCCGCCACCGTATTCAATACAGTGCCGACCGGCGGCGTGATCAAGCCAATGGCGTTGTTCATGACAAACAACACGCCAAAGTACACCGGGTCAATCCCCGCAGCTTTGACCAACGGCATCAGCACTGGGGTCAGAATCAGGATGGTTGGGGTCATGTCCATGGCCGTACCCACAATGATCACTAGGACCATGATCGCCGCCATCAATAACCGGGGGCTGTCCAGCAAAGGTTGAAGCAACGCCACCAGTTGCGCAGGCAATTGCGCTACCGTGATCAGCCAGGCAGACACCATGGCGGCAGCGACCAAAAACATGATGACCGCTGTGGTCTTGGCAGCCGCCAGAAACAGGCCATATAACTGGCTGACCTTCAGTTCGCCATAAATAACTGTTGAAACAAAAAGGGCATAAACCGCTGCGACCACGGCGGCCTCGGTCGGCGTGAACACGCCAAACTTCAGACCCACAATAACAATGATTGGCATAACCAGCGCGAAGGTGGCGTCCTTGAACGCGGCAAGAACCTCTGCGGCTGTCTTGCGTGCTGGAACAACCACTTGCTCACGCCGCGCCAGAAAGCCCCATGTAAACCACAGCGATGCCCCCAACATCAGGCCAGGAACGATGCCGGCCATGAACAGTTTGGAAATAGATACGTTGGCTGCCACACCAAAAATCACGAATGCGATGCTGGGGGGAATGATGGGCGCGATGATGCTTGCTGATGCCAGCAAGCCCGCCGAGCGGGCTTTGTCATGACCTGCTGCGACCATCATAGGCAGCAACAAGGCCGAGAGGGCGGCAGCATCCGCCACTGCCGAACCCGACAAGGCAGCCATAATGCAGGCCGACAGAATGGCCACATAGCCAAGCCCCCCCTTGATGTGCCCTACCAGAGACATGGCAAAGTTGACGATACGGCGGGACAAACCGCCTGCGTTCATGATTTCACCCGCCAGCATAAAGAAGGGCACGGCCAGCAAGGGGAAACTGTTGGCGCCCTCAATGACATTTTGCGCGAGGATCTGGGCATCAAAAATGTCCAGGTGCCACATGAGGGCAGCGCCACAGAGTAGGAGTGAGAAAGAGATGGGAATGCCAATTGCCATGGCGGCAAGCAGGGAACCCAGAAAGATGGCTATAGTCATTTGGAAGCCTCTGCTTTTAGCGTGTGGTTTGAGACGGCAGCGGCTGCGGGTCGCCGTGCGGCATGTCTTCAGATTCGCGGACTCCGACCAGCTCCTCATCGGACAACTGACCTGACAGCAGGCGCCAGAAGTCGTTAAACAGAATCACTGCGGCAGACACAGCAAAAAAAACGCCGCATGAGTAAAAATACCCCATAGACGTCTCCATTACAGCGCTAGTGGACGTCCAGTTGATTTTGGTTTGCTCCAGTGCACCCTGAAAAACCAGCCAGCAGATATACAGCATGAAGGCATGACTCAGCCCCAGACAAATTTTCTTGCCCCGGATAGGCAGCCGGGCCACAAGCGAATCGGTACCCAGATGCCCGCGCTCATTCAGCGCCACCACGGCTCCCAAAAAGGTCATCCAGACAAACAGCCAGCGCGACAATTCTTCAGACAACGTGAACCCGGAGTTAAACGCGTAGCGCATGACCACATTGCCAAACACCAGCACGACCATCAGGGCTAGGCAAGCGACCATCAACACCGACAACAGTCGACAATATCGGTCTATCCAGGTTTGCAGCATAGAAATGTCTCCTGTTATTAGCTATTCATACATAATGTACGAACTAGTTAGTTTTTATAAAGTAGTAGTTACCCTAATATCGCCGCAGATTCTGGTGGCGCCTTCCACCTTCCGTTCGCGCACTCAGGCTTTTACGAAACGCACGATCAACTCGACAATGTTCTGGCGCCGGGCGGCCAAAGT
>Ga0116157_10006664_pt1 | contig 10411 bp, 8 predicted proteins | sample AD_UKC048_MetaG_FD_89882 | JGI IMG/M metagenome (GOLD analysis project Ga0116157, IMG submission 89882) | Active sludge microbial communities of municipal wastewater-treating anaerobic digesters from USA - AD_UKC048_MetaG | ecosystem: Engineered > Bioreactor > Anaerobic > Digestate | place: USA... | reverse complement strand
CGTGCACCTTTTAATAAAATCAATTCATTTTCGAACTTCAATACATTGAATTGCTCTAACATTTGCGCTGTACTTTCAAACACATACCATTCTTTCACTACATAAGCCAACGATTCGATATGATGCATGAACGCTTTTCCAACGCCAATCAATTTATCAAAACTATTAAGCTGCAAAACTGTTTTTAGTTTAAGAATAAACTCTTTTTCATTCAATCCAGAATCTTCAAAATCTGAAATGATTAGCGTTTTCTTTTTATTCGATTCTTGTTGTTTTAAAAAATCAAGTGCTACTTGCAATGAATGAAAATCAGCACTGTATGAGTCGTCTATAATTGTACAGTTGTTGATACCATATTTCAATTCTAAACGCATTGGTAAATTGCGTAGCAACAGAATTTTTTCTTGAATAGTTTCTATAGAAAAACCTAGATATAATAGAGTAACTATACAATGCAAGCAGTTTTCAATAGATGCATCATCTGTAAATGGAATTAAAAATGGCGAATTAAGAATTAAGAATTTTTTACTATCAATGATTATTTCAGTAGAATTATTTTTCTTTTCTTTTTGTTTAATTAGAATGCTTGAGTTTTCATTTTCTCCAAAAGAAATTAAATTCACATCATTAGTTATTGGCAATTGATTATTGACATATTTATCACTGTAAATAAGTGCTTTACAATGCGAAAACAATTTTAGTTTCTCGCTCACTTTTTCTTCTCTTGATGAAAATCCAGCATCGTGTGCAGAACCAATGTTAGTGAGTATTCCTATGGTTGGTTGTATTATTTTTTCTAGATTTTCCATTTCATCAGTAGTGGAAATTCCAGCTTCAAAAATAGCTAACTCGTTGCCTGGTTCTATGTTTAAAACAGACAATGGAACACCTACCTGAGAATTATAACTTTTTGGACTTTTTACAATATTTTTTTCAGATGACAATAGTTGATACAGCCACTCTTTTACAATGGTTTTACCATTGCTACCAGTAATGCCAATCACAGGAATATTAAATTGTGCACGATGAAACGTTGCTAACTGTTGTAGTGCCACTAAAGTATTCTCAACTAAAATAAAATTGGCATCTTCAAAATCAATTATTTCTATTTTCTTTGAAATAATAAAATTGCGAATACCTTTTTTATAAGCATTTTCAATGTATTGATGTCCATCATTTCTTGCAACCAAACAAAAGAAGATACTTTGTACAGCATTGGTAATTTGTCGAGTATCAATACATGCTTGTGTTATAATAGCAGCTTTATTTTCTTGTAGAAAATTACCTTTTAAAATGCTGTTTATTTCAGATATGCTATATTTCATTTTTTGTATCTATTTATTAATAACTTCTAACACCAATCAACACTTTATCATCTTCTATTTTAAAATGATAATTTGCAATTTTATAATTGTTGCCATCAGTACTTCTTCCAGTTTTTATATCAAATTTATAACCATGCAAAGGACAACCAATTACACCTTTTCGGTTGCAATGTCCATGGTGAAATTGTGCACCTGCATGTGGACAAACATTATGTATACCAAAAATACCATCTTCCAATTTGGTAACACAAATTAATTTAGCATCTACTTCTATTTTTATTAATTGTTGTAGCTGTAGCTGTTTTATCTTTCCTGCGAGTTCAGATGATAATGGCTTCCAATTCATGGCTCAAAAATAGGCTTTTCGCTATGATATTTTTAGTATCTTTAGTATTAATAAAATCAAAGTCTATGAAAAAAATCTTTTTTATTGCGGCAAGTATTTTAGTATTTAATGCTTGCAAAAATAATACAGCACCAACGAGTGCTACTGGCGAAACAGTAACTACTGAAAAAGCAACAACAACGGATAATGTTCCAGATGGAAGATTTGATGATAAATCAGGAATCTTAGTGACAGAAACGGACATGATGGGCATGGGAAAATCTACTTTAAAGATGACATTCGATGATTATGGAAAAAAGATGTTCAATGAAATGACAATGAGTATGATGGGCAAACAAATACATTCATTTTCTTTGATTAAAGATGGATTTATTTACACTTGGACAGATATGGCGAATATGGCAATGAAGATGAAATTAGATGAAAATCTGGATGATAAAACTATCGACTATAAAAACATGTCAGAAGAAATGAGAAAGAAATTAAATCTAAAAGAAGAAGGCAATGAAACCGTAGATGGAAAAGATTGCAAGGTTTTCAGTTTTAGTATGAAAGAAGGCATGAAAGGAAAATCATGGGTTTGGAAAGGATTGCCAGTTCAATCTGAAATGGAAATGCAAGGCAAAAAAATATTGACAAAGTTTAAAGATTATCAAACAAATGTTTCAATACCATCTTCTACTTTCGATTTGCCAACCGGTATTGAGTTTAAAGAAATGAACGTAGACAAAACAACTGCTGCAAAGTAAACTTAATTTAGTGTAATTTATTTTGCTGTAATTAGCCAATAATAGCTGCTTCAATCGAAGCAGCTATATTTTTTAAGCCTTGCTGTAATTCTTCTTTTGTTGGATATCCAAAACCTAAACGAAAATATCTGTCGTCTTGTTCGAACCAATGACCAGCACCAACAAAAGTCTGATATTCTTCATACAAGATTTTATAAAACTTTGCGATATCAACTTTATATTCGTCTTTTATTCTTGGAAAACATACTACGCCAACTGTTGGCGTAGTCCATTCTAGATAGTTTTGTTCGTTTTCAATCCAATTTTTTAAGACAGAAAAATTTTGTTGAATATGCTGATGTGTTGGCGTTAAGAACGAACTGTTGTTTTTTAAAATATGATGTGCTATTTCTTCATCAACTACTGAATTTGTTATAATGATTTGTTCTTTAGCTGCCAAAAAATCAGTCATTAATTTTTCATTTTTATTGATGAGCCAACCAGTGCGAATACCAGGCACGCCATGCGCTTTTGATAAAGAACAAACAGATATTACATTGTCGTTTTTTGCTGCGTAGTAAGGAATTAATTTGGTTTGGAAATTCAGATAACGATAGGTTTCATCTACCAAAACATACAAATTCTTTTCTTTAGCAAAGGAAATAATTTCGCAGATCAATTCATCACTAAAAACAACACCTGTAGGATTATGCGGTGACGTTAAGCTAATTAATTTTGTATTTGGTTTGATGACACTTTTTATTTGTTCGATGTCGAATTGAAATCCTTTCTCAAAAGTTAAATCAACGTATGAAATTTCACAATTGATTGCTCTTGGTGTTTCGATATTTGTAGCATAATTTGGTCGTAGTACCACTAAATGGTCATTGTTATTCAGCAATGTTGTAGAGATAATAAATAAAGCGGTTGCTGCACTTGGACAAACTAATACATCATCAGCATTTAAACCAATTTCATCTTTTATAATTTCATTTCTTAGTTCTTTTTTGCCACGATGTTCACCATAGCAAATAAATAAATCATCTAAATTTAGTTTTAAATCTCTAAAATAAATATCACGTACAGAACTTTCTGCTAAGTTGTATTTTATAGTAGAATAACCCATTTCTTCAGGCGATTCTACTTCGATAGGCATTCGTTTATATTGCATAAAAAGCGGTAAGTATAAGTTATAAGACGTAAGTTTTTTTAATTCTTGTTGCCTGTAAAACCTGTTAAACTGCAATCAAATGCTTTGATGTTGGTGTCATATGTCTTAATGACATTCATAATATCAGGTGATTTATATGCATTCAGATTAAAGAATTTAATATCGCCATTGTTTGTAAAACAAGAATGATATTGTTGTTGTAATGTTTCATCAGGATCGCTCATTGCTTTTGAGTAATTTCCATCATAAATAATATCAGCTGGTGATTTTGAAATCGCCAAAACTAATTTTCCTAAATCATGCGTTAAATCTGGTATTAACAATGATTTTCTCTTAAAGATATTATCGTGAATAAAAATAGATGTGCAATAAGGCGTGTATAATGAGTCTTTAAATTCGCGACCTGTTGCATAATAACTGACAGCACAACATCCTAATGTTTTATTGTTTTCAAAAGTATTGTTGAATATTTCAACGCTATCATAAGCCATCACAATCATTCCAGAACCTGGTGGAATATCAGAAACATAACTGCCTGGTTTTGCAAAATTTTTGAAATTATTTTCTCTTGCGATATTATTATAAACCCTACAATTTTTTCCATTCTTTAATGGCAAACCTGGTAAATCATAAATAACAAAACCGCCTGTATTTCCGTAAGACAAATTATCGTGCACATCAACATTAATACAGTTTTCAATTTCGATACCGCAAACATTATGATGTGCTATACAGTTGCGAACGGTAACGCCAATTGATTGTCCAACATACACACCAGCATCAGCACAATAAGACACTTCGCATTTTTCGAGCAATACATTTTTGCATTCAACTGGATAATAGCCATAGTTACCATTCATTGAGTCGGCACCAGTTGTCCAAGTAGAATTTAGATTTTTCAATATTGCATTTTCGCAGTGTTTTAGTTTTATGTTATCGCCTTTTGCATCTTGTATGCTAAAACCATCTAACGTAATGTTGTTACAATTTGTAACGTTGATGCCTTCTGCGCCTTCTGTTTGTCCAAGAAAAGAAAGAATAGTTTTGTCGGCACCTTTTCCTTTTATAGTAATGTTGTTTTTACCTTCAATAGAAAGAGATTTCGTTAGTGTATAATTTCCTTCTGGCAATTCAATCGTTTCACCATCTTCAACTGTAATGAATTTTTCTTGTAGTTCTTTTTGTAATTGTTCATCTTTTACAAAAACAGCTGCTGTTTTCTTTTGATGACAAGACGCAAGTAAGATAAGTGAGAAAAAAAATATATAGATTAATCGCATGGCATGTTATTTTGTCGATACTTTCATTTCTGTAATCCACTGTCTAATAAGCGCAACGCCTTCTACGTGTTGCAAACTTCTGCCTAGTTCTGGCATTCTTATTTCTGGATCATTTTCTGTCATGCGATAGACCAAGATAGATTCATCTGGTTTTCCTGGCACTACATCATATAAACAGTTTCCGCTGGCTCTTCCAGCTGCAACTGGGCTTTTCATAGTGCCCCAACTTTCAGGATTTTTATCGCTTATCATTAAATACAAGCCAGTAGTGTTGGCACTGCCTTCTTTTCTATGACAATGAGCACAGTTTACTTCAAGATATGCTTTAGCTCTATCTTCAACAGAACCTGAAGTTGAATCAAATGCACTTGCGACTTTATTGGTTATATTTTCTTCTTTTTTATAACCTGTCAAATAACCAACTTCTGTCCATTTTTCTAATTGATTTTTTATGCCATCTGCATATTTAAATTCTTTATTTAGATACCTAACTTTTGGTCCAATAGGCATCTGGACGTTATTGAGATTATGACAATTTTTACATTGATTCTTATTTGGCACTGAATAATCTATGTTATTTGTTTTTCCATGTAAATCAATAAAACTAACTTTCTTTGTATCACCAATAATATTCAGTTCTGCTTCGGTTTGTTCATCATTCCAAATATAATCTAAGGCATCCCATTTGTCTGCACGTTTTACTAATAAACGTGTTTCCATTATTTTTCTTCCTTTTCTTTCATCTCTAAAATCTTTTGGATAATAGAAATTTTTAATTAAGACGGCTCCAATAGGGAAATCTACTACTTCATCTTTACTGTATTTTGCTGATGTACCTTCAGGCATCCACACAAAACGAGATTTGTGTGCATAGTCAGTAAATAATGCTGTTATGAGCTCATAAGGTAATACTTTGTCGTTTGGAATTAAATCACTTATTTTTCCTTTAAAGAAATTGTATTCTGATAACTTTTCAAATGGTTTTGCATTTACATCAAGTGTAACTTTACCATTAGATACTTTGCATTGATTGAAAATTATCAAACAAGAAAAACAAATTAAGATAAGTATTGCAGATAGTTTTTTCATTATCAGAATGTCACATTATTTTTTTTTAAGATTATTTAGCGTCTTCTGGTTTTAAGTTATTGCCATTGATGCCTGTATATGCGCAGTCAAACTTAGTGATGTCATCATCTTTATAGTTCATAATATCTTTTTCACCACTTACTTTCCACATATTTAAGTTTCCAAACTTCACATTGCCATTATTTCTAATGCAGATTTTCTTTCCTTCTGGTAATTGACCGTTTTTGTCTCTGAGTTTTGGGTCTGCTGAACCATCTACAAAGATATCTAGAGCACCTTTAAAAGTTGCAGTAAGCAGTTTACCTAAATCAGTAGATAAATCAGGTACTTTCTCCGTTAATGATAAACCACTTCTGTCTATTTTATTGTCGTGAATAGTAATGGTATTACAATATGGACCATAAGTAGTATCATTTACTTTTTTACCAGTAATTAAATAACTAACGCAAGCAATTCCAATTGTTTTACTGTTGATGATTCGGTTGTTGAAGACATCGACACTATCTGTTGCCATTATAATCATTCCAGAACCTGGTGGAATAGAAGCAACAATGCTGCCTGGTTTTCCAAAGTTTTGGAAGTTGTTATTAATACAATCGTTGTCCCAAACTTTTGCATTCCTACCATTTGCCTGAAATAATTTTGGCAAGTCAAATACTAAAATTCCACCAGCATTATTTTCGGCTTTGTTTTTATAAATATCAGAGTTGATGCAATTTTCTATTTCTATACCAGCTACGTTATGATGTGCATAACAATGGTGAATAGTGACATTGGTAGATTGACCAATATAAACACCAGCATCTGCACAATAAGATACTTCGCAGTATTCCATAAGAACATTTTTACACTCAACTGGATAATAACCATAATTGCCGTTTGAAGTGTCGGCTCCAGTTGTCCAAGTAGAATTCATGTGATGAATGTGAACACCATCACAACCTTTAAGTTTTAGATTGTCGCCTTTTGCATCTTGAATAGTAAAGCCTTCGATATTGATATTTTGACAATTAGTTACTAAAATACCTTCAGCGCCTTCTGTTTGTCCGAGGAAAGATAGAATCGTTTTATCGGCACCTGCACCTTTGATGGTTATATTCTTTTTTCCTTCAAGAGAAAGCGCTTTTTTTAGTAAAAATTTTCCTGCTGGAAATTCTACGGTTCCGCCATCTTCAACTAATATTAGTTTCTCTTGAAATTCTTTTTGAAATTTTTCATCAGTTTCAAAACCAGCAGTATCACCAGCTTTTTTTCCATCATTATTACAACTCTGAAAAGAGAATGCAAATAATAAAATAAGTGAAAATAAAATAGAAGAGCGCATTTTAGTATAATTTATGTGAATATAGCAAATTGTTTATAATCAGCGCTATACAGCAGATAAATTTTAAAATGTTAACTACTCTTCGTAGATATTCTTAAGTGCGCTTTGTAAAGTTGGATATTGAAAAATAAATCCTGATTGAGAAATTTTCTCTGAAGAACAATTATTACTCATTAGAAGCATGCTTGCCATCTCACCCATAACAGTGTTTATAACAAAAGCTGGCGCAGGAAAAGGAATGAACGGACGATGTAAAACACTCGCAATTGTTTGGCTCATTTGTTTATTGGTTTTTATGTCTGGAGCACAAGCGTTGTAAGTTCCATTTAAGTTTTTATTTTTTAGTAAGTGAATAAAAATATGGCTTAAATCATCGATATGAATCCAAGGTACATACTGTTTGCCGTTTCCAATATATGCGCCAATACCAAACTTTATAGGAAAATCTAATTTAGGCAATGCACCACCATCCTTACTTAAAACAATACCAATCCTGATTTTACTGACTGTAATATTTATTTCCGTCATTCTATCTGCGGCATTTTCCCAAAGTTGGCAAACTTCTGCAAGAAAACCTGTTCCGTTTGTAGAAGTTTCAGTTAGTAATTCGTTATCTCTATCGCCATAGAAGCCGACAGCAGAAGCTGATATAAAAGACTGAATATTATGTTGTTCTTTAGAAAGATATTGATAGAGTAATGCTGCAGATTGGATACGACTGTCGATTATTTCTTTTTTGCGAGTATCTGTCCAACGTGCATCTGCAACGCCTGCGCCAGCCAAGTGAATGATTGTTGTTGCATCTTTAAACACAAGCGTATCAATATAACCTTCTTCAACACTCCATTTATATTCATTTGCATACTTTGGTTTTCTGCACAAAGTATTTACTTCATACCCATTTTGTTGCAAAAGAGTAGTTAATCTTTTTCCTACCAATCCTGTTCCGCCTGTTATAATTACTTTTTGCATTTTGTACATTTATATCTAAAATCTATTACATTTGTAAAACAATCAAATTACTTCATGTCTATCAAAAACACGCTATACGTAATATTGTTTATATTTCTGTCCATTGTTGTTTTGAGTGCCATTAAAAATCATATTGGTACAGGAACAAAAGTGTACAAAAATGAAGTAAATATTCATACTTTATCTGATGCTAAAGGTCTAAATCCATTTACTGTTTCAGATGCAACTTCTAGAAATTATATGTTACCACATTTGGTGCAGAGCATGCTTTCTTTCGATTATGTAACGATGAAATTAGTACCTGTTTTAGCGGTGTCATTACCAGAAGTGAAGAATATTGGAGATATGATAGAACTCACTTATGAGATAAGACCTGAAGCAAAATGGGACAATGGTAAACCTGTTTTAGCTAGTGATGTAATTTTTTCTTATAAGGCAATATTTTGTCCTAAAGTAAATTCTGATAATGTAAAACCATCTGTTGATTATGTAAAAGATATTAGAACTTATCCTGATAATCCAAGAAAGTATACAGTAGTGTGTTCTAAAAATATTGGTGTTTTAGAAGGAACAGGTTATGAAGTAAAAGTTTTACCAGAATATGTTTATGATGCAAAAGGCTTATTAAAAAAATACACTATTCCAGAATTGGTGGTTGAGAACCCAAAATGTTCAGATGATGCGAATGTAAAAGAGTTTTCAGATTTTTTTAATTCTCAAAAAACCATGCGCGATCCTGATTTTGTTCAAGGTTCTGGTGCGTATAGATTGATAAGTTGGGAAACTGGTCAACGAATGATATTGGAAAGAAAGAAAAATTGGTGGGGCGACCAAATGCATGAATTAAATCAGTTTTTTGAAGCTTACCCAAAACGTTTAGTATTTGTTACTATCAATAGCTTTCCGACAGCATTGACAGCATTAAAAAATGAAAAAATTGATTTCATTTATGTAACGCCGGTTAAAGATTATATTGATTTAGATAACTCACCGAAATTTAGAAATAATTTTTACAAGTTAGAACCACCACAACTTGGATATCAACTAATCGGTATTAATCAAAAAGATCCAATTTTAAGTGATAACAAAGTAAGAAAGGCATTGTGTTATCTTACCAACGTCGACCAAATGGTAAGTAAGGTGTTATATAATAAAGGTGTTAGAATTAATAGTGTGATTTTGCCAATGAAGAAAGATTTAATCAATCCTAACATTAAATTTTATCCTTATGACGTTAAGAAAGCAACTGAGTTGTTAGCAGAAGCCGGTTGGAAAGATACAGATGGTGACGGCATCTTGGATAAAATAATTGATGGTCAAAAAACAGATTTTGACATTACTTACTCTTATAATAGTGGTAACTCTTTACGTGAAATGGTTGGCTTGTTAATGCAACGTTCTTTTTATCAAGTAGGAATAAAGCTGACTATAAAATCTTTAGAATGGTCATTATATCAAGATGATTTGAAGAAACACAAATGTCAACTTTGGTATCAAGCTTGGACAGCAAGTCCTGGTGCCGACGATAATAAACAGTTATTTCATACAACAGCAGCAAACGGTGGCTCTAATTACTTGAGTTTTGGTAACGCACAAACTGATAAGTTATTGGATGAAATTAGAGTAGAGATGGATACAGCAAAGCGTAGAGAATTGCTTTTTCAATGGCAAGTAATAGAACATGAGCAAGTGCCACAGATATATTTATATGTACAAAAATACAGAAATTGTATTCATAAAAGATTTGAGAATATACATTCAGGCCCATCAGTTTATCCAGGTGCCTGGTTTGCTGGCTTTAGAGTAAAAAAAGGATATAAAGTAGAAGATTAATTTTTAAATGATGATACGTTTGATATGCTAAAATATATTTTTAAAAGGATTTTACTATTTATACCAACGCTATTTGCCATATCGTTGCTAACTTTCTTTTTAAGTACGCATGTGCCTGGTGATCCAGTAGAACAGATGCTCAATTCTAACAGTGAAATGGGTAGTGCAGCCAATGCACAGGCAGCAGAAAAGGCTTATGTTGCAAAGCGCCATCAGTTAGGTTTAGATTTGCCAACTTTCTATTTTGCTATCTCAAATCAGGCAACACCTAAAGATTTATATGCTATTCCGAAGAAATTTCAAAGAGAAAATTTAGAGAAACTAATTGATAAATATGGCAATT
>Ga0116157_10006657_pt1 | contig 10419 bp, 8 predicted proteins | sample AD_UKC048_MetaG_FD_89882 | JGI IMG/M metagenome (GOLD analysis project Ga0116157, IMG submission 89882) | Active sludge microbial communities of municipal wastewater-treating anaerobic digesters from USA - AD_UKC048_MetaG | ecosystem: Engineered > Bioreactor > Anaerobic > Digestate | place: USA... | reverse complement strand
GACTGCGAGTAAAACCAAGATCCTTATTGGATTGATCATAGGTACCATCAGCTTTTAACTCTCTATAAAAATAAACATCGGTGGGTTGCATTTGACTATGTAGTCCATATCCAATACTAAAAATACTTTGCGAGGTAGCAGCGTATCTTAGTCCAATTCGTGGCTCAAGTGATTTTGATTGATTCAACGTAAGTAACTGACCATGTAATCCCGCATTTAAAGTCAACTTATCTGTAAAATTATATTTTGCATGCACAAAGGCTTGCATCAATGTTGTGTAATCATCAAAATCCCATATTTGTTTCCAACTAGGATTAAATTGACGAGATCGGAAAAACAAATTAAGATTCATTACTTCGGCTTGAATACCTGCTTTGACAAATAATTTTGAACTAATTTTTGAATTGTAAGTTGTGTTTATATTATAGTGAATTCGAGTGGCTTTATTTTCAATTATTCGAGCAGGATTGGCATCTGACGACGAAATAGAATCTTCATTATAATCAGAACCAGCGTATGTTCCACCAATAATTGTATTGATATATGATTTTTCATTTAACTTGATAAAATGTTTTAATCCAACCAATGCTAAATCGCTTGTGAAATAACTATCCTTGGTAGGATCAGCAAAAAGATCTTCATCATCTACCTTATCATGTTTGAATTCTATTTTACTGGTTCCCCCCAAACCAAATAAAGTAAATCGCCCTAATTTAGAATTTCCACTTGTAATTTTAAAAGATAAGTCTTGATAAAAAGGAGTGGCCGTTGTGCCAATTGAGAGTCCGATCGCTTGAGCAATTCCTGTAAAAGAATATCTATAGGCAATTAAATAAGATGAACCTTTTTCTTTATTGATTGGACCTTCGGTCATGGCTTCTAAACCTGTAAGCATACCAAACTGAATGGTATGTTCTCTTTTATCGGAATTCCCTTTCCGAAAACCTAAATCAAAAACACCTGCATTAGCATTGCCATATTCAGATGGAAAAGCGGATGTAAAAAAGTCGGAGCTTTTCAGCATATTCGTATTAAGTGCACTCACTGGCCCTCCCGTTGTGCCAACTGTTGAAAAGTGATTTGGATTGGGAATATTCATCCCTTCAATTCTCCATAACACACCAGTTGGCGAATTACCTCGAATTACAATATCATTGCGTGAATCATCTAGTGTACTTACCCCTGCAAAATTAGCGGCCAAACGTGCAGGATCGGCTCGTCCTCCTGCATATCTATTTACTTCCTCCATCGAAAAAGTTCGAGCACTTACAGATGACATCTCATTGATGGGTTTATTTTTTAGATTTGCTTTTACAACTGCCGATTTTAAATTTTTCACATTCTCTTCCATTGCAATTTCTAAAAACACTTCCTTTCCAGAAGTAACCACCACATTAGGAATCATCATTTCTTTATAGCCAATATAAGTAACTCTTACATCATATCGCCCTGGCATCACATTTTGAATAACAAATTTCCCATTCGCATTCGTCGTTCCTCCTAATAATGGGTTTGTATTCAGCAAAGAGATACTAGCTCCAATAATTGGAGATTGAGACTGTTTATCAATCACAATTCCTTTTACAGTTTGGGTATTATTTTGTGCAAATACAACAGAAAAAGGGGCTAATAAAATGAGTAATAAAAATTGTGATAAAATGTTTTTCATATTTTGAAATTTAGAATGCAATACTAATTTTACAAATTCAATATCACAATGATGTAAACCTTGAATTGTAGAAATTGTTACTTGAATTGTATTGAACTTCAAAATTCGTTGACAAATTTTAATATTTCCATGTAAATTCGCAACAAAAATAATTACATGAAGAAGATTTTACTTCCCCTTATTTTGAGCTTAGTCACATTGGTAACAGCTTGCAAAAAGGATACTTGTGACGAAGCCGAATCAAGCATAGTTGCAAGTTCATCGGAGATTACAACTATTCAAAATTATTTAACTGCTAATGGTCTTACAGCAACTCAACATAGTAGTGGATTTTTTTACAATATCATTACGCAAGGAAGTTCAACAACACCTACACTTTGTGCTAGCGTAACTGTGAGATATAAAGGCACTTTACTTAATGGATCTGTATTTGATGAAAGTACCACCAATGTTTCATTCCTGCTAAAAAACCTTATCGTTGGATGGCAAAAAGGAATTCCATTAATTCAAAAAGGTGGTAAGATCAAACTTTATCTACCGCCAAGTTTAGGTTATGGTAGTTCATCATCAGGAAGTATTCCGGGGAATAGCACGCTCATTTTCGACATCGAATTAATCGGTGTTGAAAACTAAAAAGTCTATTTAAAACCCTAATTATTTAGCTTTTCTTCTTTCGTTTTACATAAGCATCCACAGCAGCAATTGCAACCATATTTACAATTTGTCGTACACTACTACCCAATTGTAAAACATGAACAGATTTGTTTAATCCAAGTAAAATCGGACCAACTGCCTCAGAATTGCCAAGTTCCATCATTAAATGATAGGCGATATTACCTGCCGCTAAATTTGGAAAAATAAGAATGTTTGGACTGTTATTGATTAAAGTACTGAACGGAAAATTCTCTTTCAACAATTCATTATTAAATGCTACACTTCCTTGCACCTCTCCATCAACAATAATATCTGGATGATTCTCATGCAAAATGGTTACAGCTTCTTTTACTTTTTTTGCTTCCGCTAAACTACTAGATCCAAAATTAGAATAAGAAAGCATGCCCACCCTTGGCTTGATATTTAAATTGCGTAAGTTTTCAGCCGCTAATAAAGTAATTTCAACTAAATCTTGTGCTGTAGGAAACTCATTAATGGTTGTATCTGCAAAACAAATTGGACCTTTTTTGGTTAGCATCACATACATACCGGCAATTTTATTCACCTTTTTATCAACGCCAATAATTTCTAAAACTGGGCGAAGTGTATCAGGATATTTGCGTGTTAAACCTGTAATTAATGCATCTGCTTCGCCATGTTCAACCATCATACAACCATAATAATTTCTTTCACGCATGATCTTTCTGGCTTCATATAAATTATATCCTTTTCGATCTCGTTTTGAAAATAGTTTATCTCCAAATAAGTTTCGTTTTGATTCATTCTCATCTGATTTCGGATCAATAATTTCAACACCTGGCAAGTCTAAACCATTTTCTTTCATTATGGTTTTGATGCGTTTTACATTACCTAGTAAAATAGGAATAGCAATACCTTCGTCTTTAACTAATTGAGCAGCTTTTAAGGTCTTAAAGTTTTCAGCATCCGCAAAAACAACCTTTTGTTTGTATTGCTTGGCCTTATTAATAATCACTTTTAAAATATTATCATCGCTTCCTAAACGATTCTGTAATTCTTCTTCATATTTTGCCCAATCAGGAACAAGTTGAGCCACCTTACTTTTTACGGCGGCTTTTGCAACGGCTAAAGAAACCTCAGGCAATAAACGAGGATCCATTGGCTTAGGAATGATATAAGTAGGACTATACGTTAGATTTTTTTCTTGATAAGCCATATTGACTAAATCGGGTACTGGCTTTTTGGCTAGAGCGGCTAGCGCTTTTACGGCAGCAAGTTTCATCTCTTCGTTGATCGTTTTTGCTCGAACATCAAGCGCTCCACGAAATATATATGGAAATCCAAGTACATTATTCACCTGATTAGGATAATCACTTCTTCCCGTAGCCATAATAACATCAGGTCGAGTAGCGATTGCAGTTTCATAATCTATTTCAGGATCCGGATTGGCGAGGGCAAACACAATTGGATTTTTAGCCATTCCTTTCAGCATTTGAGCTTTCACAATGCCACCTTTTGAAAGGCCAATAAAAACATCAGCTCCTTTCATAGCTTGTTCAAGTGAAGTAATTTTTCGCGACGTAGCATATTTACGCTTCATTGCATCAATATCATTACGCGATTTCGTAATAGCGCCTTTACTATCAAACATCACAAAATTCTCAATTTTTGCGCCCAATTTTACATACAAATTACAACAAGCCATAGCAGATGCACCTGCACCACTTACCACAATTTTTACATCCTTTAATGATTTACCTTGCAATTCAACAGCATTTAATAAAGCGGCAGAAGAAATGATAGCCGTACCATGCTGATCATCATGCATGATAGGAATATTGAGTTCCTTTTTTAAACGTGTTTCAATTTCAAAACATTCTGGAGCTTTGATATCTTCTAAATTAATGCCACCAAAAGTTGGTTCCAAAGCTTTTACTACCCGAATAAACTCTTCAACATCTTTGGTATTTAATTCAATATCGAAGACATCAATATCAGCATAAATTTTGAAAAGCAACCCCTTTCCTTCCATTACGGGTTTGGAAGCCAAAGGACCAATATCACCTAAACCTAATACTGCCGTACCATTTGATATCACAGCTACTAAATTCCCTTTTGCGGTGTATTTATAAACATCATCAGGATTTTTTGCAATTTCACGACAAGGTTCTGCCACACCTGGCGAATAGGCTAATGCTAAATCTCTTTGCGTTTTTGTATCCTTAGTTGGAATGACTTCAATTTTACCTGGCCGGCCTTTTGAATGATATTCAAGGGCATCATTTTTTCGAATCTGTTTCTGCATTATATCTAAACTATGTGAATAATAATTGTAATTTTCTGACCGTGAAAATACGTTAGGAATAAGATTATTTATAATATAATTTTCGCTTCTTTATCGCAAATAATTGAATCGTGTTTTTATTTTGAATCAGTCAATACAATTCATTAGCGTTTAATAAATTTTATTAAATAATACAAGTACGAAAAATTAGATAGTTTATTTCACGTAGATTAGTTCATACATTTATTTGAATTGTCAACACTTCTAAAATAGCACCGCAATTACAAAATAAATTGCAATTCATTTTAGATGACATTTAGGCAATACTATAACAACTGAATGATGCGAACCAACCTTATCTTTTTCGACTTAATCAATCTTTAAAGCTTGCATTTCATTCATTATAATTTATTTAAAAATAAAAAATCGAGGCAAGTAAATAAATATTTCTTGCCAAGATTTTTCAAGGTTGAATCGCTTAGGTTATAAACTTTTGTTCTTTTATTTGCTATCAACTGATTGAAGCGATTCATGGTTAGTAGGTCAAATGATAGTTCGTTAATGAAAGTTGAGTTTGGTTAGGGATTCTAATTTCATTCATAAAACTTAATTCAAAAAGATGACTTTAAGATTCAAAATATAAGATACGATTTTGAAGCCAATATCCATTTTCAAGAGAGCTTTAATTATTTCATTTTTGCTACTGATTTTATTTTTTTGTTTCAATCAGAATTCAAATATAAAATACAACTAAGAGCTGCACAAGAGTTAATGTATAAGTCGGGAAATTATTGTATAAATCGGGATTTTAAAACATAGAATGGGAAACCAAAATTATCAAACCAAGCATTAAAGGAATAAAAAAAATACCCCCAATTTTTACTTCACAGAAGGAATGTATTCATATACAACCTCATAGGGTTGATGTTTACGATTTCGATCAATTTGTCCAATTTCTAAATCTTTAGACTGTGGTGTTGGATCGCACATTGAATAGGTTTTCCCATTGAAAATAATTGGTTTGCCTATTGGATGATCGAATTGAACTGCAATAGTAACATGAGTTGGATAAAGTAAAACAATCATCGGAAGATTATAAATTTCCTTCACAAGATAGAAAAACAATGCAGCACGATCATCACAATCACTATGCTCATATAATAGCGTTTGTTCTGGAGATAGTCGTTTTTCTTTTCCGAAATTAATTTGATCATTCTCGTAAAGAAATGAATATCTTGTAAATCGCATCAAATAATCGACACCATTTGTTTGATTTAAGTCTTGGATATTCTTTTTTAATTCAGGTATGAGTGAACTATAAGTTTCTTTACTAAGAGGAATATTAAAATAGGTTTCAAAATCAGCAACTGGATAATTAGTAAACATATTTTTTACTTGTGTATTCAATTTTACTTTAAAATGATACACCTTATCTTGATAGTTAAATTGCAATTCTTTTATCTGATAATCGTCTGGCCTAAAATCGGGTAATTGTGTGATTTTATATGAGAAGGATTTATTTGCGTCCTCAATTCGCAATCTTGTTTCAACCACAATTTCTTTTTCAAAATCTATTTTGCCATAATCGTGATAATTTAAGCAGACATACTGTTTTTCATCCCGTTTAAAAAACGGAATACCATAAATATTATCATCACTGCGAACATAAAATAATAAATTCTTTTCACTATAGGAAAGTGTTGCTTCATATCCACTCTTAGCAAGTAAAAACCATTTATATAAAGTATATCTGTGATAATTCTCACTCTTAGGACTTATCGCTTGTGCAGTAGAACGTATCAATTGATAATATAGCCAATCATTTAGCTGATACTTATTTTGAAAAGATTTTAGTGCTTGAATGATGGGGAGATAATCTGATTCATTTACTTGGTTATAAAATGAATGAATCAATTCATCGCTAAGATTTCCATCTGCCTTCACAAAAAATTTCTCATCCACCTTCATTTGCAATGAATCGCCCAAAAAAAATACATGAATACTTCTTGCTTGCGATGCATTTATTGAAATAGCGGAAAGTGCTATTAAAAAAATTATATGCCGAATTGTATTAAACATGATTTATTCATGTAAATGTACAAAACTTAACAATAAGATAATATTAAGTTTTTTGATACTAATTTAAAGAGCAAGACTAGTATTTTAAGTTGTATTCGTCTTCAATGATTACAACGAATCAGTGTTAGGCAAAAAAAAACGCCACAAAATGTGGCGTTTCGATAATTATTTTGAAAGAATTATTTCATTCTTTTTTCTTTGATACGAGCTGATTTACCTGAGCGCTCACGTAAATACAATATTTTTGCGCGACGAACACGACCTACTTTATTCAATTCAATTGATTCAATATTTGGCGATTGAACAGGGAATGTACGTTCAACACCGATATTGTCACTCATTTTTCTAACAGTAAAAGTTTGTGTAATTCCAGTCCCTTGACGCTTTAGACAAACACCCTTAAAAGTTTGGATACGCTCTTTGTTTCCTTCAAGAATTTTATAATTCACAGAAATACTATCTCCAGCCTTAAAATTAGGCACTTCTTTAATTGTCGTAAGTTGATCTTGAACAAATTTTATCGCTTCTTGCATGACTTTATAATTTTGGAAGTGCGAAAGTAGTGTATTTTGCTAATAAATAAAATTTTTATTTCGTGTTTGTTAAAAACTATTTTTCTGTTCGAAGAGACCTATTGCTGGCTCTAATAAAAAAGCCGTTCACAACGATGAACGGCTTTTTGCTCTTTTTTATGAATTAAGGAAAAATACCTAATTCCATATAAGACACGCCTACTTTATTAATTGAATTAACAAAAGCAGCTGTTCTCATATCTGTAATTTTTTTGTTCTTCATCCAAATATCACGAATTTCATGATATGATCCCATCATGGTATCTTCTAATCCGCTATGAACTAAATCAACCTCGTCAGGACCATGAAGTATAATACTTCTTTCAGCTTTTGATACCTTTTTGCCTGTTAAACTTTCGATTGAACCAAGTATACTTGTGTTCATATTTTCGCTGAAGCGCTTTTCCATACGGCCATATCGAACATGACTTAAATTTTTCAACCATTCGAAATATGAAACTGTAACGCCACCTGCATTAATATACATATCAGGCACAACAACAACTCCTTTCTTATTTAAATTGCATCAGCACCAGGTGTTAATGGTCCATTTGCGGCTTCAGCAATAATACGAGCTTTTACGCGTGGTGCATTATCATCGTTGATTACATTTTCAAGAGCAGCAGGAATTAAGATATCACATGCCAATTCAAGTGCTTCTGAAGACTTTTTATGATTTTTAGCACCAGGGAAATTTAAAATAGATCCTGTTTTTTTACGGAATGCAACAACGGCTTCAAGATCCAAACCTTTCGGGTTAGATATAGCGCCTTCATACTCTGCAATACCCACAATTGTAGAACCAGCTTCTTGAAAATATTTCGCAGCATGATATCCTACATTACCTAGTCCTTGTATCACAACTGTTTTATCAGCAACACCCACTGTCATACCTAACTTTTTCATCATTTCGGTATCGTCACACATTTCACGTACACCAAAATAAACACCTAAACCTGTTGCTTCGGTACGACCACGAACACCACCTTGAGTTACTGGTTTACCAGTTACACAACCAGCAGCATCAATTTCGCCTGGACGTAAGCTACTATAGGTATCAACGATCCAACTCATTTCACGTGGACCGGTTCCGTAATCAGGAGCTGGTACATCAATACCAGGTCCTATAAAATTTTTCTTTACTAATTCTGCAGTATATCGACGTGTAATTTTTTCTAAATCATAAACAGCCAATTCTTTCGGATTGATTTTGATACCACCTTTAGCTCCACCAAATGGTACGTTCACAATAGCACATTTATAGGTCATTAATGCCGCCAATGCCATCACTTCATCTTGATTCACATCCATACTAAAACGGATACCACCTTTTACAGGTAGTTTGTGATGCGAATGTTGTACACGATAGGCTTCTATAACTTCTACCTTCTCGCCTATTTTAACAGGAAATTTCATGCTGTAAACACTGTTACAAGCTTTAATTTGATCCAAAATTCCTTTATCCTTGATATCGGTGAATGGAGCTGCTTTATCGAAATTGCGTTCTACGCTTTCAAAAAAGCTGTAATGTGAGGCGGTTGGTTTTGATGCTTTAGCCATGTTATATAAATTTTATTATTTGAGGTTTAAAAAATTAATTATTTGATTTCTTGTTTTCTAATTTATTAAGTTTCCTTTCGATACGCACGAGAAGAAAAATAATGCCCGCAAAGATAGTTACCAATACCAAAACCACAAGGTAAATTTTACCATTCTGATGAAGGAGATCGGCCATTTCAACTTTGTTAGGATTTAAGTCTTGGGCTTTACCCACAAGATTTAAAAGCATTAATACTAAAATGACAATATATTGTTTGAAAATTTTCATATAAAAAGTTCTGGGTTCTCAAGTTTCTTAGTGCGATATCTTAAATCAAATATCCATACGCCAAGCAATATCCAACCTATCATTGCTGGAATTGATAATTTTCGAAATTCAGCTGCTTGGGTATACAGTGCTTCAAAAGGTTTGCTATCTGTTCCAGGATGTAACGATTTAAAATGTGCCGGTATGATAAATAATAACGGAACTAAAAGTGCAAAAGCAAAAACATTATAAACGGCTGCAAGTCTTGCTTTTTTATTTTCATCCTTTACAGAATTTCGTAACACTAAATAGGCAAAATATGTCAATAGGCATAAAGCAGCTCCAACTTGTTTTGGATCGTTACTCCATGGTGCGCCCCATGCAATATTAGCCCATTCCATTCCAGTAATCATTCCAAAACAGCCAAATACGATGCCTACATTTACAAACTCTTGAGATACAATATCATCCTTTATTTGATTTTTCCTTAAAAATTTAAGTGCATAAATCGATGAGACTAAAAAGCAAACAATCATTACATACCACATTGGTACATGATAAAATAAATTTCTGGCAGATTCATTTAATTTAGGAATGGCTGGAATTGGCATTAAAATACCACCCGTAAAAATATAGAGTAAAAGAAGTGCATAAAGTATTTTCCACCAATATTTAGCCATACAAAAATGTGGGTGCAAATATAGGAGATAGAATTTAGTAATCTGAATTTAGATATAGGTAATTCCTTAAACCAAGCTAATTTATTTTATCATTTGAAACAGACATCCATCTAAATCCAATGAAAGCAATTAAAGCAATGGCAGCTAGAACAAACCATAAAACATTAAATCCGAAATGCTCAATCACATTCGCACCCACCATTGGCGCAAGTATTTGCGCTATCGACCAGCTCATTGAATACAAGGCCATATACTGTCCCATTGTAGCTTTGGGCGCTTTAGTGATCGCATAAGTACTCATAAATGGCATGGCAAACATTTCAGACAAAGTAATTAAACCCATACTTATGACCAATATAAAGATGCCGTGAAATGGTACTAAAATCAAAAATCCACCAATTAAAAGCATAACTCCCAACGAAATAAAATTAAACTTGGTCCATTTATTTTGAATATAGTAAATTAAGAACATTTCGATGACAGCTACCCCAATTCCATTAAACGCCATTAGCCACCCTATATGCTTCTCACTTAAATAATATACATTTTTATAATAGAGAGGTAAGGATGTAAAAAATTGAAAAAAGGCTGTTGCATACAAGGTTGTAAAAACTAGAAACGCAAGATAAAATTTATCCTTGTATGGGTTTGAGGGAATTCTTTTTCCTTCATCTAAAATATTATCATCAACAAGT
>Ga0116157_10006650_pt1 | contig 10421 bp, 4 predicted proteins | sample AD_UKC048_MetaG_FD_89882 | JGI IMG/M metagenome (GOLD analysis project Ga0116157, IMG submission 89882) | Active sludge microbial communities of municipal wastewater-treating anaerobic digesters from USA - AD_UKC048_MetaG | ecosystem: Engineered > Bioreactor > Anaerobic > Digestate | place: USA... | reverse complement strand
CGAAATATTCAAAACGGAATAGAATTGTTGTTTTCGAATATTGCGCAAAGCAACTTTAAAGTAATTCTGTAACATAGTATTACGGTTTTGATAAACTAAGAACGCAATACAAGGATGAGGGACAAAAGGAAAAAGTTGACTCCTCAAGTAATAAATTCTGCTACCTCAAATTCTCCTCGAACAATTTCAAAATCCGCTTATACTCATCCGTCCAACTGCTGGGTTCTACAAATCCGTGATCCTCCATCGGGTAAACGGCCATTTCCCAATTGTCTTTTCCTAATTCTATTAATCGTTGTGTTAACAATACAGCATCCTGAAAGTGAACATTCAAATCCACCATTCCATGACAGATCAGTAAGTGACCCTTCAGCCCATCAGCATAATAAAGTGGCGAACTTTTCGCGTATGCGATACTATCCGTAGACGGTTCATTAAGAATGTTGGCAGTATATGGATGATTATAATGTGCCCAATCCGTAACCGGACGCAACGCAGCTCCTGCGGCAAATACATCAGGAGTCGTAAACATCCCCATTAAGGTAATGAAGCCACCATACGATCCACCATAAATCCCGATTCGTTTTGGATCAATATTACATTTCTCCACGAGCCAGTTTGCACCATCCACATTATCCGTTAAGTCTTTTCCTCCCATGAATCTATAGATTCCGGTACGCCAATCTCGTCCATAACCAGCGCTGGCACGATAGTCCATATCCAATACAGTGTACCCCTTGTCGGCCAACAGATTGTGAAACATGTATTCGCGGAAATAACTGCTCCACCATTTATGTGCGTTTTGAAGATAGCCAGCACCATGTACAAAAATTACAGCAGCACCGTTGGGGTTTGTCGGACGATATACTCTTGAATAAATTGATGCGCCATCTCGTGCATTAATAGTCAATACTTCCGGATCGCGCCATGCATAAGATTTAAACTCTTCACTCAAAGAAGAAGTGATGGGTTGAGGTTTTCCGTTCATCTCCTGAAGATAAAGTTCCCACGGTTTATTGCTATAGGAGTATCGAATCGCCAGAAATTTTTCATTCGGAGAAAGTGCAACTTCATTCGCTCCTGTCAAGCTAGTGAGCTTCTCAGCCTTTCCTCCCGCAACCGGAAGCTTATAAAAGTGTTTTTCTCCCGGATGCACTTCATTCGTAGAAATGTAAAAATACTTTTTATCTATAGATAACTTCGCTGATTGCACTTCATACTTCCCTGATGTAAGCACCTGTTTTTTTTCTGTCCTTATGTTATAGGTATATAGATGCGAGTATCCTGATTCCTCAGATTGAAACCAAAGTGTTTTGTTATCACTAAGCCATCCTACATTGTTACCATACATACCAGGTCCACCTATCCAGGCATCATCATGTTGACGATCGATTACCCTTACTTTTTGGGTCGACAGATCAATCGAAACAATCCAACGATCTTTGTTATCATGCGAGCGAACGATTAACGCATTGCTCTTGCCATCCTCAGACCATATAAATCTTGAAAAGTTTACCTCTCTTACTTTCGGCTTTTTTTCCTTCTTTAATTTTTCATCACCCTTGTCTTCGTCTTTTGCAATTACTTTACTTGAATATTCCTTCCTAAACTCCGGGGTCTCAAAAACTCCTGGAAGCTCATCCATAGTAACTTGGATAACGGTATCTCTTTCAATTGAGTAAACGAATAGCTCGTATGTCTCGTGTTGACCTCCAACTTTTGTACGTGCAGAAATGTCTTCCGTAAAACCTGACTCAGTAACATAGTTTGGAACGATCGTACTCTTTGTACCCGAAGGAGCTTTAGCAAGACGAAACGTTACAAATTTTTCATCCGGACTTATTGAAATCTGATCGATATTTTTCTCATCGAGATAAATTTCTTTCGGCCGCTTTCCGATATGACGATAGGCCATATTCTGGTCTTGAATTTTATTCTCCGCTTTTTTCCGATCTGCGCGTTGTTTCAAAATCTCCATATACGTAAGCTGATCCGTCTTCAACCACTTCTCTTGCTCATTGAGTTTGGGATCATCCTTCTTTTTTCCTCTTCGAAAATCGGTTAGCTGAGTGATTGTACCTGTCGCTATTTCCCACCTGAAAAGATTCATGCTCGATTGAAAAATAACGCTCTTATCATCGAGTGAAAATTCAGGATCATGCTCGTATGGAGTGGTTTGGGTAATGGCCAAAATTTTTCCGGTAGGAATATCCAACAGGAAAATATCGCCATCTTTTTGATATACCTTTTTTGTATGTAGCCTATTGTAATCACCGTAGATGGACGGAAGTCTTCGCCTTTCTGTAGGGCTAACCTTCTGAGGAGCTTTGTTTGTTGTGGATATGCTATACAAAGAATCACCCTGGTTTTTATCGGGGTTCCAATTAAAGTAAAGTTGCTTACCATCTTCCGACCAAAAAATACCTGAAGGCGATACGCCCATCCATTTTGGATCGCGCATAATCTTCTCAACAGTTAATGGCGTGAGCTGCTGTGCCATTGCAGCCGGTGCTATCAAAAGAAGGAATACAATTTTTTTCATAGTTATCGAATAGGTATCCGAAACTATGAATAATTGATGCACTACAAAAAAATATGTGATAAGCGGAGAATAGCAAATAGAAATGAATCATCCATTCACGCAAATAACACTCTTAACTCTTCATTCAACTGCAATTAAATTGCTATTCGGAACGAAGGATTTTTGCAGGATTAATATTTGCTCCTCTTACAATTTGGAGGCTAACTGTTCCTAAGGCCAGCGTTATCAGAATCAGCACAGGCACAACAAACAAACTCCACTCAAGCCCGATGCGGAAAGCAAAATTACCAAGCCATGAATCAACTCCATACCATGTGAGTGGAAGAGCGATTACACTTGCAATCAAAATCAGTTTTAAGAATTGCCATGAGAGTAATAATAGTATACTGCTTACGGAAGCCCCCAATACTTTTCGGATTCCAATCTCTTTTAGTTTTTGAGTCGTTGTAAAGGAAGCAAGTCCCCATAGCCCGAGGCACGCAATCACAATCGCTAACATTGCAAACAAACTGAATATCTTCGCGAATTGCTGTTCACCCTTATATTGGCTGTCAAAGAAATCATCAAGGAAGTAATAATCGAATGGATTTCCCGGAAAGGCTTCTTTGTACTGATGCTCGATCTTCCTGATCGTTTCTGGCATGTTTGTGCCGCTCAGAAGAATTGAAAAATTTCTTCTTGAGATGGTGTCGGCCTTAAAAAGCCATGGTGCCAGCTCTGTTTTGAGTGACGCCCAATGATAATTTTTCAACACACCAATGATGGCCGTAGTATCTCCTCCTATAATGAGATGCTCTTGCAAAGCATGTTCTGCGTCACCAAGACCAAAAGCAGTGAGTGATGCCTCATTAATTAAAACTGAATTCATATCGGAAGTAATGGCAGGATCAAATGCGCGTCCTGCAATTACCGTAATGCCATACGTATCGATAAAGTCCGGATCAACCCAAACGATGCTCCCACTTTTACTTTCTGACTCCTGCGCACCATCTCTGCGCATCCCGGTTCCCCAATTATGTCCACCACCCGGAATAGCTCCAGAGGTGGTTACATTAAGTACACCTGGAATTTTCTTTACCTCATTCTTTAAAGTAATGAGTCGCTCTTTTGTTCCCTTTTCTGGTATAACACTTGGTCCATTTACAATGAGCATTTGTTCCATCTTTAAACCTTTATCCTGATCGCGCATAAATACTACCTGACGATACACTGCGAATGTTCCTGCAATGAGTATGAGTGAAGAGGCAAACTGGAATACTACTAAAGCCTTTCGTAACGAAAAACCATCTGTGCTCTTTTCCGATTTACCTTTTAATACTTCTGTCGTTTTAAAGGACGACAATACGAATGCAGGGTAGACTCCTGAAATAAGGGAACCAACTAAAAACAATCCAGCAAGGATTAACCAAAAACGGTAGTCAGTAAAGTCAAACGAAAAATCTTTATTGACAATCTCTCCCATCACAGGCAATAATACAATGGCGATCACTGTAGCGATGATGATACCCAGAAAATTAACAAACACCGATTCGAAAATAAATTGAGAGATGAGCTGACTTCGGAAAACTCCTACCGCTTTTTTAATACCTACCTCTCGTCCACGCTCTAAAGCACGAGCAGTAGAAAGATTAATGTAATTGATCCAGGCGATGGCCAGAATAAAAATCGCAATGACAATAAAGAAATAAACTGTATTTACACTTACTGTTGCACTTGATTCATAGTTAAGCCCAGGACTTAAATGAATATCTAAAATGGGTTGAAACGTAATTACTTCTTTGCTATTGGATGTTGCCAGATCCTTTCCCTTGTATTTGTCCACAAAGGCCGGCATCTTCTCCTCTACCTTTTTAACATCAGTGTGTTCATGTAACTCCACATACGTTACAAAATTATTCCAGCCCCAACCATCGTCTTGTTTGTATTGTCCATTTTGCAATAGGTTATGTGTAGGGAATAGAAAATCGAATGTGAGGTGTGAATTTTGAGGAATATCTTTTAATACAGCAGTGACTTCATAGTCGCCATCAGCCCACCCTCCTGAGACCTGTACTACTTTACCGAGTGGATCCTCTCCTTTACCAAAATACTTGTCCGCCATTTTCTTCGTAATCACAACGGATGCGGGTTTGTCCAGCGCTGTATTTAAATCTCCCTGAAGAGTCGAATAGGTAAACACATCCAGAAAAGTAGAGTCCACAAACTGCATGTTATCCTCATGGAATGTTGAAGGATCACCATTATCTCTTTTATATGTTACTACAGCGCCTCCATACATTGGATGAGTTCGGACATACGATTTTACTTCTGGAACATCTGCCAATAAGGAAGGGCCTTGAGCATAGGCAGAGATTACATTTGATCCTCGTAATTCTCCATTCCGATAAGAGGTAGTTATTACTCTATGTATACGGGGGGCGTTTACATTAAACCGATCGTAGCTTAATTCAAAATCAACATACTTTAAAATGACAAGGCAAACGGCAACTCCGATGGCCAAACCAAAAATGTTAATAAAAGAGTACAACTTTCTTTTCAACAGATTCCGAATGGCAAGTGTAAAGTAATTTTTGATCATGGTATTAGATGGTTTGAAGGAATTCCTACAAGTAATGTCTGCTTAATGTCCTTAAGTTTTGCATTACATTCTTTGGATACTTCGAAACGACTCAATCGTTACAACATCAACTCACTTATTTTCAATCGTTGTTAAATCACCAATTTGGTCTTGGTCGCCCACGACCAAAATCTGTTCGGATTTGAACATTCATTCAGAAGGTACAGCCCGAAATAGGAAGTATCAGCCTGTTTACGTCTTGGCATACTTATTAATACTACAATTAGGAATCAATTATTTCCTTCATGAAGAAATATCAACTAGGTGAATTTGAAGAGGTCGTGATGCTCACAGTCGGTGTCTTGTATAAGGATGCATACGGAGTTTCAATCAAGAAAGAAATTGAAACCCGCCTGTCACGTAATGTAAGTGTTGGTGCCTTACAAACAGCTCTTAAAAGATTGGAGGACAAAGGCTATTTGAAGTCATTCGATGGAGAAGCAACTGAAGAAAGAGCCGGAAGACCCAAGAAGTATTTTCAGATAACAGCGCTCGGCAAAAAAGCAATGGAATACTCAAAGAGCACACGCGATGAATTATGGAGTGCTATTCCGAAGATGGCGTGGAACGTGAAAGTAGTTAATGGTTAATCCTGCCTGCCGGCAGGCCGGGGTTAATAGTAATACTAGTGCAGTGTGAAGTTAATTGTTAATTGTTAAAGGCACTACAGGCTAAACCCTTAACGAATAACAATACACAATTCACCATTAACTCCTGCCTGCCGGCAGGCAGGATTAACTATTAACCATTAACTATTAACAGATAACAGATGAACGCGCCCCCCAACCTCCCCCTCCGCTTCTTCCGCTGGTTCTGCCATCCGAAGTTGTTGAAATACATCGAAGGAGATTTGATGGAGTTGTATGATGAACGGGTAAAAGAATTTGGTAAACGAAAAGCGGATTTGAAATTTATTATTGACGTGCTCTGCCTGTTCAGGCCCGGTATTATAAAGCCTGCGGAAGGACACCAACGACTAAACCATTACGGTATGCTGAAAAACTATTTAACGATTAGCTGGAGAAGTCTCCTGAAACAAAAAATGTATTCATTCATCAAGATTGGTGGATTTGCCATTGGCGTTGCTGCTTGTCTGCTCATTGCATTGTTCATTAAGGATGAACTTTCATACGACAAACACTATGCGAACCACAAGCAGCTGTACAGAGTCTTGGGCGTGATTACTGAAAATGGTGACATTAAAAAAGGCGTGGCCTTTCCAGCGCCCATGGCATCGGCAATTGACCAGGATTTTCCTGAAGTAGTGAATGCCGGTCGCTACAACAATAGCGAACTTTTTGGAGCGGGTGCCAGTGAGGTGCGTGCTGCCGACAGCGAAGACAATGCCTACGATGATGGCTTTGTCTATTTCGATCAGTCATTGGTTGATATGTTTCAACTCAAATTTATTTATGGCAATCCCAGGAAAGCGCTCAGTCAACCGGGTGCTATCGTCATCACCAAGCGAAAAGCGGATAAGTACTTTCCAAATGAAAATCCAATAGGCAAAGCTTTAGTGGTGAATAACCAGGTGGATAAACCCTACACCATTGGTGGCGTGATTGAAGATTTCAAAACCACTTCACATCTGCAGTTTGATTTCTTAATCGGAATGGAAGGCCTTGAATTTTGGAATGGCGAACAGAAAACATGGGGTGCTAGTAACTACGCCACCTACTTTCTAGTGGAAGAAGGTACCGATGTCAAATCACTTGAATCTAAAATCTCGAAAGAGGTGATAGAAAAATACTTTATGCCGGGGATGATCGCGGGTGGGCAGTCTGAAGAGAATGTGAAGAAATTTTTCACGGAAAAACAAGCACACTTAGAATTGCAGCCTGTTGAACAGATTCACTTGTTCTCAGAAGGTGTTTCTGACAATCTGGTGTATGGTGACATTCGGATGGTTTGGTTGTTTGGAGGAGTCGCGCTCTTTATCCTGCTGATTGCGGCTATCAATTTCATCAACCTCTCTACCGCCAAATCGGCAAACCGTGCGAAAGAAGTTGGTCTGCGAAAGGTGGTAGGTTCACATCGCGGTAGTATCATCAATCAGTTTCTCAGCGAATCGGTGATGTTCAGTTTAATCTCTTTTGTGTTGGGATTAACCATCGCCACTATGATGCTGCAATACTTCAATGCGATTTCCGGAAAAACAATTTCGATACCATGGGGCGAATGGTGGTTTGTTCCTGCCCTCGTAGGGTTGTCCGTGCTGGTGGGCATCATCGCGGGTATTTATCCTTCATTTTACTTATCGTCATTCAAACCGATTCAAGTGTTAAAGGGCCGGTTGACGCAGGGTGCTAAAAGCTCACCACTCCGAAGTTCGCTGGTAATTTTTCAGTTTACCATCAGCATCATTCTCCTCATCGGCACCATGGTGATTCAAAAGCAGATGAACTTCATCCTGAATAAAAAGATAGGGTTCGATAAAGAGCAAGTGTTGCTGATCCAGGGAACCGGAACATTGGGGTCTCAGGTTGTTGCTTTCGCCAATGAGTTGCGTGAAGCGCCTCAGGTAGTGGAAGTTTCTACTGGCGATTACTTACCCGTGCGCGGTTCGAAAAGAAATGGCAATGGTTTTTGGAACGAAGGCCGTAAAAACATTGATCCAGCTTTATCGAGTCAATTCTGGCGTGTCGATGAATTTTACCTCAACACACTCGGCATTAAACTGGTAGAAGGCCGAAACTTCAATCGCGATCTTGCATCCGACTCAAGTGGGATTATCATCAATCAAAAGATGGCCAAAGAATTGGGCGGCAACATGTTGGGCAAACGCATCACCAACTACGCAGGGCTATGGACGGTGATTGGCATCGTTGAAGACTTTCATTACGAATCACTACGTGAAGACATTCGCCCGCTGGGATTAGCGCTGGGCCTTGAAGCATCTGTACTTGCTGTTAAACTAAAAGCGGGTGGTGATATGAATGAAAGCATTCAATCCATCACCAAGGTCTGGGATAAGTTTGCACCGCATCAGCCTGTTCGCTTTTCATTTTTGGATGATCGTTATGCTGCGATGTACACCGATGTGCAGCGCATGGGGAAAATCTTCACCAGCTTTTCCATACTCGCCATCGTAGTGGCGTGTTTGGGCTTGTTCGCATTATCCGCCTTTATGGTAGAACAGCGAAGCAAGGAAATCAGCGTGCGGTTAGTACTTGGTGCTTCGGTGAACAGTGTGTTCCAATTGCTCACCTGGGACTTTTTGAAACTGGTTATAATTTCCATCACAATCGCTGCGCCCATCAGCTGGTACTTGATGTCGCGATGGCTCGAAGATTATGTATACAGAACAACAATAGGCTGGGATGTTTTTGTACTATCGGGCTTCACCTCTGTTTTGATTGCCCTCCTTACGATAAGTTTTCAATCGATAAAAGCAGCTGTGACGAGTCCGGTGAAGGGATTGAGGTCGGAGTAAAAAGGTTAATAGTTAATGGTTAATAGTAATACCAGTGTAGCATGAAGTTAAAACAGGCTGAATCACTAACGAATAACGATACACAATTCACCATTAACTATTCACTATTAACCATTAACCATTAACCATTAACCGATAACAGATAACAGATGACCGCGCCCCCTAAACTCCCCCTCCTCTTCTTCCGCTGGTTCTGCCATCCGAAGTTGTTGAAATACATTGAGGGAGATTTGATAGAGTTGTATGATGAACGCGTAAAAGCATTTGGAAAACGAAAAGCAGATAGAAAATTTATCATCGATGTATTGCTGCTCTTCAGACCGGGGATCATCAGGCCAACAGAAGGATATAAAAAATTAAATCAATACGATATGTTCAGTAATTATTTCAAAGTCGGAATCCGAAACATTCTGAAGTATAAAACATTTTCATTCATTAACATCTTCGGACTGGCCGTGGCCATGTCGGTTTGTATGTTGATCATGCTGATGCTGGCCGATCAGGATCGATATGATCAGTTCCACGAAAAGAAAGATCGCATTTATAGAATATTATCCGACCAGGAAGGATCTCGCCAACCGTATGCCACATCACCTTACCCGTTGGCGCATGCATTGAAGGCAGACTATCCTATAATAGAACAAGCCACTAATCTTACTCCGGGTGTTGGTGGTGATGTTTCCTACCAAAAGAATGTAACTGAAATGTGTGGCTACTTTGCTGAGCCATCGTTCTTTTCCATTTTCAGTTTCGAATTGGAAGAAGGTGATAAACTCTCCGCACTCTCCTCTCCTTTCTCGATGGTGATTAGTCGTGAAGTGGCTACTAAACTTTTCGGCAATGAAACAGCCGTTGGTAAGGTGGTCGATTTTTCTGATCGGCAATTACCCTTTCCGGTTGACTTTGATGGTGTTTCTTCTGCTGCATCACCCTGGGGAAGTTTTACCATCACGGGTGTAATCGATGAATCCAAATATGTATCACACCTAACATTTGATGTGTTGGTATCTTCTTCTACTCGTGAGTCGTTTGTGGCCGACAAGAAGACGGATGATTTGAGTAACAATTGGGAATGGTACTTTCGCTCCTATACGTTTGTGCTTTTAGATGAGGATAAAAATACAGCAGACTTATCAGCAGCGTTGAATGATCTGGTCATTCGCAAATATGCTAATCTTAAATCGGACTTAACGAAAGGTTTTAAACTGCAACCTCAAGCCTTAGAAGATGTAGCCTTAGGGCTTACCGGAAACGATACGAATAATCGCATGCCGTTAATTGGGTATTACTTTTTGTGGGCGCTGGCGCTTGTCATTATGCTATCGGCTTGTCTTAACTATACCAATCTTTCCATTGCGCGAGCGCTTACACGTGCAAAAGAAATTGGTGTGCGCAAAGTGACGGGTGCCTTTCGAAAGAATCTCATCTTCCAGTTTTTGAGTGAGTCTGTTATTACGGCTATGATTTCCCTGGCTATGGCGTTCGTACTCTTGCTTCTTCTTGTGCCGGCATTTAAAGGACTGTGGGTGAATCAGTATTTGAACTTTGAACTTCCGATGGTGCCATCGGTTTATTTAATGTTCATTGGCTTCGCATTGGCGATTGGCGTTGTAGCCGGTTTATATCCGGCATTGTATTTATCAAAGTACCAACCGATAAAAGTGTTGAAGAATTTACATGCCGTAGCGCCCGGAAAGCTGGGCATGCGCAAAGTGCTGGGCATATCGCAGTTTGTGATCTCCTTGTTTTTTATCACCACGTCAATTCTGATATACAACCAGTTTAAACATTTCCTTGCGTTTGACTATGGGTTTAACACCAGCAACGTG
>Ga0116157_10006634_pt1 | contig 10435 bp, 6 predicted proteins | sample AD_UKC048_MetaG_FD_89882 | JGI IMG/M metagenome (GOLD analysis project Ga0116157, IMG submission 89882) | Active sludge microbial communities of municipal wastewater-treating anaerobic digesters from USA - AD_UKC048_MetaG | ecosystem: Engineered > Bioreactor > Anaerobic > Digestate | place: USA... | reverse complement strand
GTCGGGCGCAGAGCTGCGTCATTTCCTGAACGCCATTCGTAAACCCGCGTCGTTCTGGTATGTGACTAAACAGGTGTTGCGCTACTGGCGCGACCTGTTCATTCACCACCGCGGCATGCGGCTGGTTAACGGCAATGCGCTTGTGGCGGGGCTGGCCGCTTCAGCTTTCGCCAAGGGGGTAGAGATTCGCACGAACAGCCCCGCTCGCCGCCTGCTGGTGGAAGAGGGCAGGGTCGTGGGTGCGGTTGTGGGCTGCCTTGGCGGCGACGTCGAGGTCCATGCCCGCCGTGGTGTGGTGCTGGCCTGTGGCGGTTTCCCCCACGACGTTGCCCGTAAAAAAGAACTATTGCCCCATGCGCCCACTGGTCAGGAACACTGGTCTGCCGCCTCGCGCGGGAACACCGGTGATGGTTTGCGTCTGGGCGAAGCCGCTGGCGGCGTGTTGGCAACCGATCTGGTGCAGGCCGCCGCACTGGCCCCGGTGTCGCTGGTTCCACTTACCGATGGATCAATAGCACATTTCCCGCATTTGATCGAACGTGCCAAGCCCGGTCTGATCGCTGTCACCCGCCACGGAAAACGTTTCACCAACGAGGCCGACTCGTACCACGACTTCATGCGCAGTCTGCTGGCAGCCACGCCAGCCGGGGAAGCGGTTGAAGCCTGGCTGGTGTGTGACCACCGCTTCATTCGCCGCTACGGGTTGGGCGCGGTCAAGCCCGCCCCCATACCCATGAGTAGCATGCTGGCTAACGGTTATCTGAAGCGGGGCGACACGCTGGAAGCCCTGGCTCACGTCTGCGGCATCCACGCCGAGATACTGCAAAAGACGGTGCTGCGTTACAACCTGCAGGCTCTAAATGGTATGGACGACGACTTTGCCAAAGGCGAAACCCCTTACAACCGTGTCCAGGGCGATGCCGCCCAGACACAGGCCAACGGACTGCTCAACCCCTGCATGGCGCCATTGGAGCGCGGGCCGTTCTATGCCGTGAAGGTCGTACCCGGCAGCCTGGGCACGTTTGCGGGCCTGCGCGTCAACGTCCGGGCGCAAGTGCTGAATGCGCAGGGGCAACCCATTGCGGGCCTGTACGCCGGTGGCAACGACATGGCCAGCGTGATGGGGGGTAACTATCCCGCTGGCGGCATTACGCTGGGGCCTGCCATGACCTTTGGGTTTATTACCGCGCACCATGCGGCGGGCGTTGAGTCAACAGACCAATTTCAGGCTGATTTACACGTCAAAAATGGCTCCGGACCCTATTGAATATGCGTAAGCAGCTTTTTTTATAGCAATTTAACGAAGGACTTTTCGCCATGTACTACGAACTCGCGACCATGACCCTCCCATTCGGCTCTGTCGGTACAGCTGCTGCCAACGCGCAGACTTACAGCACCGGCGCGCAGGCTCAAGGAGAACTGCTGGGCTGCTGGTTCACGGATATCGGCCAGCTCAACCAGATGATCGTGCTGCGCGGGTTTGCTGACCTGGCCACGTTGCAAGCGGAGCGCGAACGCACCCAAAAGAGTGCCAGTCCCCTTGGGTGCGGCGACATATTCCAGAGCCTGGAGCAGCACAGCTACAAAGGTTTTGGATGGATGAAGCCGGTGCGACCCAGCGCCGAGTCCGGCATCACCGGCCCGGTCTATGAAATTCGCACCTACGGCATCAAACCCGGTGGTGTGCAGCCCACGATTGATTTGTGGGCGCAGTACGTGCCGCCACGCGAGAAGCTGTCGCCTTGCGTCATCGCCATGGTCGCGCTGGACGGGCCGCTGCGTTTCACCAACATCTGGGCCTATTCGTCACTGGACGTACGCGGCAAGGTACGGGCCGATGCGGTGGCACAGGGCATCTGGCCGCCCAAGGGAGGCCCGGCGCACCTGACCACGAACATGACATCGACCATTGCCATTCCCACAGCGGTGTCGCCGTTAAAGTAACCGGTTGGAGCCGGCTATGTCCCGCGTCTATTCTCTGGCCTACCTGACCTCGCATCGCTGCAGTCCGCCCGAGGCGATCCGTATCGCGGCAACAAACGGCTACGCGCATGTGGGCCTGCGCCTGTGGCCCAATGCGCCCGGCGCACCGCAGCAGCATCTGCTGGGCCTGCCCGATGTGCTGCGTGAAACCATAGCGGCGCAAAAGGACGCGGGTGTGAGCGTATTTGATCTGGAAATTATCCGCATCGGCGACAACTTTGACCCCCATGTCTGGGATGCCCTGTTTGAAGCGGGCGCCGCACTGAAAGCCAAAGCCATTCTGGTGGCGGGCGACGACAGGGATGAGGCTCGCCTGACCGACAGCTACGCGCGTCTGTGCGAGGTTATGAACCCCTTTGGCATGACAGCCGACCTCGAATTCATGCCCTGGACCGCCGTGCCAGACGCGAGGTCGGCCTTGCGCATCGTCAATAACGCGGGCAGGCCGTCCAATGCGGGCATTCTGGTGGATGCGTTGCACTTTGGCCGGTCCAGCACCACGCTGGACGACATCCGTTCGATCCCGCGCGAGCTGTTGCACTACGCCCAGATGTGCGATGCCCAAGCTGGCACGCACTTCACCACCGAGCAGATGATCCACACCGCGCGCTGCGAGCGTCTGCTGCCGGGCGAAGGCAATATTGATCTGAAAGGTCTGTTCGACGCGTTACCGGCTGATTTGCCGGTCAGTGTGGAGATCGTGAATTTCGAGCGCGAGGCAGCAACCACCCCAATGCGATGGGCGGCCATCTGCCTGGCTGCGAGCCATGTTGGCTTGCAAGGATAAAACACCAACGCTGCTACCTGACTTAGGTCGATGTGGCATTCAGCTCAGCGGCATCCCCGGAGGAGGCCAACGGCCGGAAGGGCAGCCGCGGAGTCTGAGTCCAGCGCCGACCTGAGTCCGCCAAAGAATGACTCCATCGACTGCCGCCAGACGCAGCAAGGACAAAGAAAAAGCCCCAACCTCCGTATCGGGAGCTTGGGGCTTTGACGGTGACGGCAGCGGTTACAGGCTGTCTGTAAAGCTGCGCAGTTTGTCCGAGCGGGAAGGGTGTTTGAGTTTGCGAAGCGCCTTGGCTTCAATCTGGCGGATACGTTCACGCGTCACGTCAAACTGCTTGCCCACTTCTTCCAGCGTGTGGTCGGAAGTCATCTCGATACCAAAACGCATGCGCAGCACCTTGGCTTCGCGCGGCGTCAGGCTGTCCAGAATGTCCTTCACTACATCGCGCAGGCCGGCCTGCATCGCAGCTTCCATGGGCGCGGTGTTGGCGCTGTCTTCGATGAAGTCGCCCAAGTGGGAGTCATCATCATCACCAATCGGCGTCTCCATGGAGATCGGCTCTTTGGCGATCTTCATGATCTTGCGGATCTTGTCTTCCGGAATTTCCATGCGCTCGGCCAACACAGAAGCATCAGGCTCGAAACCAAACTCCTGTAGGTGCTGACGGCTTATTCGGTTCATCTTGTTGATGGTTTCGATCATGTGCACCGGGATGCGAATCGTGCGTGCCTGGTCCGCAATAGAGCGCGTGATTGCTTGGCGAATCCACCAGGTGGCGTAGGTCGAGAACTTGTAGCCGCGGCGGTATTCGAACTTGTCCACCGCCTTCATCAAGCCGATGTTGCCTTCCTGGATCAGATCCAGAAATTGCAGGCCGCGGTTGGTGTACTTCTTAGCGATCGAAATCACCAGACGCAAGTTGGCCTCAATCATTTCCTTTTTGGCCGCGCGTGATGAGGACTCACCTTCGTTCATGCGTTTGTTGATGTCTTTCAACTGGTCCAGTGGCACCACCACACGGGCTTGCAGATCAGTCAGCTTTTGCTGCAGGTCCTGCACGGGCGGAATGTTGCGGCCCATCACGGCGGCCCATGGCTTGCCGGACGCAGCCTGCTTTTCGATCCACTTCAGGTTCAACAACTGCGAAGCCACCTTGTTGCCAGCCTTGTCGCGGCCGCTGAAATCCGCAATGAAATGCTCCTGCGGGTAACCGCACTTGTCCACTATGATGCGACGCAATTCACGCTCTTTTTTGCGTATGTCATCCACTTGAGCGCGCACCATATCGCACAGTTTTTCAATGGCTTTGGCGGTGAAGCGGATGGACATCAACTCTTCAGACAAAGCCTTCTGGGCCTTGACGTAGTTGGGTGTGCCGTAGCCTTCCTTGTCGTAGGTCTTATGGACCTTCTCGAACAATTCACGCAGTTTGTCAAAGCGGCTAAGGGCTTCGCGCTTGAGCTCTTCCAGCTTTTTAGTTAGCGCCTTGGAGCCACCCTTGCCGTCGTCATCGTCTTCGGCATCAAACTCGTCAAAGTCTTCTTCGGCCACATAGTCGTCGGCTTCATTGGGGTTGGAAAAACCGTCCACGATGGTGGTGATGACGACCTTGCCTTCGCGAATGTCTTCGCCCAGACGCAGGATTTCAGCAATGGTGGCGGGAGAAGCGCTGATGGCTTCCATCATCGCCATCAGGCCGCCTTCGATGCGTTTGGCAATCTCGATTTCGCCTTCACGGGTCAGCAGCTCAACCGTGCCCATTTCGCGCATGTACATGCGTACGGGGTCGGTGGTGCGGCCGAACTCACTATCCACAGTGGAGAGAGCGGCTTCGGCTTCTTCTTCTGCTTCTTCAACCGTCGCAGCGGTGGACACATTATTGTTGAGCAACAGGGTTTCCGCGTCGGGAGTCTGTTCATACACAGCCACGCCCATGTCATTCAACATGGAGATCACGACTTCAAGCGTCTCGGCGTCAATCAGCTTGTCGGGTAGGTGATCAGAAATTTCACCGTGGGTCAAATAGCCGCGGGTCTTGCCTAGGGTGATCAGGGCTTTCAGGCGCGCACGGCGCTTGGCCATGTCTTCTTCGGACAGAACGGTTTCGTCCAGGCCGAATTCCTTCATCAAGGCGCGTTCCTTCGCCTTGCTGATCTTCATCCGCAGCGGTTTGACCTTTTCGCCAGCGGCAACCGGTTCACCGACCAGATCAGCCTCGATGTCGGCCATATCCAAATCATCAGCCCCGGAGGACTCAGTCGCGCTCTTGGGCTTGCGGCCGCGTTTGGCCCCGGTTTTCGGTGGAGCGTCAGATTCGGCTGACGCCGCCTTGGGCGGGCGCCCAGGCTTTTTCTTGACGGGCAGTTCGGCCGCAGCAACGGGTGCCGCAGGATTTTTGGTTTTACCCGGCTTTTCGGCCTTCGCCGTCTCGGCTTTGGCTGTGGATTTCGTGACAGGCACTGATTTGACTTTCTTGGCGGGCTCAGCCTTACCGACAGCCTTGGACGCCGCAGGTTTTGCAGGTGTTTTCGCTAACGGTTTGGCAACTGTTTTTTTTGCGGGCTTGGCGGCGATCTGGACGGACTTCTTGGACTTTTGAGCGGGCATTGGATAACCTCAGGACTGCAAAGACAATTTAGACGAACAGGCGCCGAATGGACCAGCGCGGAAGGGTTGACAGAGAAATTTCTCTAGAGGCAAGATGTGAGGGCGAACATTTGGTGTGCAGTCCTTGCGGTAAGGTGGCTGGTTGTGAGCGGTTTGCTCAACGGTTGGCCGGGCCCGGAGGTGCTGCTGTCGCTCTTGCCGAATCAGCTGAGGATTATACCTCGGAAATACGGAAATACAAATTGGCCTTCAACCCGCCCGCGACAGCGCTTCCAGTTCCAGCTTGCGGGTTTGCAGCTCCCTATAACGTTGCAGCGCAGCGGGGTCAGCCTTGGAAGCCTCAATGGCTTCGTTTTGCAGGGCGTTGATGTGCTCTACCAGCATGCGATTGAGCACTTGTCGCAGTTCCTTGAAGGTTTCACTTTCGTCCATGTCCGCGTGTAATTCCGGCCCGGCCATCAACTTGGTTGCCAGCTCCTCAGCTTCGTTTCCCCGCAGGCCTTCGCGCAGTGCGCCCCAGGGTTGGGAGCCATGTTCGTGAAGCTGGCTTTCCAGCCATGTGAACAAAGGGCCGTGCGGCGCCCGAAGCGCACACAACATCTCATGGTCTTCGCCCGAGAGCTGGTCCCACACGGCCAGGTTGCCCAGAATCAGTCGCGCTGCATGGTCAACCCGGCTGGCGGGTGGCGCGCGGCCGGAAAGGCGTGGGCGAGGGGGCTCAAATACCCTTGATTTTTGACTGTAGCCGTCGTATTTATTGCGTGAGTAGCTATTGTTTTTGTGGCGATCATTTTTTTCTGAACTGGCCGCCGCCGGGGGCAACCATAGCTCGGTCAGCTCACGTGCGGCGAGCTGAACCAGATCTGCAATCTCGGTCAGCAACTGGCGTTTGAGTGCGCCGTCCGGCAATTGCATCCAGAGTGGCTTGGCGTTGCTGGCCATGTGGGCGCGACCTTCCGCCGAGTTGAGGTCGCAACCCTCCCGTGCCGCTTCAATCAGAAATCGGCTCAACGGCGTGGCGTCGCTCACGTAGCGCGCAAAAGCATCCTTGCCGAATTCGCGGATGTAGCTGTCTGGGTCGTGCTCGGCAGGCAGGAATAGAAACTTCACGCTACGGACGTCGGTTGCATAGGGCAGTGCGCCATCCAGCGCTTTGCGGGCCGCACGGCGGCCGGCGGAGTCGCCGTCAAAGCTGAAAACCACCGAGTCGGTGAAGCGAAACAGCTTTTGCACGTGGTCGGGCGTGCATGCGGTTCCCAGCGTGGCTACCGTGTTCGGAAAACCCAGCTGTGCCAGCGCGACCACGTCCATGTAGCCTTCGGTGACCAGCACATAGCCCATTTCACGCAATGAACTGCGTGCCTCAAACAGGCCATACAGTTCTCGGCCTTTGCTGAAGACCGGGGTTTCGGGAGAGTTCAGATACTTGGGCTTTTCGTCGCCCAGCACGCGCCCTCCAAAACCGATGCATTCACCCTTGACGTTACGGATGGGGAACATGATGCGGTCACGAAACCGGTCATAGCGTTTTTCATCCTCGCCTTCTTCGGAGTTCAGAATTACCAGGCCGCTCTCCACCAGCAGCGGGTCGTCATAACTCGGGAAGATACTGGCCAGGCTGCGCCAGCCCTCAGGCGCATAGCCAAGTCCAAACTGGCGCGCTATTTCCCCCGAAAGGCCGCGCCTCTTGAGGTAATCCACGGCTTTCATCGATACCTTGAGCTGACGTTTGTAGGCTTCGCCTGCCTTTTCCAGCACATCGGACAGCGTGGCCTGTTTTTCGCGTTGCTCGATGGCGCGTGCACGGTCTTGCGGCGAGGCCTCGTCTTCCGGCACCTGCATGCCGTATTGCTGGGCCAGATCTTTCACGGCTTCCACGAAGGTCATACCCGCGTGGTCCATCAGGAAACTGATGGCATTGCCGTTTTTGCCACAGCCGAAGCAATGGTAGAACTGTTTGGACGGGCTGACGCTGAAGGACGGTGATTTTTCCCCGTGAAAGGGGCACAGCCCCATGAAATTGGCGCCGCCTTTTTTGAGCTGTACATACCGCCCGACGATGTCCACCACGTCGGCGCGCGCTAACAGCTCCTGAATGAATGTCTGGGGAATGGCCACGGGGATATTGTGGCTCAATCCCCCATCACGATGCCCTCGCGGCGAGGGTCAGCGCCCCCCATCCACAATTGCATGCCATGTGCCTGTCCACGGACGATGGCCTGTAGGCCGCTGGTCATGGTTACCTCTCGCACCTCATGTCCTCGTGCCTTGAGAGCGTCGACCGTCGTGGCTGGGAATCTCTTTTCCTCCAGCATCGTTGGACCATTGAGCGACGCAAAGTTGGGCAGGTTGATGGCCTGTTGCGGCAGCATGCCCCAGTTCAGAATGCCGTAAATGGTTTTGGCTGTGTAGTGAATGATCAGCGCGCCGCCCGGGCTTCCGCCGCTCATTACCAGAGCGCCCGTGGCCTTGTCAAAAACCAGCGTGGGTGCCATGGATGAGCGTGGGCGCTTGCCGGGTTGCACCCGGTTGGCGACCGGTGCGCCGGTAGCGTCAGCGGGTGCAAAGCTGAAGTCGGTCAGTTCGTTATTCAGCAAAAAACCGCCAGACAAACCGGGTTTCACGTTGACCATCTGACGGGAACCAAAACCGTCTTCGATGGTGGTGGTCATGGCAATCGCATTGCCCTTGCCGTCAACGATAGAGATGTGAGAGGTGCCGTACTCCTCCTGTTCAGGCATCGGTGCGTAGCTGGTCTTGAGGCCACCGGGCGTTCCCGGCTTGGCTGTTTTCATGCTCATCATCGCGCCAGGCGTCTGGCTGATCAGCTTGGCACGTTCGGCCAGATAGGTGGGGTCCAGCAAACTCATCCAGCTGCCTGCCGGTGGCTTTACAAAATCGGGGTCGCCCAGGTACTGCGCGCGGTCAGCAAACGCCAGTCGGGATGCCTCGGTATAAAGGTGCAGCCAGTCGGCAGAAGGAAGTCCGTTTTCCATCGGCAGCGAAGCCGCGCTGGTGTTCCCCAGAATACCGAGTATTTGTCCCACCGCAATGGCGCCCGAACTGGGTGGCGGGAAGCCACAGACGCGGAAGTCATGTGCGCTGGCCCGGTAATCTTGACAAATGGGTGCGCGCTTTTGTGGCTGATAGCCAGACAGGTCTGAAAGACTCAATTTGCCCGGGTTGGTGGGATGTTTTTGAACCTTGTCCACAATGGCCTGCGCCACGTCGCCCTCATGCAGGGCCTTGGACCCATTGGCAGCGATTTTCCTCAATACGTCAGCCAGTGCAGGGTTGCGCAGTACAAAGCCGACGTCATGCGGTGTGCCGTCAGCCTTGTAAAAGTACGCCGCTGCAATTGGGTCTTTTTTGAGATGGGTTTCCATCAGCAGCAGTGAGCTCAGCCGGGCACTGACCTTGAAGCCGTTTTCTGCGAGGGTGATGGCGGGCGCGAACAGCGTCGCCCAAGGCAGTTTGCCATGCTGTTTATGGACCATTTCCAGCATGCGCAAGGTGCCAGGTGTACCTACCGAGCGGCCGCCTACCACGGCATCGTAAAACGCCATGGGTTTGCCATCAGCGCCAAGGAAGAGTTTTTCGTCGGCAGCCGCAGGAGCGGTTTCTCGCCCGTCAAAGGCTTCAACATCATTGCCGTTGAAATGCATCAAAAAAGCACCGCCGCCAAGACCGCTGCTCTGCGGTTCCACCAATGCCAGAACCATCTGGACGGCAATGGCGGCGTCAGTTGCACTGCCGCCTGCTTTAAGAACCTGATACCCCGCATCGGTAGCTAGCGGGTTGGCGGCAGCCACTGCGAACCGGGTCGTAGCCCAGCCGGGCTTTTCGGCGTAACCCGATGAACCTTCTGGCTGAGCCGGGACGGAGTAATTGAACGAGGCTGGGGCTGCGCAGCCGGCTAGAAGGGCGGCGACAGCAAAGGTGCTGAAAAGGGGTTTCACGATAGCTCCTTGAGTGTTCTGGAGCATCTTAAACCCCGCGACCTTTGCTGGTGCGAAGGTCGCGTTTCCGGGGGGGTTAGCGGGGTGCCAGGCGAATGGCACCGTCGAGGCGGATCACTTCGCCGTTGAGCATGTCATTCTCGAAAATGTGTTTGGCGAGATTGGCATAGTCTTGCGGCGTGCCCAGGCGTGACGGAAACGGCACGCTGGCCGCAAGCGAATCCTGCACTTCCTGGGGCATGCCGAACATCATGGGTGTGCCGAAGATGCCGGGGGCGATGGTCATGTTTCGGATGCCGTTACGGGCCAGATCGCGAGCGATGGGCAGTGTCATCCCAACGATGCCACCCTTCGATGCGCTGTAGGCCGCCTGGCCGATCTGTCCGTCATAGGCGGCCACGGAAGCTGTCGAGATCATCACGCCACGTTCGCCGGTGCTTTCGGGGTCGTTTTTGCACATGGCATCTGCGGCCAGGCGAATCATGTTGAAGCTGCCAATCAGGTTGACCGTGATGCATTTGTTGAAGACGCCGAGGTTGTGGGCGCCGTTTTTCCCAACCGTTTTTTCAGCGGGTGCAATACCGGCGCAATTGACCAGCCCCATCAGCTTGCCCATCGATACGGCTTTGGCGACAACCGCTTGTCCATCAGTCTCGTTGCTCACGTCACATTTGACAAAAGCACCGCCAATGTCTTTAGCGATGGCCTCACCTTTTTCAACCTGCATATCGGCAATGACTACCTTGCCGCCACTGGCCGCCAGCATGCGCGCTGTGCCTTCGCCCAGACCGGAAGCGCCGCCGGTGACGATGAAAACTTTGCCTGAAATGTTCATGATGTGAGTTCCTGATAGGGTTGCGAATAGTTGACGTTGACGTTAACGTCAATTATGGCGCAATGGAGGTGAAAGTACGTTCAAATTGATTTGAGTTCACAGCCGGTTCGTTTGGTCAGGGTCGGGGTGCCAGGTTATTGCTGCTATACTCTGTTCTCTCGGACATCCTTAGGCGCGTAGCTCAGCTGGTTAGAGCACCACCTTGACATGGTGGGGGTCGTTGGTTCGAGTCCAATCGCGCCTACCAATTTCCTGTTGAACAGT
>Ga0116157_10006633_pt1 | contig 10436 bp, 6 predicted proteins | sample AD_UKC048_MetaG_FD_89882 | JGI IMG/M metagenome (GOLD analysis project Ga0116157, IMG submission 89882) | Active sludge microbial communities of municipal wastewater-treating anaerobic digesters from USA - AD_UKC048_MetaG | ecosystem: Engineered > Bioreactor > Anaerobic > Digestate | place: USA... | reverse complement strand
CATGCTTTCCGAAAGCTTCTCGCAAATTGCGATAGAAAACATCCGCCCCTTTGTGAGAACTTATCTTGTCCGGAAGAGTCTCGTCTTTTTTACTAACCACATCATCGCGAATAAGCTTCATCTGTTTCAATGCCTCAATATCAGCCATCTTTCCAACTCTCATCTCTTCCAGTATTTCCGAAATCTTTTTGGAAAACCTTTCATAAAACTCCGGATCCATATCCATCTTTTCGGTGATAGTCTTTTGGGTTTGCGCGGCGATCGCTTCAGCCTTGGATTTGTCCGATCCCAGATTTTCAATCGCTTCTTCAAATTGTTTGCGATCCGTAATGTTCACCTGCTTAGTCAAAAGCTCCACTCCGCGCGCATCCACATATTTATCCAGAATGTTAACCAATGATTGCTTGTACTGCGCCAAATCAATCCGATCAGCATATTTGAGACTGGCCGCACGCCGCAGTTCCATAAATTTTTTCAACTCTTTTTTGTAGACATCCAAATGGTCAAACTCATGCACAAACTCTTGAAGCACAAAACACTCGTTCAGATTTTTAATAAAATCATTTAGTGCTTTGTAGAAAGTCTCTCGCTTAGGACCATCACCCAGAAATTGCAAATACACTTCATCATCTGATGAGGATTTTAATTCCTTGAAAATATCATGCACCAGTCCATAGCTCTGCTCGAGTTCCTGAATTTTCTCCGCCACATCGATAAGCGTTCCCTTGACATCCGTCTCATCATAATTGCCAAACAGCTTCATAGCCGTATCGATATTTTTGGCATTTTCCGAATAATCAATAATATACCCGGCAGTCTTCGGAAGCTTTTTGTTCTCATGCAAACGGTTAACACGCGCGATCGCTTGAAGCAAATTATGATCCCGCAAATCTTTGGTCAAATACAGCACTGTATTACAAGGAGCATCGAAACCAGTCAAAAGCTTATCCACCACAATAATAATTTCTATGCCATCCTCATTATGCTTGAAACTTTCAATCACATCTTTTTCATATTTAGCTACGCTACTATGATTTTTCCGAACATTGTCCAAATATGTCACCACCTCTTTCTTGTGAGTATTTTCTTCGTCGCCATCTTCATGCTCATCGGAAATCACAATCGCCGTTCGCACTTTTCCGCTAGTCTCAAAAAACTTTTGAAACAGAACGGCTGAAAATTTTGAAGGAGCCACGATCTGAGCTTTCAGTCCTGTGTTTTGGAAATTCTCTGAGTAATGCTTTTCGATGTCATAAGAAATCTCCACAATTCTTTGCGGATTATCCTTAATGATTTTTGTTCCAATGAATTTTTGCAAATCTTTCTTTTGCTTGTCATTCAGTCCTTCCGTAATACGCGCAACCTGCCGATCAATCTGCTCGGCATTTTGCACTAAATCCACATAGCGCCCCTCATAAATAAGCGGCAAAATAATCTTATCTGCCAAGGCATCGTCAATCGTATATTTATCAATATAGCCACCAAATTTTCGCCAACTCTCTCTTTCGTTTTTCATGAGCGGCGTTCCAGTGAATCCGATATAGCAAGCGCCGGGGATAATCCGATTCATTTCTAAGTTAGCAATTCCATTTTGACTGCGGTGAGCTTCATCCACCAGCACAAAGATATTTTTGTCAGGATCAACGAGTCCGATATTTTTCTTGCGCGCTGATTCAAACTTATGCACCAAGGTAGTGATAACCGACAGATTTTTTTCTTTGATCAAATCAAGTAAGTGTTGTCCGCTGGTTGCCTGAATAACATCTTTCTTCAGATTGCAGTTTTTGAAAGTATCCTTGATCTGCTTGTCCAAATCTTTCCGATCCGTGACAATAATTACCCGAGGATTGCTGATATGTGGATTCTCAATCAAAGCTTTCACGAACATCACCATCGTCAAAGATTTTCCGGAACCTTGCGTGTGCCAAACTAATCCACCCTTACGACGAGTCAACCCTCTCTCAGTTGTTTCTTCCTCAGAAATTCGTTTCAGCATTTTGTGGATAGCAAAATATTGTTGATAGCGAGAAAGCTTTTTTACTCCAGCATCAAACAAAATATAATTTTTGGTCAGATCCAAAAGTCGTGCTGGTTCAAAGAGTGAAACCACGCCGCGATCTTGTTCGGTTGCCAGCCGGTCAAGTTTTTGTGCATGTCCATTGGTCGCTCCATTCAAATCAGCCAGGACTTGATTATATGTCTCAACCGGAATTTGCTTGTTGATAAGATTTTTTACGCGCGCATCTATTTTTTCCTTGGAAACTTCTTTTTCTTTCCAAACAGCATAGAACTTATTAGGCGTGCCGGTAGTGCCATATTGCAATTCCTTATTGTTGGTGCCAACCAAAAGTTGGGTAAAAGCAAAGAGTCTTGGACAATATTCCGGCCCCTGATTACGATTCATCTGATTGATGGCCTCCAATGCCGCCACGCTCGATTTCTTATTTTCGATAACCGCAAATGGAATACCATTCACAAAACAAACTATATCCGGCCGGATATTCTGCTTGCCAGTCGCCTCAAACTCCGCCGTCACATGAAATTCATTGTTTTCCGGATTTTTGAAATCAATAAAGCGAAAATTCTTGGACACTGATTTTCCGCCGTGGCTAACCTTGATCGTCTTGCCTCCGCTGGTCGGCATAATGATATTGTATATTTTTTGCGCCGTATCAATTAGTCCTTCATATTGGATATTTTCCAATTCATCAATTGCATCCCTCACATCCTTTTCACTAAATTTATATTCCGCGTCATCAATCTCATAGCTGTTCAGTTTCATGAGTTTTTTGGCGGCAATATCTGAAAGGATGAAATTCGAAATGTCGTCCCGGCGCTGTTTCAAAGCTTCTCCTGCAGAGATATATTTGTATCCCATATTCAAAAGAAGTTCGATGAATGGGAGTTGTGATTGCCTAGCTTCGTCAAAATGGACTTTTTCTAACATATATTTATGCTTTAGTTCTTATGGTTCCGGTAATTAAATTATTCAATAAATATTTTTTTTGATCTCTGATAATTTTCAATTTTTTCTCTAATTTTTGTATTTCCGCATCTGATGCAATAAGAATATTGGCGATAGCTGTTTGTTCTTCTAGCGACGTAATCCTTATAATAAATTTGTTGAGCGTTTCTTTTGTGATAGTTTTTATTGTTCCACCGTCAGCCTTATTTTTCTCGATTTCAAACAATAGAAATACTGCATACATAAAAAATACTTTGCTAATTGGTTTTTTAAACGATTGAAAAAATAATAATGTTCTGTCAAGATATGCATCATAGTTTGTTATAGCGATTCTACCAATTGAACCTTGAATAGTAAGAATAACAGACCCGCTTGGTATAAAAACACTCATTCTTTGTGCAGCAGAACTTATCTTTCTTTTTGTTTTACGTTTAAGTTGAAAATTATTATCAACATCATACACCTGAATAAATGGAGCACCATTCGAATCATCATACCACTTGCTCAATCCGTATGGCTGAGGAAAACTACCTCTTCTAAAATTGGCTGCATCCTCCAATTTTATTGTTTCCCATTTATTAGTAAAACCCCTTAGTCTTTTTTTTCCAGTCAATAATTCTCTCATTAGACCCTGCTTAATATTTTTCTTAATTTTAATTTTCTTGGTCAATTTTTCAATAGCCCGTTCCCAAACATTCAGCATAGACACGACCATTTTTTGTTCTGGTAAAGATGGAAACACAATAGGACAGTCCAATATATCATCCTTCCTAAGGTTTGTTTGATTTACTCCGTCATCAAATGAGAGAAAATATTTATTTCTACTTAATAAATAATAAAGGAAACTGCTATCAATTTGTTCTGAGCGCAAAACCCCAATTCTCTGGTTTAATGTGAACTTATTATTCTCCTTTACCAAATAGCACTTTGCTATTGCCTTGCCATGAGGAATATCAGACATAACCATGGCAACATCACCTTGCGATAATGGAGAGAGCAGTTTATTGGTAGTTTTGTATCTCAAGCCGTTAGAAGACACAAACTTTGAATTTACAACTATATACTCACCACCTTCGATTATGCAATTTTCATGAGCTTTGCCATTAGCAAAAGAGCAAACGCCTCCCAGACGTTTTCTAGTCCATCCCTCAGGAATATTTTTTTGTGAGTTATTATTTTTCATATCAATTTCTAATACCCATCTCTTTTTTTATTTCGCTTAAAAATGTTTTTGTCTTATTGATTAAATCAACCATTTTATTTTTATCAGCTAATTTTAAAAATTCTTCAAAATATATCAATGCGTTAGGATTATTATTTTTCTTTCTATAATTCAAATACCCAATCCAAAAATACAATTGCGGTTTACTTTTATCTTTTTCCAGTATAGTTAAATTAAAATGTTCAACTTCCTCTAATGTAATATTTTCCCATGGATAACTCAAATTAGTTATTTTCTTGCATACTTTATAAGCATCTTTGTATTCATCAAACCAAAATTTTAAAAATGCATAACTATACATCCACTCAAACCTATTTCCTGAATTCTTTTTGGCTTTTTTTATACTTTCGAGTGATTCTTTTGGATTATTATTTAACTGAAAGTCATATACCGCCTTTAATACGTAGGCGCCGTAGTTATTGGGATTATTTTTTAAAGCTATGCTTAAAAAGTTTTGTGCTTCATTGTATTTTTTATTTATATAGTATGCCCTAGAAATAACCAGTGTTTCATTAGAAATTATCAACGGAAGTTTATTTTTTACTTTTTTTAATTGTTTAAAATCAAATTTTGTTAATCCTTTAATTTTATCATCATTATCAATCTCCTGATATTCATTCAATTCATTCACTAAATTTTTGTGCATTTCATATGCAAGAAATGGATTTCCCGAAAGAAATGATGCCACACCTACAACGTATTTTGTTGTTAAATACACTATTTTAGCAGTTGCTCGACACCCTCTTAATGCAAAAAATTCACTGAAACTTATTTCCTTGGGCAGAACGGCTCTAAAATCAAATGCGAGTTCTTGGCTAACGGGAATTGGTATCGGCAAGTGTTTTACATAGCCGTCTATATTTAAAAAATATTTCCGAATATTTTTGCCATCGCTTTCTTTTTGCACATCTCCGTAAAAATAAATATGCCCATCGATTTTTTTATGCAAATCCTCCACATCGTCATTATTTTTTATTTTCTCCGAGTGATGACTTAGCAATGGTATGACGTTAAAGTACCTACTTAACCCAGCATCGTTTATGTTTCTTCGCAACTCATTTATAAATTTGTTTCTAATTTTTGCTCCCTCGTAATTTTCGTATGATATCGCGATGACTAGCCCAGTTTTTTTATTTCCACTTTTTCGATCCACTTTGTTTTTGGGATACGGCCATTTATATCCAAAAAATAACCAGGCCGCTATAATCAACAGAAAAATAGCACCGTATGAATACCATTCATAACTAAAATCTTTTTTTATGACAATATGAACGGATAAAAGAAGCCAAAAAGTAATAAACAGACAAACAATCAAAGCGGACACTTTGTGAAATTTACTTATGACATAATTATCGAATAAATTTTTTAATATTTGAAAATATTCCATGCAACAATAAAATTATTTAATCTCCAACTCTTTTAAATAATTAGCCATTTGTTTTTCCAGCTCCTTAATCTCCGGTTCGAGTGCGGCCAACTCTTTTAAGTTAGCTTTGATATCAATCGGCGCTTCTTCCTCGAATGTATCCACATAGCGCGTGATGTTGAGATTGAAATCATTTTCTTCAATCTCTTTGAGGCTTACCTTGCGGGAAAACTTTTCGATTTCCTTGCGCTTGGCATAGGCATCATAAATTTTCTCAATATTTTCTTCTGTGAGCGTGTTTTGCGCTTTGCCCGGCTTGAATTCTTTGGATGCCTCAATAAAAAGCACATCCTTCTTTTTTTCATTGGCTCCGCCTTTTTCACGGGAGCGATCGATTATCAAAATCGCCACCGGAATGCCAGTTGTCTGAAAAAGTCCGGCCGGAAGTCCGATCACAGCATCAATGATGTTTTCCTTAAGCAATTGCTCGCGAATCTTTCCTTCAGCACCGCTACGAAACAGTACGCCATGAGGCGCAATAGCTGCCACGCGCCCAGTTTTTGGTTTGGCGGTTTCAATCATATGCGTCAGAAAAGCAAAATCACCTTTGTCTTTCGGCGGCACTCCGCGCCAAAATCTTTTATATTTGTCAGCCTCCGCATTTTCTGCGCCCCATTTTTTCAAACTAAATGGCATATTGCAAACTTGGGTATCATATTTCATCAGCTGATCATTTTCAACTAGAAGTGGATTATTCAAAGTATCGCCCCATTCCAAACGCGCCGAATCTTTTCCATGAAGAAACATATTCATTCGCGCCAATTGATATGTTGATCCGGTGGATTCCTGACCATAGAGCGCATAATTTTTGGATCCTGTTTTTTCTATTTCGGCTCCGGCGAGCAAAAGGAGGCCTCCCGATCCACAGGCGGGATCTGCGATTCGGTCGCCCTCTTTCGGCTGGGCGAGTTTTGCCAACAGTTTGGCTACTGTTTGAGTCGTGAAAAATTCGCCCGCTTTTTTTCCAGCACCAACGCCAAATTTTTCAATCATATACATATACGCATTGCCGATGATATCATCGCCAGCATCGGAAAGATCTATGCCATGAAAATCCTGAATCAAATGACGGAGCATTTTGTTTCTTTGTTCCAGTTTTCCCAAAGTTGATTCAGAATTGAAATCCACACTAAAAACACCCTCAAGTTTTTCTTTGTTGGCATCTTCTATTTTATGCAATGCCTTATTTATCTCTTCTCCAATGTTGTCCTGTTCGATGATGCTATAGATATAATCAAAAGAAGCTTTTGGCGGTAAATAAAAACGATCGAGTTTCATTTTTTCTTCAATACGCTTTTCGTCACTGCCAAATCGCTTTTTGTATTCCTCGTGTCTCTTTTTTGAGAGATCACTGAGATATTTAAAGAACAGCATTACCAGCGCATAGTCTTTGTATACGCCAGCGTCGACACTGCTTCTTGAGGAATCAGCCGCCGCCCATAGGATTTTATTTAGCTCTTCTTGTGTGTATTTTCTAACTGCGTTCATACTTTTAGTTGTTTAATAATTTATTTATCGCTACCTCGTTAATATTGCTTATTAGATTCATCTTTCTGACCAGTGCTTTCTGTAATTTTTTACTGGTATGGTATAGTCTGATTATTTTTTCTTGCTTTTCAGTACTTGGCAGAGCAACGGATATATTCTCCAAATCTTTTTTGAGGATTGCTTTTATGGCCGCGCCGGTTGCACTTTCAATGAGTTGCTTTTGCCCTTCAACTGAATTTAGATAAATTGCTAAATATTCTGGCAGGACAGTTTCTTTTTTTAATCGCAATATATAAACAGATGATGCGGCGATTATATTTTTGGCTTCCAGACTAACTGATCCCGCGCGAAAACTTCCCCTAGAAGAAATTACCACATCGCCTTTTTTTACAATCGCTTTCGAACGGTAGTTTTCAAAATCTATCCCGTCCAGATTTTCTTCATCCACAATTGAATTTTCCAAAATATTTTTTGCCTGAAGCACAAACAGCGAGGCATTGTCTTTGCCTCGTAGGGCAGTTCGAAAGGAATAGCCCGCGATAATCTCCGCAATATCTTTTAGTTCCTTTTTAGTTTCCATAAAATCAGTCTACTCCAGATACTAATTCTTGTCAAGTTTTTGATTACAGACCACTCCCTACTGTTTTTATTTGTTAACCTACTGTATTTTTAAAAGCCTAAAAACAAGCCAAAATATGAGCTTATTAAATATCATTTTTAATTTTTTAAAAAATCAGGCAAAGGAGTTCCTGTAATCAGGAATCCACCGCCAGCATTGTTTTTTTCAACAGTCTTTAAAACCAACATTGAAAAAGCATCGGCTAAGTCATCATGCTTTTCTTTCCCAAAACCAACCAATTGCTCGATGAGCTTCTCAGCTCCTTGCCTTGGAAAAATAATCATCCCTGAGCAAATATGGCTGGTCGTAAGCGCTAAGCGAGATCTTTTATCTGAACCATGAGGCTTAAACCCCTCGGCGGTAATACCTTTAGTTTTTAATTGATCAATAACTGAACCCTGATAGCCGACTTCTTCAACATAAATACGGGAAGAAAATCCTGTGTTTTTGAATCCTTTATGAATATTCTCTATTTTTTCAATTGTCTTATCAAAACGCATTCTTTCATTTACAGGATTTGGTAAAATATAAATTTTTAAATTTTTCCCAAATCCGGAAATATATGCCGATACCATTGCCGTATAATCTGCTGTATCATTTTTTGATATAGCCAAATCTACTGCCGTGGAAACATATCTGTAATTTTCTTTTGGAAGTTCATCGTAATAATGAAGCCACTCTGGGAAAATCAATTGATCATCTTCTGGAACAATACGAAGCATGTATTCCCGTTGCCAAGCATTTTCATTGGGAACAGAAAATTTTAAGGTATCGATATCCTCCATACTTTTGAATTTACCCGGCCAAAGAATTATGTCTTTATTATTAATAACATCAACAAGCGGAAAGGTTCTAAAAATACCATTCCATTTTCCTTTTTCAATATTTTCTTTCAATCTCATAAGCAGAGAGTCTTCGTGCAGAAGGTTCCCGATAACGATTACTTTGGTGTTTTGATCACCAGCAGGAATGACTTCGCTTGTGAACCAGCTGAATGTTTTTTCTCTGCTTTCTCTTGTTTTTACTGAATTTAAATCTTCTACGTCATCACAAATTATTAAATCAGGGCGGTATGCTCCGTGCCTCATCCCACGAATACTCTGATCTGCCGAAGCAACCATAATTCGAGCATTGAATTTTGGAATTACAATAGAAGCAGAACTCCATTCTCCAGACTGATCCTCGAAAGGACCCATTTCTTGTTTAAGAAGATTGTTAGTTTCAAGTTCTTTTCTGAGATTGGACATGATAAGCTTTGCTTGTTGTTGAGTTTGGCTAAAAATTACCACAAACTTTTTCTGCTGTTCTCCCATTATCGCCCAAAGAGGATATGACAAAGTCATAACAGTTGATTTTGACGAACCGCGAAAAGCCACGATAACCGCTCCTTTGATTAACTTATTCTCAGTAATTTGAAACATTTCTCTTTGAAATTCTGCTGTCTCATATTTAACATATTCTCCAAGATAAACATGGAAAAACCAATAATGGCTTACCCTCGTTGTCTGTATGCGAACATTTCTATCATTAATCAGTTGTTGAATGATCTGGTTTTGATTTATCGTTTCCATTCATTTCAGGATTTCCAGAAGCCAATCGCAAGGCTTCCTCTACGATTTTCTTCTGTTCCTCCGTTAGTTCTTGATTATCACTCTTTCCTTTATCAAAAACCTCGACCTTATTTGTATAGGCGCGATGACGATTCTGCAACCAAAAACGAACTGCGCTAAGATTATTATCTCTAATGGCCATGATTAACTGATTTTCAGAGAGATCATTTATCATTTCCACTCCTTCAGTGATTGCGTCATCAGCATCTTTGAAAAATTCTTTATCTTCAATTCGCCAGCGATAATAACTGGCTCGCCCAACGCCTGCCTTTTGGCAGGCGGCTTGGACGATAGGAAGTTTTTTGAGTTGCTCCAAAACGGATTTCTTGTCTTCGGCAGTCCGCTTTTTGGTTGCATTATTATTTTTCTCGCTCATTTTTTTGAGTATTAGTAATTATTTTTTCAGTCTTAACTCCTAACTTTTCAAAACGATCAATAATTGTCTGGCAATATACTGGATCAAGTTCAATCATCACACATTTTCTTTTGGTTTGTTCGCAGGCAATTCCAGTAGATCCTGAACCAGCGCAAGGCTCATAAACCACATCACCAATAGAAGTGCTGTTGAGAATCAGCCTTCGCATCAAGCTCAATGGCTTTTGCGTTGGATGAAGCGAACTCTTGCTTGGCTTAGGACAAAACAAAACTGATTTGTCTTTGGCCTTTTTAAATTCATGTGTTCCGTGCCAACCAAAAGCAATCAGCTCATGCATCGGCAAATAATCTTTTCTTCCGATCACGGCATGATTTTTTATCCAAATCAGAAGTTGAGAAAAATGCACGCCAGCTTTTTCCATACCTTCACGCAAGGCAAAAATTTGCTTGTCGCTGTTAAAGATATAGAAAGAATTTTTACGCGTCATATACGGTATAACCGGAACTATTAAATCTTCCACAAATTTGGCGTATTGTTTTTCAGAAACAAAACCATCATTGAGAATATCCTTATCCACTTTAACTTTGCTAAAGTCTTTTTTACTGGCAGTATAATTAACGCCATACGGAATATCCGAGATAAAAGCGTTAATTTTATTTTCTCCAATAGCTTTGGTTACAATTTTCGTATCCAGGGCATCGCCACATATCAAAACGTGATCGCCAACTTG
>Ga0116157_10006632_pt1 | contig 10437 bp, 7 predicted proteins | sample AD_UKC048_MetaG_FD_89882 | JGI IMG/M metagenome (GOLD analysis project Ga0116157, IMG submission 89882) | Active sludge microbial communities of municipal wastewater-treating anaerobic digesters from USA - AD_UKC048_MetaG | ecosystem: Engineered > Bioreactor > Anaerobic > Digestate | place: USA... | reverse complement strand
GCTTGATGGGCGGCGCATCGAAAAAGCTGTTTTCGGGGAATCGACAAACCCGAAGGCGGGAATCCAGGTTGTTTAAAGGCAGAATTCACGTCGAAACTTCATAAAGCAGCAGCGTGGCAAAACTCTTAGATTATTAAAAAACTTTTTTCGTACATTTTCGTATTAATTTGATTCGGTACCCTTCCCGGTCATACCCTCCATGAGTATAATGTTATTGTTAAGCTAATCGTGGAGGCTGTATTTATGAAAAGACTTTTTTCATTGATGCTCGTATTGCTGCTGGTTTTGGCTGGCAACGTTCCCGCATCTGCCGACGCCCGTTCAGATTACGAAAGCTATCTGTCTGCCTATAATGCTTATCGTAATGCCGTCAACGAAGGCAGGCCCGCCAGTGAAGTGCAGGGCTACCTCAATGCCTATAAAGCTGCCAAAGCGCTTTATGAAGGCAATCTCAACAAGGCGACCAATACCGCGACCGCGCTTGAGACCGGTACCGCCACTGAAGCCGACACCGTTTCAGAAGCAGCCACCTTTGTCGCTACCGGTGAAGGCGAAAGATCGGCAGCCGTTGCTCAGCAGCAGCTTCCCACCGGCCTGAGAAGAATTCTCGAACAGCTCTGGTCAGAAAAGGGCCGCAAAGATCCCGACCAGGCAATGAAACTGCTTGCTGGTTTCATCGAATCTAGCGCCGGTTCAAAATATGCCGACCTCGCCCGCTATGAACTCGCCAAGGCTTACGAACTGCTCAAAGATGATGTTAAAACAGCCTCAACTCTTCTTGCGCAGATCGGCCGCAACGACCCGAACTCAAAACTGGCCCTGCTGGCAAAAGAACGCATAAACTATCTGGCCGCCGGTCAGAAGCACCTGCAGTGGAAAAACGCCCTGAACGCCACCTACGGCGTTTCCCAGGCCGGTTACGAAAAATATCGCAACACCTCATGGCTGGCATTCCCGGTCAAAGTAACCAGATGGTTCGGCTATGCCGGTAAAATGCTCGACTTCAACAAGACTCAGAGCGACTTCGAAAAGTTCCAGGTCTGGTATGAAGAAATGGGTTCCAGATTTGCGCCTTCAGTTGACGTAACTTTCGACAAATTCAAGGTTGCCAACGGAAACGGCAACGAACTCAGCGAAATCAGTCTGTTCTATAGCAACTCAAAAGCCTGGTATTCCCGCTGGAAATGCCTCGAAGAAGCCAAAAGCTCAATCGATATCCAGTATTTCATCATGGAAAAGGATATCTTCGGCTATTCTCTGCTCGGCATGCTGCTCAAGAAAGCACAGCAGGATGTCAAAATCAGACTTCTGCTCGACGCCCGCGGCACCAAGCAGCTGACCCGCAAACTTCTCGGCCAGGATTTCCTGCAGGAACTCAGCGAATTCGACAATGTCGAAATCAAGGTATTCAACCCGGTTCATACTAACCTGCTCAGCGTTTTCACCGACCCGCGCAAACTGATCGCTTCGAACCATGACAAGATCGTCGTCGTCGACGAAGAAATCTCGATCATCGGCGGCCGCAACGTCTCCATGGATTACTTCCTTGAACCTGAAGATCACCCCGGCGCCTATCGTGACTGTGACGTGGTTGTAAAAAGCACAGAAGTTGCAAAACAGCTCGATTCAGCCTTTGACGAAGAATTTGCCAAGCTTAAATCATTTAAGATCAGTAAAGAACTCTGGGGCAACATCGACATCATGAGCGACCCGCTCAACGCCGCTTATGATACGATGTACAACCATATGCTCAACGAAAGTTTTGTGGCCCGCAAAGGCGCGAACAAAAAATATCTGACTGCCGCCGCCGATTTCATGAAAGAACTCTCCGGCTACGGTCACCTGCGCGACCTCTCAGGATTCGACCCGTTCGCCAGCTCGATCCAGGCTCCGGTCAAAATCATCGACAAACACTCTCTCGGCGGGCCCCGCAACGATATCACCGACCAGATGATCAAATACATCGACGGCTGCAAACGCGAAATTCTTCTGCAGAACCCATACGTAGTTCTCACCGAACGCATGTTCAACGCTCTTAAACGCGCCGGCAAGCGTGGCATTCCGATCATCATGCACACCAATAGCCCCGCTTCTACCGACAGTCTTGCCACCCAGGCAATGTTCTATGCCGACTGGAAACGCATCTTCAAAGAAATTACCGGCATCAAGATCTATGTATACAAGGGTTCAAACAAGCTGCATGCCAAAAACTGGGTATTTGACCGCAAGATCGGCGTAGTCGGCACCTACAACCTCGACTACCTCAGCGAACAGGTCAACTCTGAAGTCGTCGCTGCCGTTAAATCCGCCGAATTCAGCAAAGAACTCCGCGACGGCATTTTCTCTGATATCGCCAAATCAGCTCAGTATCAGGTCAATATTAATGAAAAGGGTGAAGTAGAATCAGTTCTTGGCCCCGACGATCTCCAGGGCAAAAAATTCTGGCTGCTCAAAACCCTCTCAAAATTCACCATCTTCAAAAAACTGATCTGATCGATCTGCTTCTCAAGCAAAAAAGGCTGCCTTAACCGGCAGCCTTTTCGTTTTAGACAGTTCGCTAAACCAGGGGATTACCTGACAGCGGGCGAAGTCCTGTGGGCATTCGCCCAGCCTGATCCTCTGCACCCCGAACAATCAGTAGAGGCTTCGTTCTTCCCTGACCCATTGCATCTTTTACACCTTTTTGCATTACTTTCAAAATCTGCAACCCAGACATAACCATCGCCACCACAGGCATCACACAAAGCTTCGCCATTACAGGCGCAGGGGAGGTTCGCCGACATCTTCTCTGGTTCCTGCATTTTATGGGCGCCTACAGCCTTACCGGCCCAGAGAGAATCAAGGTATTCAAAACTTATAAGCGCCGCATTCAGGTAATTTACCAATTCTTCAAAAGACTTCTGATTGGCTTTCACAGAGGCATCGGAGGGCTTCTGCAATTCCTGCAGAGACTTAAGCATCAGCCGGTGATTTTCAATCTCCTGCTTCACCACATTTGCACCCGGATAATCTTTTTTACTATCACCTTCAGCCCCGGCAACGTTTGATAAAAGACATAACACGATAAGCAGTAACCCTCGAACAAAATACATTGATTCTCTCCTCAATTACTCAAATCTGACGGCATGCTCAAAAACATGAAATTATGCCAAAAACGAAATCTATCACATCTACAGGCGATTTAACAGTTTGCAGGCAGTTTCAGCAAAAGCATTGCATTTTCTGACTGCCGAAAACTACTCCTGCAAAAATTCAGGCCGAAACAGATAAGCGAGCATTGATTGCTGCAGCGGCGTTTCATGGTTACCCTGCCGGAGTAATATCTGCAATCTGCGCTGCAGATTCAATGGATGATTTATCTCCGCCAGCAGGCCGGCTGAAACTTCTCTGGCAACGGCCAGTTTCGACAGGCAGGCAACGCCCATTCCGGCAATTACAGCCTGTTTTATCGCTTCTGTATGACCGAGCTCGAATTTCAGTTCGGGCCTGACTCCAACCGTCTGCATTGCCCGCTCGAAAATTTCTCTGGTACCGGAACCCTGCTCTCTGGCCAACCAGGCTGCCCGGGCCAGATCCCTGACCGTTATCTTCTTTTTTGCAGCCAGTGGGCTGGAGGGAGAAGCAATTATCACCAGTTCGTCGCCACGCCAGTCCTTGGCAACCAGACCGGATTTGTGCGCCGGGCCTTCAATCAATCCAAGATCAAGATGTCCGGCCGCCAGCTCCTCCTCTATCTGTCTGGTATTTCCAACCACGAGATCTATCCTGGCCCTGCGATAACGCCGGGAGAAACAACCGATTACAGCCGGCAGAAGGTAGTTGCCAATTGTCGTACTCGCACCGATTCTCAGGTTCCCGGCCGGATCACCGGGTCGACTGGTAACCCTTTCGAGCATTATTTTGGCGCGGTCCAGAACCTCAACGGCTTCCTGCAGCAGCAATCTGCCACGATCATTCAATATCAGCTTTTTCCCGATACGATCGAACAGATTACCCTTCAGCTGTCTTTCAAGGTGCGCCAGATTCAGACTGACCGCGGCCTGGGTCATACCAAGCTCTTCGCCGGCATTGGTGACATGACCAAGCTTCGCCACGGCAACAAAAACTTCAAGCTGTCTCAGAGATACATCCATAGGTTGTTACTGATTCCAATCAATTTTTAATAAATTAAACTAATTAATTTTATAATATTTAACAATTTTTATTTATTTTAATTTGCGTATACTATTTGATTAACTCGCACGAGGTAATCAATATGAAGCTGGAAACACTGCAAAAACCTCTTTTCTTCGTTCTCGCAGCTGTCTGCCTGATTCCGGGTGTCAATCCGGGCACGGCACTGGTAACCGGAATTCTGTTCGGCCTGTTGTTAAAAAACCCTTTCGCCGAAACAGGCTCGGTCTGGAGCCGCAACCTGCTGCAGATTGCCGTTATAATGCTCGGCTTCGGCCTGTCATTGGCTGAAGTTGTCAGCCAGGCATGGGCTTCGCTCCCGGTAACGGTAGTCGGGATTTCGCTCACAATCTTTCTTGGCTATCTTTTTGGCATGTGGCTGAAAATGGAACCCAGGCTTGCAAAGCTGATCGCATTTGGCACCGCCATCTGTGGCGGCAGCGCTATTGCGGCCATGGCACCAGCCATCAAAGCGCGTGACGAAGAAACTTCCGTTTCACTCGCCACGGTTTTCTCGCTTAACGCGTTGGCATTGCTCCTTTTTCCGGCAATCGGGAAATGGCTGAACATGTCGCAGCATGATTTCGGGGTCTGGGCGGGCCTCGCAATTCACGATACAAGCAGCGTCGTAGGAGCTGCGAGCCATTATGGCGAAACAGCACTGGCGGTGGCAACGACCGTCAAGTTGGCCAGAGCGTTGTGGATAACGCCATTCGTCATTGTAACCAGCTATTTCAGTGGTTCGAAGCAAACCAATGTATTTCCCTGGTTCATTCTCGGATTTATCGCCGCAGCGCTGACGCGAACCATCCTACCTTTGCATGAAAGCTTATGGACAACCCTGGTGGCAATCGGCCGCCAGCTGCTTGTTCTATCGATGTTTTTCATTGGCAGCAAACTATCACTGGAAACACTCAAAAAGGTCGGACTGTCACCATTGCTGCTTGGCGTTCTTCTCTGGCTGTCTGCAAGCATTTTTTCATATCTGGCAATAGGAAAACTCTGATTCCGCGTTTACCCGTAGCCGGATTTTGTATTAATCAGCGTTTATTTTTGATCAGAGCTCTTTGCCGATGTCGTTGCGAAACTTGATGTTGGCCAGTTCAAGCCGGGCGATGTCGCCGTAGCATTTGCTTCTGGCCTCTTCGAGGTTTTCGCCGACGGCGGTAACGCTGATCAGACGGCCGCTTCTGAACTTGTAGTCTTCTGAGTCTTCAGCTCTTTTGCAGCTGGAGAAAAATACCAGCGAATCGTTGACCTTGTCGAGACCACGTATCAGCGGCTCACCGGTTTCGTTGTCGGGGTAGCCCTTGCGGGCAATTACCACTGAAACGGCTGAGTGACGGCCAAAGGCTACTTCAGAGCCAACCGAAGTCAGGCAACCCATCGAACAGTCTTTCAGCAGAGTGGCGAGATCACCGCGGAAGCGGGTGAGAATGCTCTGAGTTTCGGGGTCGCCGAGGCGGGCATTGAATTCAAGAACTTTCGGCCCGGTCGCGGTTAGCATAAGCTGAATCGAGAGAAAACCCCGATAGAGCAGACTATCTGCCTTCATGCCATCAACTACCGGCTGCACGATAGTATCGATTATCACCCGGTCAAGCTCTGGCGTAAGGTCGGGTGACGGGCTCACTGCTCCCATACCACCGGTGGTCGGGCCTGCTTCGCCGTCATCGGCGCGTTTATAGTCGCGGCAGGAACTGAACGAAACCCACTGCTGACCGTCGGTCAGAATGGTGTAAGAACATTCGATGCCGGTGATTTTTTCCTGCAGGATCAGCGGTGGGTTATGCAGATTGAGAAACCTGGTTGCCGCGCTCTTCGCCTGCTCGGGGGTATCACAGACGGCAACGCCGGTGCCGTGCGAGAAACCATCGCATTTAACCACCAGCAGATTCGGGTTTTCATTGAAAGCCTGTTCGGCCTCAGTGGCGTTGACCACGATTCGGGTAAGCGGCGACGGAATATGATGCCGGGCCATGAATTTCGCGGCAAAAGCCTTGCTGGTTTCGATTCTGCCGGCATCGGCAGCCGGGCCGATGACCGGTATTCCGGCCAGCGCCAGAGCATCTACAGTGCCTTCTTCAACGAATTTTGACGAGCCAACTACGGCCAGCGCAATTTTGTCTTTGCAGAACCTGACCAGCTCAGCATTGTCTTTGAATGGCACCCTCTTGCAGATTGGGATACTGGCCATGCCGATGTTTCCGGGGCAGGCAATGATCTTATGCACTGACGGAGACTTGGCGAGCGCGTGTACGATAGAGTGTTCTCTGGCTCCAGAACCCAAAACAAGAATATCCACGGGCACCTCAACAGAAAAAATACTTTGGCGCGTGCATGTTACTATGCCGCCAGCGCCGCGTCAAGACGGCAACTGCCTAAAACAGCAGAGAACGGCAGCTTCGGCCGTTCTCTGGCACTGAGATCAATTAAACGCTTTGCTTATTCAGCCTTAACAGCTTTTTTGAGGCTGTTGTATTCGTCTGAGTAAACTTTCAGCTGTTCGAATACTTTTTTGGCGCCTTCCTGGTCATTGGCTTCAACCATGCGGTTGTACTGCAGGTAGGTATCATAATACTTCTTTTCGACGTCAGCAAGTTTTTCTGAAGTGGCGCCAGTTACTGAGAACTGAGGTACACCTGCAGTTGAATCGCCGACAACCACAGCACCAGTGCCCCTGCCGGTGCCGCCGAGATTGCCGATACCACCGGAGAAACCGCCGAAACTGCTGGTCGGGTTATTGCTCTGCTGTGATGGCACATTCGAGCCCTTACCGAAAATAGAGACCTTGCCGCCCTTAGCGAATGAGGTTACCCACTTGGCAACCTTGCTGCCGAGGAAACCGCCGACGATACCACCAATGATCGGCCCGATTACCGGAATCGGAGCACCGAGAGCCATACCGATGGTTGAACCGATCGATGAACCGACGAGATCAACCTTGTCGATCTGCTGGAAAGCTCTGGCAATCGAGAATTCACCGCTCTTCATGCCGTTGGCAAGATTTGCACCCATCTGGCCTGAGAACGAAGCAAACATGACCGGAATCACAGAGCCTACCAGAGCGCCAACCGGGCCCGGAATAATACTCTTGACGATCGAGGCGGTGAACTGACCACCGGCAGCACCGAGGGCCGAACCGACGACGTTACCGGCAAATTCGAGAGTTGCAACTGATTTAACTGCCTGTGAGAAAGAGGGCTTGTTGCCATGAACCATATCGATGGCCAGGTTGGTGCCTACCGCTACGGCAGTGGTTACGGCCAGGTTCGAGAACGAGAAACTGTTTTTAAGAGAAGCCTTGGCGCTCTGAGTGCCTTCGGCAACGCCTTTAGCCAGTTTGCCCTGAAAGGTATCGGCATACTGCACATCGGCAGAAGCGCTGAGCATCATTTTGCCGTCGTTTTTGATTTCACCCTTGCTGTTGTCAACGACTTTGCCGTTTTCGAAAGACTTACTTTTGTCGATCAGGCCGACTTTCTGGCCAACTGCAAAAATTTTGGCTCTGACAGCGGTTACAACCTTTGTCAGGCTGGCCTTGATCAGAGTGATGATCGCTTTGAGCTTGTCAGCTGAGCCGGCGAATTTGCCGCTGGTTTCGATTTTGCTGGCCTGAACACCGAGCTGTTCGATACCATAGGCAAGCTGCTGGTCATAAGAAAGATTGACCGGTGAGGCGCCGGCGGCAATGTTGGCCTTGGCAGCTTCGCCGGAAGTCTTCAGAGTTGAACCGAGCACGTTTTTGGCACTGCCGATAATGGCCTTGATGCGTTCGGCGATGCTCATGGTTTCCATGCCGGTCGGGGCAATCTTGTGATAAAGCGGAGTCGAAATCTTTTCGAGACTGCTGAGAGTGCTCTGAGCGGTTCTCAGGTTGCTCTGCAGGTTATTCAGTTCGGGCAGAACATTGTTGAGAATCGACACATCGATCGGCTGGCCGGAAGTGACCGGAATATTGACCTGTGCAGTCTGGGCATAGGCGCCAAAGGTCGACAGCACAAACATGATGACTGTCAAAAGCGAGATTCGTCGCAGCACTCGTTTACTCATATTCATATTATTCCTCCGCTCTTGTCGAAGAGACTGACTTTACGGGATCGGTACAATTATGTCGTTAATTATAAGAATGATTCAGCATAGTGTCAATGAACGCCGCCGGCCGATAACAATTACTTTGCAGAGCGCCCCCCGTGTTGTATCATCTTGCTATATGAAATCCATACGCATACTACTTCTGTTAACTTTTCTGGCTCTAGCTGGCAGCGCGGTAATGGCTCAGACTTACCGCAAATGGGAATTCATCAACCCGGCCGACCTGCAGATAACCATCTCTGCCGACACGCCCGAGATCATCACCGGCCAGACCGCCACTTTCACGATAACGATCCGCAACCGCACCGACAAAACCGTTAATATTCCCTACAAAACCGGCCAACAGTGGGACATGGCAGTCTATCATGACCGCACCCAGATTTTTCGCTGGTCACAGGGCCTGACCTGGGCCGGCGCCCCGCATTCTATCCCGCTTAAAACCGGCGAGACACGTTCGCAGCAGCTGAGCTGGGATTCGATCGACCGCAACGGCAACCCGCTTCCCCAGGGAATTTATAAGGTTCAGGGAATGGTGATGACGCAGCCGCGCTACCTCGTCTCGAATGACTGCGCCATCAGGCTGCTGCCCAATGAGATAAAAAAGACCGAAATCATCGATGCAAAGCTCAATCAGATCTTCGAAATCGAACTGCCGCGCTACGTCGGAGTTCGAGAATTGGCGTGGCAGATCGAATACGTCTATAACGACAACCGCATTGCGATTCACCGCGTCGAAAAAACCGCCGACAAAACCAAAATCTTTTTTCATCCGAAACGCGTTGGTCACGTAACTTTTCACATGTTTGCCCACAACGATACTCAGGATGTCACCGTTTCGCTCGAACGCCGCACCTTCAGGGTCGAAGTCAAATAACTGCCAGGGCCGGAGGAATTCATGAACAATATTCAGGGAACCAAACAGACCGTCGAAAACTTGATGCTGCAAAAGGGCCTGATCACAGAAGATCAGCTCGACAAGGCAAGAATCATTCAGGCCCAGACGCTCGAGCGCCTCGAAAACATCATTGTCAGACTTGGCTTTCTCTCTGAAAAGCAGGTTCTCGATCTCTGGGCCGAATTTCTCGGCATTTCAGTCGTCGACCTGACGAATATCAAGGTCGATGCGAAGATTCTGTCGCTGATCCCTGAATATCAGGCCAAGCAGTACAAGATGATCCCTTACAAGCGCGAGGGCAACAAACTTACCGTCGTCATGGCCGACCCGTTCGACATCATGGCCACCGACATGATCGCCTTTCTCACCCAGTGCAAACTTGAAGTGATGATTGCCCCTAAAAACCAGATCGAACTGGCAATACGTCAGCTCTACAGCTGGGAAGGCTTCTCAGTTGGCGGCGAAGAAAGCATCAAGGGCGAAGCCACCGAGCCGACGCTCGATTCTGGGCTTGAAATGGTTCGTAAAACTTCAGAACAGGGCGCAGTCGTCCAGTTTCTCAATGCCATTTTCAAGCAGGCAATTCTCAAGCGCGCCTCTGACATTCACGTCGAACCGCGCGAAGACATCCTGCTGGTACGCTTCAGAGTCGACGGCATGCTGCATGACGCGATGACCGGCCCCAAAAGTCTGCTGGCGCCATTGATCAGCCGCATCAAGATTCTTTCGCACCTCGATATCGCCGAGCGCCGTCTGCCCCAGGATGGCCGCCTGAAAGTAAAAATGCAGGACAAGGAAGTAGACTTCCGTGTCAGCACTGTTCCGAGTCTGCTCGGCGAAAAGGCGGTTCTGCGTATTCTGCAGCGAGAATCGAAGTTTGACCTCGATAACATCGGCTTTTTCCCAGATGATCTGGCAAGACTCAAATCGGCGCTCGACGAGCCGTATGGCCTGATTCTCGTCACCGGCCCGACCGGTGCCGGTAAAACCACAACCCTGTTCGGGATGCTGAAATATTTCAGCAGCACTGAAATCAATATCTTCACTATTGAAAACCCGGTTGAATACCGGATTCCCGGCATCACCCAGGTGCAGATCAACGACAAGATCGGCCTGGACTTTGCGAGCGGTCTGCGCACCGCCCTGCGCCAGGACCCGGATATCATCCTCGTCGGCGAAGTGCGCGACCTTGAAACCGCCGAAATCGCCTTCAGAGCATCACTGACCGGTCACAAGGTTCTCTCGACTCTGCACACCAACAACGCTCCGGCCAG
>Ga0116157_10006631_pt1 | contig 10437 bp, 9 predicted proteins | sample AD_UKC048_MetaG_FD_89882 | JGI IMG/M metagenome (GOLD analysis project Ga0116157, IMG submission 89882) | Active sludge microbial communities of municipal wastewater-treating anaerobic digesters from USA - AD_UKC048_MetaG | ecosystem: Engineered > Bioreactor > Anaerobic > Digestate | place: USA... | reverse complement strand
GATTTTCACAGATTTAATCCGCGTAAACCCGCTCAATCCGCGTCATCCGCGTTCCCATTAATCCACTTCATTGAACACCGTAGTTGTATAACTTTTCGCTATTCACTTTTCGCTTTTCGCTATTCGCTTTCCAACTCCACCTCAAACAACTGCGTAGCCCAATCATCCCCCGCCAAACTTTTGCGCACCAAATCTCGCCCACTGGAATCATCCAAAGCCGCCTGTTCGTATTGAAATTCTTCGAAGGCACTGGTACTATATAAGACCAAAAAGCGCTCAAGCGATTTGGCTTTATTGCCCAGTTCAAGCTCCCGGCTGACTTCATCCAGTTTGACCCAATCACTGTTGGGGGGCAAGATGCGCCGCATGTAATGCACTTCTATGCCATAACCAGGGCTTAGGTACAACAGGGCTACATGCAAAGGCTGTGCAGCGGTATTGCGGGCCCGCAAATGGTACCACAAGGTATCGATTGCTCCTTGGGGCGTTTTGCTCAGCACAAAACTGAGCTGCTGTTTTGGGTAGGGAATGAGGATAGAATTGTCTTTGGGCTCTTCACAAAACTCTACTTTCAGGCCATTTTGGATTTTCGAGGTCGGATTAGCAAATGCCAGTACTTGCTCCCAGCGGGCGATGCGGTTCAGGGCATCGTTAATGTCGAGTACATCTTCTTTAGGCCCGTACAAGGTCTGGCCGCTTGATGTTAAGACAATGCTGGCTTTCCCTTTTTCCATGTGAATGGCATAGTTGGCGGCAGCATCCGAGTCTACAAGTTGCCAGTTTTTTTTCGCCCCTTTGTACGCCAATAAATTCTGGATGGCTTTTTTTCCCTTTTCATCCCCACCTAAAGCTACGGGTAATGCAATAGAAAAGTCCACCGCTGCCCAAAAAAAATCGCGGGGTTCCTGATCAAAATTCAAAAGGCTATATGTCGAAAATACCGATTTCACAGCCACTTCGTGGTCGGGATCTGCCTGGGGTTTGTGGGAGTCAAACAACTGTATTTTTACTCCTTTTAGTTTTTCTGGATCGGTAGGCATACCGTGGATGGCGCCACAATTGAGGCGCCAATGCCCATTTTCGTAAGTTGCGGTGTTTTTGATAAAATTAGGGCGAATCACCTTGCTCAAAAATACCTGCCGCCGCTGGGCTTGAAATGTCTCCAGGCTCGGATGCTGCTTCTGGCTGATTTTGTTGACCAAAAAAAAGACCCGCTGCATCAATTCCTCGTAGGTATAATCGGTTCCGGCATTTTCCAAGACCTCCAATAAATACTTGCTGAATACGCCGCGCTGGTCTTTGGTTTCCATCGCCAGCTCGGTTTCTGCACAAGCTGCAAGCAATACAAAAGGTCGCTCGGGCACAGCGATTTTTTGCCCCGTCTGTTTTTGTTTAAGGTAGATGTTTTCGCCATCGGCCAGCAGGTAAGATTCCAGGGTACGGGGAATCGTTTGCCCTGGCTGAAAACGCGAAGCACCCAACTCAATGGCAGCAGCTTTGTGGTTGCGCAAACTGGAAGCCGCGTGGCAGCTGTCGATGATGAACAAGACTTGTGCTCCTTTGGGAATTTCAGCCAATAATGCGCCCCTCTCTTTATCCGACAAGTCCTGCTTACCCGGCAGTCGGCTGTCGTAACACACCATCGTCTCGTCTTGCTTCAAGGGGTTGTTGTAGGCAAACTCCGGTGCAGTTGGCCCGTATGATCCATGTCCGCTGTAATAAAACAACACCAGGTCATCCTTCTTGATCTGCGGCCCGGTCAAGTGTTCCCGAAAAGCACTAATGACGCCTTCCCGCGTGGCATACGCATTGGTCAAGGGGCGGATGTTGGGTTGCAAATGGGCGTAGTGCTTGAGCAAAAGCGCCTGCATGGCAGCAAGGTCATTTAGGCAGCCAGTGAGGTTGCGCACCCCAGAGGTGGGGGCGTATTCGTTGATGGCAATGAGAAGGGCGTGGAGTTGTGGCATGAAATACGTGAGGTGCTGCGTTTACAAGTGCATAAAAATAGTTAAAAAAATTAGCAAAATTGCTTTTTGGCTGGCGGTTAGGTATGCCTAACCAGTCAGCCATTGTCAGCTTCATCTTTTTTGCCAAAATCTTTCCCGACTTCTATCTACCAAATAATACACCATAGGAACCAGATAAACTGTCAATATCAATGAAGAAAGTAGCCCACCGATAATGACCCAAGCCAGCCCGTTTTTCCATTCGCTAGCGGTACCGCTAGCCATAGCGATGGGCAGCATACCGATTGCCATAGAGAGCGTCGTCATTAAAATTGGGCGCATCCTTTCCTTGCCTGCTTGAATCAATGCCTCCCGATAATGCATGCCTTTTGCTTTGAGTTGGTTGGTAAAATCAACGATTAATATGGCATTTTTCGTCACTAAGCCCATGAGCATAATCAGACCCAATAGGGCGAACAGACTTAAATTACTTAAAGATAAATTCAATGCCAAAAATGCCCCGATCGCTGCCACAGGTATCGAAAATAAAGCGACAAAGGGATATACAAAACTATCGTACAAAGCCACCATAATCAGGTAAATCAGCAAAAATGAAATCGCTAAGACACTGCCCAAAGCGCCAAAACTATCGTTCTGTCGCTTGATATCGCTGCCCCAAGTCAGACTCATGCTTTCGGGCAAAGGGTTCTTCTTTAAATAGGCGACCACTTCGTCGGCTACAGTACCCGAAGGCCGGCCTAAAGCGTCGGCGGTGAGGGTGATTGCTGGTTGCCGGTCTTTGCGTTCCAACAGCGAGGGGGTTTGGCCTTTAACAACCTGGGCGAATTGTGCCACTTGCAAGGGTAGCCCAGCAGGATTAAGTATGTTCAGTCGGCTGACGTCCTCATAATTGCGGCGATCAAAATCAGCCAACCATATCCGTATTGGGTACTCTGTGCCGTTTTCCGTGAGACTGGCGTCGTCATTTCCGGTAAAAGCGATGCGGAGGTTTTGTCCTGTGTAAGCGGTGTTCAGGCCAAGCCTTTGCATCCGGTCTCTGTCGGGCAAAACCTGGTATTCTGGACTACCATCCTCGATCGACAATTGCACGTTGTCGGCACCCGGAATCTGCTGCACCACATCTTTGAGCTTTTTGCCTGTGGCCATAACTTGCGCCAAATCCCCCCCGCTCAAGGTCATTTCTATTGGCGCAGAACGGGGCACCAAGCCCAATGCCGCCATGGAAAACCGGATGTTGGGATATTGTTTTTGCAATTCCCGCCGAATACGCAGCATGAAGTCTTCTGTCCGTAAATTGTGAATTTCTTTTTTGTCTTTCAGCTGCACGGTAAATTCCGTTTTATAGGGCGAGCCTACGCCCAAACTACCGATACCCGTACTCGGTCCGCCCACATTGCTGAATAGGGTTTTTACTTCCCCTTGTGCCAAAATATAATTTTCAATTTTCCCTGAAATGGCATTGTTGTATTGAATAGAGGTGTTTTTATCAAATTCCAGGGCGAAGCGGAACTTCCCCTGGTCTCCGGTGGAAATCAGTTCTTTCCCAATGATGCCTTGCCTCATGATCCCCAAGGTCATCACAAAAAGCAGTAGAACGATACCCGTAAAAACGAGTTTATGATTCAATACCCAGTTCAACTGTTTGCCATATCCCTCGATAAAACGATCCAATATTTTTTCAAAACCAATCAAAAAGCGGTTGAAGAGATTGATTGGTTGCAACTCTTCTTTTTTGCCGATGCGGGAGGCCATCCAGGGCGTAAGTGTAAAACCGACCAGCAAACTGGTCAGGGTGGAAGTGATCACCACCACCGAAAACTGCTTCAACATATCCGCTACAAAAACCTGCAAAAACAAAATCGGTAAAAAAACGACCACGTCCACCAGGGTTATGGACAATGCCGAAAAACCGATTTCCATACGTCCGTCAAGAGAAGCTTTTCGCTTTTCCTTGCCCATATCCAAATGTCGTTGGATATTTTCCAAAACCACTACCGCATCGTCCACAAGGATGCCGACAATCAGCGACATGGCCAGGAGGGTCATCAGGTTGAGGGTATAATTGAATATCCACATGACTGCAAATGCAGTAATCAACGAAGTTGGTATCGCCACAATAACAATCAGCGAATTTCTTAAACTGCGCAAGAACAGGAGCATCACCATTGACACGAGGATAACCGCCAGAATCAAATCTACCACCACACTATCCACGGCGGCGATGGTGTTGTCGGTACTGTCATCCGCAATCACGAATTGTACTTGTTGTTGGGTATTTTGTTTTTCAATTTTTTCAAATGCGCTACGCACTGCCTTCGAAACATTCACCGCATTGGCATCCCCTTGTTTTTTGAGCAAAAGTCCAATGCCGTTTTTGCCGTTGAAGCGGCTCACCGAAGTCACTTGTCGAATCCCATCCACCACTTCAGCCAGGTCTTTGAGGTAAATTGGGCTGTTGGGCAATGGCATGGCGACTTGTACATTGCGCAGCTGCTCAAGGGTGTTGAATTTGCCGACCAGGCGCACCGAATTGGTTTCGGTAGCGGTTTGTACATTTCCGGCAGGCAAATCCAAACCGGCCCGGTTGATTGCTTCAACCACTTGCAGTAGCGAAATTCGATAGTATTTGAGTTTCTCCTGATCGATTTTTACCTGTATTTCCCGCTCCTCGCCACCCAATAGTGTGATTTCCGCTACGCCTTTTAATTGCTGGATTTGTGGTAAATACTCATCTTTCATTTTTTGATAAAAAACTGCCGCGGGTAAGCTGCTCGTCGCACTAACGGCCATAATTGGCAAATCATTGGGCGAGACTTTACTCATTACCGGATTTAGTATATCAGCGGGTAAATCCTTCCGAATATTTTCGATATAGCGTTGGGCATCCTGCATGGCCTGATCGAGGTCTGTGCCGTAATTCAGGTTCGCAATGATGACCGAGGCATTGGGCAGGGACTTGGTAACCAGATAATCCACGCCTTCCAAATTGGACAAAGCATCCTCAATTTTTCGGGAGACGGATGTTTCCACTTCATCAGGCGTAGCTCCTGGGTAGCCCGTGCGGATAACGACAACTGGTTGGTTAAAATCGGGCATCAACTCGTAACTGAGGTTTCTATAGCCAATGATTCCAAGTAGCGCAAATACGCTGAACAATACGATAATCAGCGAAGGGCGATTGATGGAAATTTCCGTGATATTCATACCCGATTAGTTTTTATTGGATAATTCAATCTTCCCAAACATCCCGGCTCGCAGCGCATGATTTGAAAAGTTATTTACGGTGAACTGCACCGGAAAACTACTGCCCATATTCGCTTTACTGGCAATCAAGGTTACTTTGCCACTGAGTTTTTGGTTGGGAAAAGCGTCCGCCACTATGCCATGGATTTGTCCAGTTTTGAAATATTTCAAATCGCTTTCGGGCACATTGATTGTGAATCTCATTTGGCCAATGTCAAGGATGTGCAACAATGGAACGCCAGGTGCAGCAAAGCCTCCTACTTCATTTAATTTGCTATAGACTATTCCGTTAAAAGGTGCTCTAATCGTGGTTTTACGGATTTGCTCCTGAATACTAGCCCGTTGCACCTGAGCGGATTTTAACCCCAATTGGGCTTTCTCCAATTGAATGCCTTGCACCGCTTCGGCCTTCGCCAAAATGGTATAGCGATTCACATCCGCAGTCAAGCCCTCGATTTGTACGTCTACCGACTGCAACTGCAATTGTAAAAGCGCGTCATCCAGCCGCACCAGAGTTTGGCCTTTGGACACTATGCTGCCCGCATCTACCGTAATTTGATTGATTTTGCCGGGTGTTTCGGCACTAATCTTTGTTTCCCGGTAGGGTTCAAAAGTACCCGTAAACAGGAGTTTGTCTATTGCAGGTTGTGGTGCTGACGAAGAATCTTCACGGGTTAAAGCAGGTGCTTCGGCAGGGTCATAATGAAAAACCCGCTCCTCGACAACGACTTTATTTTTTCTCAACTGAAAGGCAATTCCACCAAAAATGGCCATCAAAATGACAACGGGTACCAAGTAGGACAATAGCTTTTTCATGGTTTAATTTTTAAGTGAGCTGGACGCTTTTTTCAATTCCAAATCAGCTTTCAGGTATTCGACAAGGGTATTGAGATACTGGTTTTGGGCCCCTCGCAAGTCATTGTCTGCCATTAGAATATCCGTAATGTTAGCCGTACCTTGCTGTTGTTGGACAAGCGTTTGCTGGTAGACCGAGTTGGCCAACGCTATTTGTTGTCGCGCGGTTGGAATATTGGCTTGTGCTGTATTTCTCTGCAAAATAGCGTTAGCCACTTGTAGGTCGTTTTGAGCCTGTATTTGTTCGAGTTGCAGGCGATTGCTGGTGATTTCTACCTGTTTTTGAGCGAGCTTAAAGCGAGTCGTCCTGTTCCAGATTGGATAAGTAGTTTGTGCACCGATGAAGCCAGTGGGAAATATTTTGAAAAAGGGATCTGGCTGCTTGCCGTATCCAAACCCCGCCAAGCCATAACTTGCAACGACTGAAACTGTTGGCAATTTTGATTTTTTCAGCAGGTCCAATTCATTGACTAAAATGCGGTTTTGAACCTGCATCATGCGGGCATCCACTGATGCAGAAACCGGGTATTCGAGCTTGTCCATCGGTTCAACACCGGTTGGAATAGATAGTAGTGTATCCAAATTTTGCCCCATGAAAAACTTTAAACTATTGAGCACCTGTGCCAATTTTCCGTCCAGCTGTAAGCGCTGTGCTTGCAATTGTGCTTGTTGTAGTTCGACTTTGACTATGTCCGTACCCTTTGCCAATCCTTGTGCGCGCAACAAACGCATCGTAGCAAGCAGGCGGTCGACATTAACCAAATTACTGTCCACGAACAACCGCTGGTGCTGTACAATCTGGGCATTGTAATACAGGTTTGTTACCTCAAAAATGACCTGTTCCTCGCTTTTTTCAACCTGCAAAGTGCCCATATCAGCAGCAATCTCCACCCCCTTTACACCCGCTTTGATTTGGGGGTTGTAAAGTGGTAGTGCCAACTGAATATTTGTGGCAAGATTGTGCGGCACACCGAATTGTGCTTCTTTATACTGTCCCTCCGGTCCATTGAATACAGACAAGGGCAAAAGTTGGTAAGGTAAGTTCGTGAAAAACTTATAATCGGCCAGTACTGTTGCCTTGGGCAGCAAATTCGACCTTGCCTCTTGTTGTCTGAGTTGGTTGAGGTTGAGGTTGTTTCTTACCACTTGCAGGTTTTTGTTGTTGGACAAAGCCTTGGCAATGCATTGTGGCAAAGTCTGGGTTTGTGCGTGCAAGACATTGCGGCTTTGCCCAATCAACAAAATCCCCAAAACAACCACAAGTGTGTGAATATTCACTAACTTCATGGAGCAAAATTTTTACTTGATGAGCAAGAGTTGGCTGTCTTGCAAACCCTTGACCCAATGTGTCACCATCGGTTCGATGTTGATGTAATCGCCATTGGAGAGGGTCTGTTTGAAGCCTTTTTCGTTTTCGAAAACTACTTCACCCGCCACGCAGATCAGGAGCGCAGGTACTTTGGTGACGTGCTTGTCGAGCAGCCCGTCCTTTTGAATTTGTAAAGCATTAACCACACCTTCTTGTCCTTTGAAAAGTGGTTTTGCGGAGACGGCTTTGGTGACTTCGTGTATGGAACTGATGTTAGACATGTTTCGAGTATTTAAATGTTGAAAATTACCGATTACGGCATTTTTTTTCGTGGCGCAACTCGCCGTGAGCAGCAGTAGCGCTGCAAACAAGAGCATTTTTTTCATGGCTGAAATTTAATTTTTCATGAGGGTTAATATGGCCTGAAGCATGCTTGTCCCTTGCCGATGAAGATCAAACTGGAAATTGGCGATGCGCCATTTGAACATTTGCAAGCGAAAACTGCCCATGACGATGTGCGTCAATTCTTCGGTCGTAATGGCATTGGTGAAAAGTCCTTGTTGTTGCCCCTCCACGATGATGGGCATCAAATGTTTCATTTTTACTTGCATGATGTGAAGAATAGCGGCATTGATTTTTTGGCTTACTTCCATGAGACCATCCGAAAAAACAGCAACCACGAAATGGGGGTTTTTGGAAAAAAAAGCGATCTGGTCGAGGAAAATGGCTTCCAACTTCTCCGCAGGTTTGTTGTGTGCAGAAGTTGCTTTTTGCAACCTTTCGTCTATGTTTTCCGCCAAGTACCCCAGCATGGCTACCACAATTTCCTCTTTGCTGGCAAAATGGCGATAAATGGCGCTTTCCGAGAATTTCATTTCCTGTGCCAGATTTTTGATGGTCAAGCCATTGACACCTGAAGTGGACAAAATTCTGCCCGCTGCTTCAATGATTTCAAATTGCCTGCCAGAGATCGCTGTTGCTGCCATTTAGTTATGCTGTTTTGATGCGTAAAAAAGAAAAACCCAGCCAAATAACCGAAGCCGTCATAGCCATGGCTCCAATGAGGACAAGTGCGGGTGGTAAGCCGAAATAAACTTCCGACAAAATGCCGATTGGCATCAAAAGCCCCGTGAGTGCCAGCCACGAAATGGCTTTGACATTGGACAATTGCGACTGAAAGTGCAGCAGCAGGTAGCCAATCAGGATGTTTAGAAAAGCAAACAAGTTGCCGTGCACGTGCGCCAGGCGGGATTCGAAGTGCTTGCCGATGGAGTAACTGTTTACCCATGCTTCTTTATCAGGGGCAAAGTCCCGGAGATAAATCAGCAGAAACCCGTAAGCCATGAAAAAACCCATGGTGAGGAAGCCGATTGCGATGTTGTTTTTACCGTTCATTTTGCAAGAATAAAAGAGTGTTAGTGAATACTCACTAACTTTCTAACAACTAAGGTCAAAAAAAGTTTTTGGTCCTCGTTGAGAGGCTGTTTGGGATTCTACTCCGCATACGATAACGAGCCAGAACCCCAAACCCTCGCTTACTCTTTTCTTCGCGTCACAATCCTTGCCCGGATCAACTCGCCAACCTTCCTTCCTTGCTGTTCGCCCAATTTCAGTGCAGGCAAATAGTGAATTCCCCCGTACAAGCGGCTGATGCTGGCTTCGTTCGATGCCTCTATAAAAGATCCAAATTTCCGTGCTGTGCGGCCATATTCTACATTTGTCGTGTCGTTGAAAGTAAAGTTATCGCCATACAAATAGGTTAATCCCTCCGAAGCGGCCCGTGAAATCACGCTGTGTCCGCTGGTGTGTTCAGGAAACGCTGGCGTTTGTAAAAATGGCCGCCAATCCTGATCCATGTATTTGTTGATGTAGGTTTCCGGGCGTACCAGGTTGTAGAAATATTTGCCGTGCCAACAACTGATAAACCCTTCCAACAAACCTACTGCCGTGTAGAGATAGGCCTCAGAGGATTTGACAAAATCCGCTTTTTCCATCCGCGAAGCCAGCATGGCAATGTTCATCCAGTGGCCACCGGGGGTTACCTTTTTGTCCGCAAACATCACGTGGCCAGCATGGTGGGATACAAAAGGGTTATCGTCCCAGAAATAGGCAATTTCTTCACGTTCGGCGCGATTGCTCACGTCCAGTGCATGGTACACCTCATCTACTTTTTGACGAAACAAGCTGCCTTTGGTGGTATCAAACGGGGGTGGCGGTGGCGGCAAAAACTGCCCAGCTGAATCCAACACAAAGGGTCGAATTTTGCTCCAATGCGGCTCGGCAGCATCTTTATAATCAGGAGGCGTTGGTTGCCAGCGAGCTGGGTTACTTTCATCCACCGTAAACTTGGGAAAAGTCCGCGTCTCTTTGTAGTTATCGGTTTTGGTATGCTCCATCACCGCTAGCCCTACCGCATTTCCATAAGCGATAGAACGTTCAAACACGTCTTTGCGGATACCCGATTTTTTCTTTAACTCCTGGTATAAATTCTCCCGAAATTCATCCATCAGGTCTTCAGAAAAAGTCAACGCGCGCCCAACGGTTAAAAATGCGTGTACGCCTGCCAAGGGAAAACAGTACTCCTGCCCGGCTTCCGGCTGGGGCAATTGCGTGAGCCAGCGCACTTGTCCCGCCAAGGACTGCGTGCTGGAATCAGCATGTCGCCCCGCTTCGTAACCCGCCAGACTCGAATAGGCGTAAATCCGGCTGGCTACAGGTGGCGAAAAAATATCGTGAATGATGATTTCATTCAACGCATACACCGAACGGTGCAAATACTCTGGGTTTTCTGCTTCGGCCTGGTCGTATTCTTTTTGACAGGCAAAACTCAGCAATACAAGACTGAAAAGGAACGTGTAAGTATGTTTCATGTTAAGTGTTTTAAAGATTTGGGGGTTCGGGGGTTCGGGGGGTTGGGGGTTCGAGGGTTCGGGATCGAATTTTGTGCAACCCTCGAACTCCCGAACATCGAACCCTCCCTCCCTTATTTCACAACAAACGTCTTTTTTTCAACCCCTACTCCTTTCAAGGTCAAAGACTTCCAGGCCTTTGGCAATTTGGTTT
>Ga0116157_10006623_pt1 | contig 10446 bp, 10 predicted proteins | sample AD_UKC048_MetaG_FD_89882 | JGI IMG/M metagenome (GOLD analysis project Ga0116157, IMG submission 89882) | Active sludge microbial communities of municipal wastewater-treating anaerobic digesters from USA - AD_UKC048_MetaG | ecosystem: Engineered > Bioreactor > Anaerobic > Digestate | place: USA... | reverse complement strand
CGGATGCCTTGAAGGGCTTGGGAAAGTTAACTGCTGAAGAGCGTCCAGCCGCCGGTGCTGCCATCAACGTGGTCAAGCAAGCAGTTGAAGCCGCTTTAACTGCTCGTCGTGAAGCTTTGTTAAACGCAGAGCAGGCCAAACAGCTAGCGCAAGAATCGATTGATGTGACTTTACCTGCCCGTGCACAGGCTCAAGGTGGTTTGCATCCAGTCACGCTCACGCTAAAACGTGTTGAAGCGCTATTTCATTCCATTGGTTTTGAAGTGGCAACCGGCCCTGAAATTGAAACAGATTTTTATAATTTCACTGCCTTGAATATTCCTGAAGATCACCCAGCGCGCGCAATGCACGACACGTTCTACATTGATGATGCGCACGTGCTCAGAACGCATACCTCGCCTGTGCAAGTGCGATATATGGAGAATGCCTTAAAAACCAACAAAACACCCCCTTTAAAAATCATTGCGCCAGGCCGTGTTTACCGGGTGGATTCAGATGCAACGCACTCGCCGATGTTTCACCAGGTTGAAGGTCTGTGGGTGGATGAAGACATCAGTTTTGCCAATTTAAAAGGCGTTGTGCAAGATTTCCTGCAAAAATTCTTTGAGCGCGATGACTTGACTGTGCGGTTCAGACCCTCATTTTTTCCTTTCACAGAGCCCTCTGCTGAAATGGATATGAGCTGGAATGGTGGTTGGCTGGAAATTGGTGGTTGTGGCATGGTGCACCCAGAAGTGTTTAAACATGTGAATATCGACAGCGAGAAATATCGTGGCTTTGCCTTTGGTTTAGGTATTGAGCGTTTAACTATGTTGCGTTATGGCGTGAATGATTTGCGCCATTTCTTTAATAATGATTTGCGCTTTTTAAGCCAATTCAGGTAATAGATTATTTTGTTAGCCGCAGATAATAGCTAAATACTTTAGTTTTAATCTAAAACCTGCGTACATCTGCGTTTATCTGCGGCTTAAAGATTTTTTAGCGAGTGCATTTTTATAATTGAAGGCATTAAAGCATTATGCAATTTTCAGAAAACTGGTTACGAACTTTAGTGGATACAGACTTGGACAGTCAGGCGTTAAGTCACGCCCTGACAATGGCAGGGCTAGAAGTTGAAGACATGCAACCTGTTGCTGCATCTTTTAGCAATGTCGTGGTTGCTAAAATCGTATCAGCCGAAAAGCATCCAGATGCAGACCGCCTACAAGTTCTTAAGGTGGATATCGGTCAAGGAGAACCTCTGCAAATTGTGTGTGGTGCAGCCAATGCACGCGTCGGACTAATTGCCCCATGCGCGCTGGTAGGTGCTGAGTTGCCCGGCATTTCGATTAAACAAGCTAAAGTACGTGGTGTAGAGTCTTTCGGCATGATGTGTTCATCAAAAGAGTTAGGCATCAGCGCTGAGGCGTCAGGCTTACTAGAACTGGAGAGCCATGCCGTGATCGGCCTAAATATTCGAGAGCACTTGGACTTAGATGACCATGTATTCACGTTAAAACTCACACCAAATCGCAGTGATTGCTTGAGTATTACCGGTATTGCGCGCGATGTGGCTGCCATTACTGGAGCCAAGACTAAATTTGTTGAAATTACACCTGCAACGGCTACGTTGCAACAAACCAAGCAAGTAACGGTGAATGCGCAAGCGGTATGTCCACGCTATAGTGGCCGTTTGATTTCAGGGGTTAATGCAAATGCCCCAACGCCTGCGTGGATGGTAAAGCGTCTTGAGCGTAGCGGTTTGCGTAGCATTAGTGCTGTGGTCGATGTGACCAACTATGTGTTACTTGAATTAGGTCAGCCTTTACACGCGTTTGATGCGGCCAAATTAAATGGTGATATATCGGTGCGTTTTGCAAATGCGGGTGAGTCACTGAATTTACTCAATGATCAAACCGTTGAACTAAAAGTAGATGACTTGGTGATTGCCGATGCTAGTGGACCAGTAGCGTTAGCCGGCATTATGGGAGGAAAACCTACCTCCGTAGACGATGCAACGATGGAACTATTTTTAGAAAGTGCCTTTTTTATTCCGGCGGTAATTGCAGGTAAAGCGCGACGAATCGGCCTGAGCACAGACTCATCTTATCGGTTTGAGCGCGGCGTAGATTTTGGTAACACGCGCAATGCCATTGAATATGCGACAACATTGATTCAGCAAATTTGTGGCGGTAGCGCAGGGGAAATCACTGAAGTTGCGGGTGAAATGCCTGCGCGTCATGCTGTTAAATTAAGGATGACACGTTTAGTTTCAGTGTTAGGTATTGCATTTGAGCAGGAAAAAGTAGCACAGCTATTAACGCAACTAGGATTTTCTTATAAAGAGTTAAACAATGTTTTTACGGTAACACCACCAAGTTACCGTTTTGATATTGCAATAGAAGAAGACTTAATAGAAGAAATTGCACGGCTACATGGTTACGACCATATTCCAGCTACTCCTCCAGTGGCAACGTTGCGTATGTTGGCAAGCCCTGAAAAGGAACTAGCGCTTAACCAATTAAGAGATGCGTTGGTAGCAGAAGGGTACCAAGAAGTAGTGACTTACAGCTTTGTAGACGAAAGCTGGGAGCGTGATTTATTAGGAAATCTGAACCCCATCAAGCTAAAAAATCCGATTGCCAGTAATTTAAGTGTGATGCGTACAAGTTTATGGGGTGGGTTGCTCGATGCACTGCGTTATAACTTAAATCGTAAACAAGACCGGGCATTTGTTTTTGAAATTGGCGCCGTATACCACCAACAAGGGGTGAGTTATACTGAGGCGACACGAATTTCAGGTTTGGCCTACGGAAGTGCTCTTCCAGAACAATGGGCTACAACAGGTGCGGAAGTAGATTTCTTTGATGTTAAAGCACACATTGAAGGGTTGCTTGGGTCTAAGGCTGTGTTTGAAAAAGTAGAACACACAGCATTGCACCCGGGACAATCTGCCAAAATATTGCTCAATGGCAAGGTAGTCGGTCGGTTTGGTAAATTGCACCCGAAATGGCAGCAACAATATGACTTACCAAATAGTGCCTATTTATTTGAAATTGAAGTCGCTGCAATCATAAGCCGTGACTTGCCCAGTTATCATGACGTGTCAAAATTGCTGCCTGTACGCCGAGATATTGCCATTGTGATAGATGAAAATATTGCTGCTGGAGACGTATTAAGTTGTATCAATAACGCCAATTTACTGCTCGTATCAGAGGTGGCGTTATTTGATTTATACCAAGGCAAAGGTGTCGCAGAAAACAAAAAAAGCCTTGCATTATCAGTACTTATGCATGATACTCAAAAAACTTTAATTGATAATGATGCCGATACAACGATGGCAAATCTGTTACAATTGTTACAAAATGAATTTAAGGCGGAATTAAGAAATTAAGGGTACCTATTTTTTATATTAAATTCACTGATTTTTTATTTTTCATCAGTTTTTAATTGATTATTGGTACATAAAAAAAGCATTAAAATGCTAGAAACAAGCGGGAGTGTAATATGACATTAACAAAAGCTGAACTTGCAGACTTGCTTTATGAGCAAGTGGGCTTAAATAAGCGCGAAGCAAAAGATATGGTGGAAGCCTTTTTTGAAGAAGTGCGTATTGCGCTTGAGGCAGGTGACAGCGTAAAGCTATCTGGCTTTGGTAATTTTGAGTTGCGTAAAAAGTCAGAGCGTCCTGGCCGAAACCCTAAAACAGGTGAAGAGATTCCAATTACTGCACGTCGCGTTGTGACTTTTCATGCAAGTCAAAAGCTAAAAAGTAAAGTTGAAGAGCATTACGCAAAATAGAAATTAATTTATTTAGCATCCTAAACAATAAGTTAAGTGAGCGCCTATGAGTAATCCAACAGCAAAAGTGCAGTTACCAGCGATACCAGCAAAACGGTATTTTACCATTGGTGAAGTGAGTGAGCTTTGTGGTGTTAAACCTCATGTACTTAGGTACTGGGAGCAAGAGTTTACTCAGCTTAAACCCGTTAAAAGACGTGGCAATCGTCGTTATTATCAGCACCATGAGGTTTTATTAATTCGCCGTATTCGCGAACTGTTGTATGAGCAAGGCTTTACAATCAGTGGTGCAAGACTGCGTTTAGATGAGGCTAATGGTAGCGAATCAAACGTGAATACAGTGCAACTGTCATCGACTCTCGCTGAGCATCAAGATAATGAAGCGCAAGCAAGTAATGATTTTGATTTAGCCTCATTAAAAGCAGAGTTGCTTGAAATATTAGCTTTGCTTCGCCCTTCAATGCAAGCAACCTCATAATTTTAGCTGGCCAGCTAAAATTAGCCTCCCTAATTGCGGTATAATACAGCCTGTGTTGAAGTGTTGCTCAACATCGGTTCGGGGCGTAGCGCAGCCTGGTAGCGTACATGCATGGGGTGCATGGGGTCGCAAGTTCGAATCTTGCCGTCCCGACCAAATAAATAAGCCATTCTTTATAGATTGGCTTTTTCTTTATCTGAGGGTGAATTTTGTTTAGTTTCAGGTCTACGTTCAAAGTAGAAGTGCTTTTCACATGCGAGGTTTAACACTGTTAAAACCGACTTTGTTGGCAATTGTGTTGGTGATATGCTTTTCAGTAGCCAATGGCAGTGCAACATCTTCTGAGCCAACATCGCATGGTCGCGAAATTATATTTGCCATTGGACAAATGCCCCTTAACTTAGACCCGCGCTATGCGACAGATGCTGCTTCAGAGCGCGTGAACAGACTTATTTATCAAAGCTTGGTCGATTTTGATCAACATTCAAGGCCCACACCTAGCTTGGCTTCTTGGTTGGTCTTGAGTAATAGAGAGTTTCAATTCACATTAAAAGCAAAACGTTCAGCTTTTAATACCCCAACTAAAATCCGCTCAACATTTTTAAATGCCCGAGATGTGAAGGCGACCTATGACTCATTTACCAATTTAGCTGACTCACCTCATGCTGCGGAATTTTCAAATATTCAAGAAATTGTTGTTCTCAATGACGACACTTTAATTTTTAAGTTAAAAAAAGACGATGCTAATTTTCCCACTAAACTTTTGATAGGTATTTTACCTGCAGCTTTAGTAGAAAAGAATCACGACTTTTCGCATCACCCTGTCGGTAGTGGCTCGATACAACTGCTTGATTGGGGGAATAAACTCACTTTACAGCGGGTAAAAGATGGTCAGCGAATCAGTTTGCTAGAAGTGAAGGACCCAACAGTCCGGGTGTTGAAACTGCTACATGGTGAAGTGGATTTATTGCAAGGAGAGTTGCCGTCCGAATTAATTCAACATTTGGAGAGCAAGTCTGAAATCACGCTAAAAAATAGTGTGGGCGCGAATTTTTCATATTTAGGTTTAAATATGCAAGATCCGATTTTACAGAGTTTAAAAGTACGGCAAGCCATAGCGCATGCGATTGACCGCGAAACCATCATTGCAAAAGTCATGACGCGCCAAACACGGCTAGCCAGCGCGATATTGCCACCCGAGCATTACACAAATCACAAGAGTGCATTGCCTGCTTATGATTACAACCCCAAACGGGCACGGCAGTTGTTACTGGAAGCAGGCGTTCAGTTACCACTCAAATTAGTATATAAAACATCAACAGATGCCCAGCGAGTCCGCTTGGCAACCATCATGCAAGCACAAATGGCTGAGGCTGGAATTGATTTGGAAATTCGTAGCCTTGATTGGGGTACGTTTTTTGCGGATGTAAAACAGGGGAATTTTCAGTTATACGGACTGACATGGGTTGGGATTAAAACGCCGGAAATATATCGTAAAGTTTTCGGTTCTGATAGCTTTCCCCCCCATGGATTTAATCGTGGTAGATTTTCTGATGCATCGTTAGACCAGTTGCTGGTAGTTGAAAACTGGCCGGCAGTGACCAAAAGAATTCATGCACAATTACCATATATTCCACTTTGGTATGAAGGACAGTTTGCAGCTATGCGTAATAATATAATCCATTTCACGCCTAAAACAGATGGGAATTGGGATGATCTTGCTAAAATTACTTATCGTAAGGTGCACTAATTTAATAAATACTGCCATTTTGCAATGTGGCGAGGTGCTAAAAAAGTGCTTTGCTAACGCTTCATTAAGATGCGCCTAAGTCAGAAATGAATGAAATGAATATTGATATTTCTATAGCTCACCAAACGCTTACCCTGCTAGATAGCGCAGGTACAACGAAGGCTGTTTATTGTATATCAACGGCTACGAATGGCGTGGGATGTGAAAAAAATAGTGGTTGTACCCCACTTGGTACACATATTATCCGTGCAAAAATTGGTATGGGTGCGCCTTTAAACGCCGTGTTTGTTGGGCGCAGATTAACGGGTGAAATTTGCACGCCTGAGTTGATGGCGCAATTTCCAAACCGTGATTGGATTTTAACCCGTATTTTGTGGCTAAGCGGCACTGAAATTGGCAAAAATAGGCTGGGTAATGTCGATAGTATGCAGCGTTATATTTACATTCACGGCACACCAGATAGCGAGCCGATGGGTGAGCCACACTCGCATGGCTGTATTCGTATGCGCAGTGCGGATGTCATTGCGTTATTTGAGCAGGTTAAAGTGGGCACGCGCGTGCTGATTAACTAAGTAGCATTTGTCTGATTTATCTTGTAAAAATTGACGTAACCATTTTAGCACCGCTACAAGCCTTATTCTATGAGGCTTGCAGGGCATTAAATTTTTCTCGTGGGGTTTTGTAGGTTTATAATAGTGTGCGAATGACCTCAATATTTAAACAAATTTCCAGCTTTGCCACCGTGATTTTTGGCGTGCTGTTGCTCACTTTTTTGCTCATACATTTAGTGCCGGGCGACCCCGTTGAAGTGATGTTGGGCGAGTCTGCCAGCACGGCTGACCGCGATATGTTGCGGGCAGATTTGGGCTTAAATCAGCCGGTCGTGACGCAATTTAGTCGCTATTTGATTAAATTAGCGCATGGCGACTTTGGGCAATCCATCCATACAAAAACGCCAATAATTGAGATGCTTAAAACGCGTTATCCAGCAACGGTAAAGCTTGCCTTGCTGTCATTGTTGATTGGTATCAGTATTGGTATACCGCTTGGTATTTTTGCGGCACTTAAGGCCAATCACTGGCAGGATATTGTGGTTACGCTCGTCAGCGTGCGGCTTTCAGCCATGCCTGCGTTTTGGCTGGGGCCGATGTTGATGTTGATATTTGCCGTGTGGTTAGGTTGGTTGCCTGTGAGCGGTATGGAATCAAACACTTCTATTATTTTGCCTGCGCTCACGCTGGGTTTTGGCTTAAGCGCAATTCTTACGCGCATGACGCGAACCAGCCTGTTAGAGGTGCTGAATGATGACTACATCCGTACTGCACGCGCTAAAGGCCTCACAGAAAAAACTGTCATATTGCGCCATGCGTTGCGCGCTGCCTTATTACCCATTATTACAATTGTTGGCCTGCAGATGGGCAGTTTGTTAGCGGGTACGGTGATTACCGAAACCATTTTCAGTTGGGATGGCATCGGAAGACTTTTAGTTGAAAGTATCGAAAAGCGCGATTACCCAGTGACGCAGGCTTGCGTGCTGGTAGTGGCGTTAAGTTATGTGTTGGTGAATTTTGTTACAGATGTTTTATATCGCATGGCAGACCCACGCGTGAAGTTTGCGGGCTAATCCATATGAAAAAATTTGCCATCACTGTGTTGTCATTTTGGCTTATCGCTGTGATGCTTGGCCGACTATTTGGGCTTAATCCGAACAGTATTGATTTAAATGCTATTTTGAGTACGCCAAGTGCTGCTTATTGGTTAGGGGCAGATGATTTGGGCCGCAGTATTTTGGCGCGATTGTTGCGGGGCGTTGAAGTTTCATTTGTGGTGGCTACTGTGGTGACGGTAGTCACCATGACCATTGGTGTGTTGGTAGGTTTAATTGCCGGTTTTTATGGTGGCAAAATTGACCAGTTTTTGATGAAAATCACGGATATTTTTTTGGCATTCCCCGGCATTTTGTTGGCGATTGCGTTTGCTGCCGTGTTAGGGCCTGGCTTGGTGAACCTCACCATTGCGCTCAGCATGACAGGCTGGGTAAGCTATGCCAGACTCACACGCGGGCAGACCCTAGCATTGCGCTACCGTCAGCATGTGCTGGCTGCCGAGTCGTTGGGCGCTACTGTGCCACGCCTGATTTTTCGGCATATTTTGCCATTGCTGGCTTCCATCTTAGTGGTTGAAGCCACGTATAGTTTAGCCAGCGTGATGATTGCCGAGGCTTCTTTGTCATTTCTCGGTTTAGGCATACAGGCACCAAACGCGAGCTGGGGCGCGATGCTACGTGACGGTGTGCGCTATATGCTAGTCGCACCGCACTATGTGCTGATTGTGGGCTTGAGTTTGATGAGTTTAATTTTAGCCATCAATTTAGGTGGCGATTATTTGCGTGATAAACTCGACGTTAGAACAGAAAAATAACTCACTAAAATTTTTATAGGGAGAACATATTGACACAGATCACTGAATTGGCGCCTGAAATGGCAAGCGTTGAGGATGAAGCCACAGCCGTATTTGTGGGCAAAAATTACCAGTATTATCAAAAGAAATGGGCAACGGCAGCCGTAAAAAAATCACCCTTGTCATGGAATTGGGCCGCTTTCTTTTTGGGAATTATTTGGTTGGTCTATCGAAAAATGTATAGTCTAGCCGCTATTGTTTTTGCGATTTTGGTACTTGACGTGGTGATTGAAACTTATTTCCCCCTCCCGGAATCACTAGGACGAGCGGTGACTTGGGCAGTGGCGGCTTTATTCGGCTGGTTTGGCAATATTTGGTATAAAAGTCACGTAGATAAAAAGGTCAAGGCTATCAATGCTGCCTTTGCGCCAGAGCAAGTCAATATTGAGTTGGCAAAGCAAGGTGGCGTAAATGCGCCTGCAGCTTGGACGATTGGCATTATTTTGTTGATATTACTTGCGGCAGCTGTTTGGGTGATTTTATCTGAGGTTTAAGGAATGAAGGATTAGTATGTCATTAGGTCCAGTGATGATTGATGTTGTAGGCACAGTGCTCAGCGCTGACGACATCAAGCGTTTGCAACATCCGCTCGTGGGCGGGGTGATTTTGTTTAAGCGTAATTATGAAAATAACGCACAATTAAAAGCACTCACAGCCAGCATTCATGCGGTGCGTCAGCCACCATTATTGATTGCGGTAGATCATGAAGGCGGACGTGTGCAACGTTTTAGAGAAGGCTTTACTAAAATTCCGCCCATGCGTGAATTTGGCAAAATATGGGATAAAAACCCTAAAAAGGCCAAAGAGCTTGCTACGGAAGCAGGCTGGATTTTAGCGGCAGAGTTACGCGCGCACGACGTGGATTTTAGCTTTACGCCGGTATTGGATATGGATTACGGCGATAGCTTGGTGATTGGTGATCGCGCGTTTCATTTAAACCCACAGGCCATTAATGACTTGGCTTTTGCTTTGATGCAAGGCCTTAAAAAAGGCGGCATGGCAGCGGTGGGTAAGCATTTTCCTGGGCATGGTTTTGTGGCGGGCGATACGCATGTGAGTATGCCCGTGGATGAACGCAGTTTTGACCAAATTGCGCAAAATGATATGCAGCCTTTTAGAATGCTGATTGATGACGGCATTCAAGCGATTATGCCCGCGCACGTCATTTACACAAGCGTGGATGATAAACCCGCTGGGTTTTCACTGAAATGGCTGCAAAAAGTGTTGCGCGAGCGGCTAGGCTTTAATGGCGTGATTTTTAGCGACGATTTAAGTATGGAAGCCGCCAGTGCAGGTGGCGATGTCACCACACGTGCACTGGCAGCACTTAATGCCGGCTGCGATATGGTGCTGTTATGTAATCAGCCCGCCATGGCCGATGAATTACTCGCAAATTTAAAGTGGACAATTTCAGCGCAAAGTTTAAGCCGCTTGGCGCGCATGCACGGCCACAGGCAACCGCCAACCTTAGATGCACTGCACGAAAATGGTGATTTTGTAAAAGCCGTGCATCAAGTGGCGCAAATTGGCATTACCGAAGGTGAATTATTTGCCTGATGTTGGGCGGCAATGTTGCCGTGGTTTTGGTATGATTTCTCATTGATTTTAGCGCGTTAAAAGCGACTGTATTTATTAACAAAAACGCCCGAGAAAAAATTTATGCTCTGCGAGCCTTATAAATAAAGGCTCGCAGAGGCATCAAAAAGGTTGATGTGTAAATTTTGCTTAAAAAGACATTTTTAATTGATTGTTTCGGCAAGTTTTGAGCACAACTTTAGCAAGTGTATGGGTTTAATGTCGCATGGGTTTCTCACTGGCGTATTGTGTAAAACCTGCATTAACACTTGAAACTTATTGCAAAAATCGCTATCTTAGCAACGTTGCCTGTTAGGCATATTTTAATTGAGGAAATAACAATGTCAGAAAATATTCAAGTTTTAGGTCGTGAAACCACCGCGGTTGAAGCGCAAAATAAAGT
>Ga0116157_10006605_pt1 | contig 10462 bp, 11 predicted proteins | sample AD_UKC048_MetaG_FD_89882 | JGI IMG/M metagenome (GOLD analysis project Ga0116157, IMG submission 89882) | Active sludge microbial communities of municipal wastewater-treating anaerobic digesters from USA - AD_UKC048_MetaG | ecosystem: Engineered > Bioreactor > Anaerobic > Digestate | place: USA... | reverse complement strand
GCTGGTCACGCTGCGCAGCGGCTTTGCTTTTTTCGACCCGTTTACCGGCACGCTGGAGCGCCTGCACAACCCCGAGCCCCACTTGCCCGGCAACCGCTTTAACGACGGCAAGTGTGACCGGCAGGGCCGCTTCTGGGGCGGCACGATGGACTTTGCCTGTGAGGCGCCCACCGGCTCGCTGTACCGCTTGGATGGCCATCTGCAGTGCACCCGCCATGACGACGGCTACGCGGTCACCAACGGGCCCACGTGGTCACTGGATGGCCGCACACTTTTCTTTAACGACACGGTGCAGTCACGTATTTATGCGTTTGACTTTGACCCGACTTCCGGAAGCTTGAGCAACAAGCGCTTGTGGCTGCAATTCGCGGCGGGTGATGGTTTCCCCGACGGCATGACCACCGACGCCGCGGGCCGTTTGTGGATTGCGCACTGGGGCGCCAGCTGCGTCACCTGCCACAACCCGGCAGACGGCGCCGAGCTGGCGCGCGTGATGCTGCCCACACGGCATATCACCAACTGCGCTTTTGGTGGTGCGGACATGCGCACCCTGTTCATCACCAGTGCCCGCTCGGGCCTGGATGACGCCACGCTGAAAGCCGAACCCCTGGCCGGGGCGCTGTTCAGCGTGGAGATCGACAGCTCCGGCTTGCCCGCGGCTGCGTTTGCTGGCTAGTTAGCTAGCCAGCCGCGGAATCAACCGCCCGAATTAACCGCCCTTATGCGGCCGCTTGCCAGGGTTCTTCTTGCTGCGCGTCCAGGTGCCACGCTCCAGGCTGATCTTCTGGCCGTGGCCCACCGGGTTGGTGTAGCCGGGCATGGGCACGGGCTTCGGTGATGCTTTGCGTTCTGCTTCGGTTCTGGGTTCTTTTGCCATGATGTTGATGGTTTTCCGTGAGGAAAGGTTGGAAGAAGTAGGAAACCCTCTATTAGGCCACAGTCGCGCGCCACATACTGGAAAGCCGGTCAATGGGCGGTTAGACGGGCTGGAGGGTAAAAACACGGTATTCTAGATACCAAATTGACCTCTGGCCCTTTTGGAATAGGCGTGAGTAGCTATTAAATGTGTAGCAAATGTGTTTTGCGTGTGTATTTGGAATGCTTCAGCTATAGTTTAAAGGCGCTGTTTGCAGCCCCCCCTATGCCCGGGGTCGATAGCAGCAACAAGCCGAAACCGAATAGGCGAGCCAGCTTCAGGAGGTTTTCATGTCTGGCTTATTTCGCGGCACCCAGACTAATCTGCAGGTTTTGCGGTATCCATGGAGATAGACCTCGACATGTCGTGCAACAAGTATGTAGGCAATTGGCAAGAGCTAGTTTCGACCAAAATTGATCTTCCCTATGAGCTAACGTACGTACGCCGCGTCCTAATGTGGGGAGCTAATCCCGTTAAGTCGGAAAATAGGCATCAAGACATTGCACATTGGTGTTAGCGATTCTGGAACAAATATGCCGACACTGACGCGCCAATCGAGAGGGAATGCATTATGCCGATTCTTGCTGATGTCGAAACCCAATGGGATTTGTTCCTTGCAAACACTCTTACATTACAGGAGTTGCAATCGCCTAATTTTGCGGAGATTCAGCTTCCCACAGAATGGTTTGATAAGTGGCTACGTCAAATGGCAGTCTAACCCTGCGTTGGTAAGCGTCACACCACCACCTTAGGAGCACCCACAATGAACATCAACGGCGCCTGCCACTGCGGCAAAGTTTCCTTCTCTGCCCGGATTGACCCCGAAAAGGTGATGATCTGCAACTGCGCAGATTGCCAGACACTATCCGGGGCGCCCTTTCGGACGATTGTCCCGGCCCCTATCGAGTCCTTCAAGCTCACTGGGGCGACCAAAAGCTACGTCAAGGTGGCTGAATCCGGCTCGAAGCGTGCCCAGGTGTTCTGCCCGGAGTGTGGGACGCCCCTGTACTCAAGCGCCCTTGAGAACGTGCAGCAAGTGATGCTCAGGCTGGGCTGTGTGTCTCAGCGGTCTCAGCTCAAGCCGGTCTTTCAACTGTGGCAGCGCTCAGCCGCGCCATGGCTTTCAGAGATCAGCAGCATTGCGGGCGTTCAAACGCAGCCTCCCCCGCCGCCTGCCACACCCGCACCAAACCGATGACCACATTCAACACATCCCGCGAAATCCCCGCAGCCGTGGAACAGGTCTTCGCCGCGATCGGCGACCCACAGCGCCTCGCGCGGTGGTGGGGACCAGCCGGTTTCACCAATACGTTCAGCGTGTGCGAGTTCAAGACAGGCGGGCGCTGGTCTTTCGTCATGCACGGGCCCGATGGCCACAACTACCTCAACGAAAGCGTGTTTGCTGACATCGAACCACCGCGCAAGGTGGTGATTCAGCATGTCGTGGAGCCGAAGTTTCGCTTGACCATTCTGCTGGCTCCGGCGGATGGGCAGGGAGCGGGAACGCTCCTGTCCTGGTCGCAGGAGTTTGAAAGCCCGGAAGTGGCCAGCCGCGTTGAGCACATCGTCGTCCCAGCCAACGAGGAGAACCTGGATCGTCTGTCCGTTGAGGTTTTGGAAGCGAGGCGCTGAGGGTACCGGTTAATGGGCGGTTACCCCGGCTGGAGGGTAAAAACACGGTATTTCAAGTGCCAAATGTGCCTTTGGCGCTTGTGAAATATGCGTGAGTAGCTATTAAATATGTAGCCATTTCGCTGTGAATTTTCTTTGAAGCGCTGCGGCTGCAGTTCAAAGGCCAGTTTATGGAGCAGGTTTTGCTCTATGAATTAAGCTGGACGTCATTGAAAGCACTCCGGGAAGGATCGTTGGTAGCATGAATGTAAGTGACCGAGTAATCGTCGCATTGGACTTCGGCTGCGAAGCTGAGGCGAAGGCGCTTGTCGAGCAGCTTGGTGCTACTGCCTCATCGTACAAAGTGGGCCTCCAATTGCTCACTGCCGAAGGCCCTGCGATCGTTCGCTGGCTTGTGGGTCAAGGAAAGAAGGTGTTCCTCGATCTCAAGCTCCATGAAATACCCAATTCTGTGGCGAGTGCCGTCACCGTCGCTGGAAGCCTTGGCGCCTCCATGGTCACTGTCCATGCGTCGGGAGGCTCGGCAGTTCTTCGCGCCGCTGTCAAAGCAGCGCAGCCCTTCCCGCGCCTTCAAGTTCTCGCTCTCACAGTCATCACCAGCATGGGAGAGCAAGACCTCGCTGAAATCGGAGTCCATGGGCTGGTGCTGGAGCAAGTCGAGCGGCTGGCGGCGTTGGCCGTAGCAGCGGGCTGTCATGGGGTCGTCGCCTCAGCCCGAGAAGCGGCGCGTCTTCGTCAGGTCCTGCCAGGCAAGATGCTCATAGTCACACCCGGAACACAGCTCGTGGGCGAAGCAAAGAGCGACCAAACGCGTACCGCCACGCCATCACAGGCAATTCTGGCAGGTGCGACGCATCTCGTCATTGGTCGCTCTATTGCGCGGGCGCCCAGTCCAGTCGCCGCATTCGTGTCCATCTGCAGTGAAGTTGCCGAAGCTACTGAGCAACGCCACCGATGACGCCAAACCCGTTATCCCTCATGTCAAACGTAGTGCGTCATCCGCCGAAATCTGGCGATTGACTCCATAGAAACCCACCACCCCGGTATAACTGTATGAACCCCACCCTCACCGCCCTCACTGGATTCGTCGCCTGGTCGTTGCTTCTCCTGGTGCTCATGGAGGTCATGCGCTCCAGGCTCGTCCTGACCAAGGCCATTCCTGCAAACGGGTTCAATCCAGACAACTCCAATCTTTCCCCCTTCATGCAGCGCCTCGCACGGGCGCATGCCAACTGCGTCGAGGGCTTGCCCATCTTCGGTGGCCTGATGCTAATTGCCGAGATAGCGGGCAAGGCCGCTGTCACCGATCCGCTGGCGTACGGCTTTCTGGTTGCACGCATCCTGCAGTCCTTCATTCACCTCTGTTCGCTATCTGAGTTGGCTGTCACCCTGCGGTTCTCGGCGTTTGCCGTGCAATTGGCCATTGGGGTCTACTGGGCAGTTCGTTTGGTGTTGTAAGAAGCGAAGCGCTGAGGCAAAGCCCAGGAAGAGCCCGCCGATTTCCACTTTTATGCATCATTGCGTAAAATGCGCAACAGGCGCATAAACTGCAAATCTATCCTCTTCGCCTTCTCTGCTGCACGTCCCCCATGACCGACCTCACCCGCCTGTGGCACTTCAACCGGCCCAAACTCGCCGCCAGTCTGGTGGACCGGGTTCTGGCGCATGAGCGGGTGGCGCTGTTTGGCCCGCGCCAGACCGGCAAAACCTCGGTGCTGCGCGAAGAGGTGATGCCGCTGGCCACGAGCCGCGGGGCGCTGGCCATTTACATCGAGTGCTGGGCCGACAAGACCGACCCGCTGGGCAGCATCAACTACGGGCTGCAAAAAGCCATTGACGACCTGTCTGTGCCGCGTGCCGGTGCGGCGCGCACGCTCAAGGCGCCGGTGCGCAAGCTGGGTTTCGCCGGGGCTTCCCTGGAGATTTCGGAGCCGCCGCGCCGCGACATGCCACAGAGCAAGTTTCTGAAGGTGGACGCGCTGCTGTCGCGCATCCTGCAGGAAACCGACCAATCCGTGCTGCTGATTTTTGATGAATTTCAGGAGGCGGCGCGCACTGCGGACGCCGATGCGGCCATGGCCGCGCTGCGCGCCGCGCTCACGCAGGCGTCCGCCCGCGTGGGGGTGATTTTCAGCGGCTCGTCCGAGGTGTTGCTGCTGCAGGCGTTCTCACGGGCCAAGGCGCCGCTGTATGGCTTTGCGCAGGCGCAGGCCTATCCGCTGCTGAAGGAAGATTTTTGCGGCCACGTGGCGCGCAAATTTCGTGAAGCCACCACGCGCGACCTGCCGGTGGTGGAGGCCATGCGGGTGATGGAGCAGGTGGGCTATCAGCCCGGGCCGTTTTTGAGTGTGGTGGCCAGCGTGATGGCCAACCCGCGCTGGACGCTGGACCAGGCCATGCAGGCGCTGCTGGACCCGAAGGCGCAAACGCCGTGGTCGGTCGGCTGGTTCAGCCTGACCAGCCTGCAGCGCATGGCCCTGCGGCTGATTGCCGAGGAAGAGCAGCCCACCGGCAAGGCCAGCCTGGAGCGCGCCGCGCAGGCGCTGGGCGAAACCCATGTGCAGCCCTCCAGCATCACCCGCGCACTGGAGGCGCTGGAGAAAAACGGCCACATCGAGCGCGACCTGATGGGCGGCGGCAAACGCTACGCTGTGGCCGACCCGGTGATGAAAGCCTGGCTGAAAGCGAACCAAACGCTGCAAATCCGCGAATAATGGGTGACAAATTGGTCTCCAGCCATTGTGGAATATGCGTGAGTAGCTATTAAAACTGTAGCAATCCGGTTCTCAAATGACTTAGGCGAACTATTTATCCAAAAATATGACAATTTTTGGATAAATATCCGTCGATAGATCGGAAATGATTGCGCAGTCACCCGATTAACTGGAGTTCACCATGCGTTTGCCCAACCCCTACCGGCCCGAAAGCCAGATCGTCGCTGAGCGTCTGGGCACCCTGAGTCGCTCGCTGGACTGGGCCTTTGCCGCCAAAACCGCCACGCCCTGGGTGCACGCCGTGCGCCAGAACCCGCCGCCATTCTGGGCGATGGAAAGCCTGCTGAAGGAATACCCGATTTCCAGCGCCGAGGGGCTGGCGCTGATGCGGCTGGCCGAGGCGCTGCTGCGCGTGCCCGATGCCGAAACCGCCATCGCGCTCACTGCCGACCAGCTGGGCCGTGCGGACTTTGATGCGGCGGGGGACAAGACGCTGGCACGCTTGAGCAGCACGGCGATTGCCATGAGCAAGAAGTTTTTGCCCGACAGCGAAGCGCCGACGGGCATCTTCGCCAAACTCGGCGCCCGCTCCGTGGTGGCCGCCACGCTGCGCGCCGTGCAGTTGCTTGGCCGCCAGTTTGTGCTGGGCCAGACCATTGGCGAGGCCATGGACGAGGCCGCATCCGCCAAGCGCAAGATCAAAAATTTGCGCTACAGCTACGACATGCTGGGCGAGGGCGCACGCACCGATGCGGATGCGCTCAAATATCTGGCCAGCTACCAAAACGCTATTCAATCCATAGCTGCCCACGCACAGCCAACGGGTCCTTGTGAGCAGAATGACGGTATTTCCATCAAGCTCAGCGCGCTGCACCCACGTTATGAAGATGCGCAGATTACCCGGGTGATGGCCGAGCTGGTGCCCCGCGTGTGGGGCCTTTGCGAGCAGGCGGCCAGGGCCAACATCAACCTCACGATTGACGCGGAAGAGGTAGACCGGCTGGAGTTGTCGCTGGAGGTTTTTGAAGCACTCGCCGCCAAAGTGGCGCTTAACTTCCCCGCCTGGACCGGCTTTGGCCTGGCCATGCAGGCCTACCAGACCCGTGCGCTGGAGCTGATCGACCACATCACCCACATCGCGCGCAAACACAAAATTCGCCTGATGTGCCGCCTGGTTAAGGGCGCGTATTGGGACGCCGAAATCAAGCGCGCGCAGGAGATGGGTCTGCCGCATTACCCCGTGTTCACACACAAGCACCACACCGATGTGTCGTACCTCGCCTGCGCCCACGCGCTGCTGGCCGCGCCCGACGCGATCTACCCGCAGTTCGCCACGCACAACGCGGCCACTATCGCCGCGATTTTGCAGATGGGCGCCAAGAGCGGCGCACCGTTTGAGTTGCAAAGGTTGCACGGCATGGGCGAGGGCGTGTACCGCGAGGTGCTGAAGAACCCACTGATCGCTTGCCGCGTGTACGCCCCGGTCGGCGCGCACAAAGATTTGCTGGCCTATCTGGTGCGCCGCTTGCTGGAGAACGGCGCGAATTCGTCCTTCGTACATCAATTGGCCGATGAGTCGGTGGGAATGGAAGAGCTGCTGATATCGCCCTTGCGTCTGGACCCGGAAACCTCGCTGCCCCTGCCACTCGAACTCTTTGGCGCAGCACGCCAAAACAGCGCCGGGCTGGACCTGACGGTCGAATCCATGCGCGAGCCGCTGCTTGCCGCTTACAAAACGGTGCAAATACCAAATGTGCCCGTTTTCGATGTCAAATTGGCCTCCAGCCCTCTGGAAATAAGCGTGAGCAGCTATAAAACGTGGAGCAAAACGGATGCTACGGAGCGCGCCACCATCCTGCGCCGCACCGCGGATGCACTGGAAGCCGAGTTGCCCCGGTTCTGCGCACTGCTGGTCAAGGAAGCCTTCAAGACCTGGGGCGATGCGGTGAGCGAAGTGCGCGAGGCGGTGGACTTCATGCGTTATTACGCCAATGAAGCCGAGCGCATCATGGCGCCGATTGCCATGCCCGGGCCCACGGGCGAATCGAACGAACTGCGCCTGATCGCGCGCGGTCCGTGGGTGTGCATCAGCCCGTGGAACTTCCCGCTGGCCATCTTCGCAGGGCAGGTCGCCGCGGCGCTGGCCACAGGCAACACCGTGCTGGCCAAACCTGCCGAGCAAACGCCGGGTGTGGCGCTGGAAGCAGTCAAACTCTTCCACGCGGCGGGCGTGCCGGAAGGCGCGCTGCAGTTGCTGCATGGCTCCGGCGAGACCGTGGGCGCCGCGCTGGTGGCGGCACCCGGCGTGGCGGGCGTGGTGTTCACCGGCTCGACGCAGGTGGCCAAGATCATTAACCGCGCGCTCTCCGCCAAAGACGGGCCTATCGTGCCGCTGATCGCCGAGACCGGCGGCATCAACGCCATGCTGGTGGACAGCACCGCGCTGCCCGAGCAGGTGAGTGACGCGGTGGTGCAGTCGGCTTTCAGAAGCGCGGGCCAGCGCTGCTCGGCGCTGCGCCTGTTGTGTGTGCATGAGCAGATTGCTGACCACGTGATCGAGATGATCAAGGGCGCTGCGCCGGAGCTTGTCTGCGGCGATCCATCCCACCTCGCTACCGATGTCGGCCCGGTGATCGACACGGAAGCCTTTGAGGGCATCCAGAAACACATTCTGCGCTTGAATACCCAGTCAAAAGCACTGTTAGCCCCCGTCGGCAGTGCGCAAACAGCTCCAAAAGCGATAGCAAATATGGTTTTGCCACAAGCTTATCAAGTGAAGACAATAGCCGACATGCAGCAGGAAATCTTCGGCCCCGTGCTGCACATCGTGCGCTGGAGCGGCGACCCGCAAGCGGTGATCGACCAGATCAACGAACTGGGTTACGGCCTGACCATCGGCATCCAGACCCGCATCGATTCACGCGCGCAGGCACTGGCCCGCTCGGCGCATGTGGGCAATGTGTACATCAACCGCAACCAGATTGGCGCTGTGGTGGGCGTGCAGCCGTTCGGTGGTGAAGGCCTGAGCGGCACCGGCCCGAAAGCGGGCGGCCCGCATTACCTGTACCGCTTTTGTGCGGAGCAGACGATTACCGTGAACACCACGGCGGCCGGGGGGAACGCGGCGTTGCTGGCGGGCTGACATGGTTAAATTGTGCTTCCGGCAACGCAGGGAGCGCAACCATGGATCACCCGTTCAAACGCAGGCAGCTAATTTGGGGCGTTGGCGCGCTGTGCATGCCTGGCCTGGGCAGGGCGGCAGACCCGAAGCGGGACCGGCTGATTGAGTTGAAGGACGCGAATGGAAAACTCTTCCTTCGGGTCGCGATCACCTACATCGGCAAAACGCCCGATCCGGCGTACCCGTTCAGTCCACCGGCCAACACCAACGTCACCAACGCTGATCTGTACACGCGCACGTACCAGAGTCTCGGCGCCAGCCCCATCGAGTTCATCAGCACGCTGGCATTCTTCGGTGACGGTTCGATTCTGACGCTGCGGCAGGGGGTTGAAGCGCCCACCGCAGGCAGGGTTGCCACGCTGCACGCCGATAAACCCAAGTTTCCCAACCGCGGCAACACCATCGCACCCGGCGCCCGTATCACCCAGCGCAACCTGTTTGTGGTGACGCAAAGCAAACCCACCATGACGCTGATCCAACGCACGACCCTGCGGTATGAAGGTGCTGAATACACCTACGACGACGAGTTGACTTATTTCGAGCGATAAATGACGTCACCGAACTGGTAAAGCCTCAGGCTGCAATCGCACCTGCGCAGGTGCGTTGTCAGGGCTTAGTTTTGACGAGACTGTTCTTTGGCCTGCAACGCGCGCATTTGCACCACTTCTTCAACGAACTTGCCGGGCTGCAGCAGCGCTTTGGCGAGTTCGGTGGCTTCCCGGGCGAACGCCCGGAATGTATTGTTCAGTGCCTCGTTTGTACCGATGGGGGCGCGAAAGTTGGCGGATGAGCCGGTGGTGGTGGTCATGAGGAGATCCTTGATTTCAGTTTTTGCGACTGAGGTCAATTTTATAGGGTTTACACCTAGAGGGTAAACCCTTGTAGAGGAAAAAGTCACACAACGGACCGAACTTTGACCTTGCGCAAGGCCCAGGCGATGCTGCCGACGCCAATTTCCCCGCTCTTCAAGACTGCCCGGATACACTTAAGGGTTACCCTGAAAGTCGCTTTTTTGAAAATTTGTTGTCGCTTTTGCGCTCTTCTTGCGTTGTCTACGCTAGCTCTGGTTGTCCCCGCCAAGGCGACTCCCACGTTGCCGCAGCACACGCCCGTATTTGTGCTGAACTCTCTGGATGGCAACGTCAGCGTGATTGATCCCTTGACCTGGACCGAGATCAAGCGCATTCCCACCGGCAAGGAGCCGCACCACCTGTATATGACGCCCGATGAAAAGTCGATCATCGTGGCCAACGCTCTCGGCGATTCCCTGACATTCATTGACCCCCGAACTGCCGAAATCCAGCACGTGCTGCGCGGTATTCTGGACCCCTACCACCTGCGGTTTTCGCCCGATATGAAGTGGTTTGTGACGGCCGCCAACCGGCTTAATCACGTGGACATCTACCGCTGGGACGGTAAGGATCCCGCACTGGTCAAACGAATTCCAACTGGCAAAACGCCCAGCCACCTGTGGATAGACACCAAAAGTACCACCGCATGGGTCAGCATGCAGGACAGCGACGAGCTGGTCGCCATTGACTTGGCAACCCAGGCGCTCAAGTGGCGCGTCAAGACAGGCAGCCTCCCGGCTGACGTGTTCGGCACGCCGGACGACAAGATGGTACTGGTAGGCCTGACCGGTGGCGATGTGGTGGAGGTGTACGACGTGACGGGCAAGGAAGGCCGCCTGGTCAAGAAGATTCCAACCGGGCAGGGCGCCCACTCATTTCGTGCAATTGGTGATGGCCGGCATGTTCTGGTGAGCAACCGCGTGGCCAATACCATCAGCAAAATTGACTACCTGACCTTTACGGTGGTGGATACGTTTCCAGCGCCGGCAGGGCCAGATGATATGGATATCTCTGCCGATGGCAAAACCATCATGGTTGCTTCGCGCTGGGCGAAAAAACTGACGGTGATTGACACTACCAGCCGCAAGATCGTACGGCAGATCAGCGTGGGCAAGTCGCCCCATGGTGTCTGGACGCTGGATCATGCGCCACGTCAGTAAGCTGTTTT
>Ga0116157_10006603_pt1 | contig 10465 bp, 12 predicted proteins | sample AD_UKC048_MetaG_FD_89882 | JGI IMG/M metagenome (GOLD analysis project Ga0116157, IMG submission 89882) | Active sludge microbial communities of municipal wastewater-treating anaerobic digesters from USA - AD_UKC048_MetaG | ecosystem: Engineered > Bioreactor > Anaerobic > Digestate | place: USA... | reverse complement strand
CGGTAACAAAAACAACTGTTCTTCGTTGATTGGCTTAAATTTTAGCATGACATAAATATAATAAATCATGGAATTATGAAAAAGTATATCCAAGAATTTATTTCAGTATTCTCGGTCAGCCTCGGGACACAAACCAAGGAGTAATATATCTCCTTTGATTTGTAGAGACAAAAATCAAGGAGTGAAAAATTTATGTGTCGAATTTCCTTATCGGTTGTTGGGGACACCAACCGAAAGAGAATGAACGAAACCTTATTTCTTCTTCTTTTTATTAAATCGAATAATGTATTTAGCGGTTGATGTGGCAGCAACATCATAGCATTGTGCTAATCGATTGGCAACATCCGTATTCATACTTCTTGCAACTACCCGCATAACAGAACCAGTTGTACCCATATTTGTCTTTGCCTTTACAATACCTTTAGCATTTAAAATTCGCCCTTTCGCCATCACTTTATTTGTAGCGGTTTCAACAAAACTAATTTCAAATTCAGCAGAGGCAGGTACATTTTTTACATAAGTACCTTCGCCTGTTTTTGCTTTAACCAATTTTACTACTAATTTATAATTCTCATTTTCACCTTGAGATATTTTCATTGTTTTTTTCGCTGTTTTTTTGAACGATTTTTCAAAATGCTCAGGATATCGTTTTGTTTTAACATCTTGCCAATGCTGAACAAAATTATCACCACGCCCCTCTTTTTTATCATTAAATTCTTCTTTACGAGTGTCAAGAAATTCGCTTTCTGTTTTACCATTAATCAATACGCCATCAAAAACATATTCAACATTCATTCGATTTTCTCCTTTTAAAAAGGTAAGTTTTTTATCACTTAATGAGTCCCATAATATGGTTTGCGCATATGAAGAAATCGCCATAGAGAATATAAGACATACTAAAATTGTAAACTTTTTCATGAAATAAGATTTAGATTGTTTTGTTTTAAATATTAAATTGTATGCAACGAATGTAGAAATAATTTTTAAACATTTATAGTAATCTCTTATAAAAGAAGTTTGTTGTAATAATTGAATGAACCTTAGCTCAGCTCCCATTATTCACGCAACGAATCTGATTGATTTGTTTGTATCCATTTTTTAAGAGATGAATTTCTTCTATCTAATTTGTGCAAGGAACTAAAATTTAGGCTTGTCCATTTGAATGATGTAATATTGAATTTCAATTATGCTTCATTCAACGAAAGGTATTGTATTACGTACAATTAAATATGGCGACACAAGTATCGTTGTTGCTATATATACCGAATTGTTTGGAACACAAAGCTATATAATTAATGGTGTACGAACAGAAAGGAAATCAGCCAATAAAGCCAATATTTATCAACCGACCACATTATTAGATTTAGTAGTTTATCATGCACCCAATAAAAATTTGCAACGAATTAAAGAAGCTCGGGTAAATTATATCTATGGTGATTTGCAACATCATATCGTTAAAAATACCATTGCCATTTATATCTCTGAATTAATTCATAAAACAATATCTGAACCTGAAGCCAATCCAGATTTGTTTGAGTTTTTTGAAAATGCCTTTCTGTATATTGATCAAAATACTGAAATTGAACTTGCTAACTTTCCTATCATATTTACACTTCAATTAGCTAATCATCTTGGCTTTGGTATTCATAACGAATATTCCGAAACCAATCTTATTTTCGATATGCAAAATGGTCAATTTTGTACAAAAAATGAATTGACTACACTCCAATTTATTGAAGGCGAACTAGCACAATTCTTATCTATATTAGCGAATGATGGCGAAATAAAATTGGCCTTACTCAATCAAATGAAACGCAAAGAATTATTGTCGATTTGTATTCAGTATTTGCGTTTGCATATTCCACATTTAAGCGAATTAAAAAGCGTCGATATCCTGCACGAAGTATTGAGTTAATTCATCATTTACAATTTCACAAATACAATATTATCAGATTCTAATTTCGAATCGCTTAAATAATGGTCAATATCATTTATCAGATTCAGTTCTCCACTATTTTGAATGATATGTGGTTGATAATTCATACTTAATAGTAATTGAAGCGCTTGGCTATGAGGTTGATTATTTCTATCGGGTGCTAAATATTCCATCATCAATATGGGCGTATGACTCATTAAATAATTCTTTCCACCTTCAATTACTTTCAACTCACCACCTTCAACATCTATTTTGATATAATGAGGTTGAAACTTTGTATTCACTAAAATATCATCAATGGTAGTGGCTTCAATATTGACAGCTACTGGCTTAGAATGCTGAAACCAATTTTCATCTTTAAATTGTGTAATATCAAATGAATTGTATTCCGAATGAAGATTCGGAAATTCATAGAAAACTAAATTTCCTTTTTGATTTGAAACAGCCTTTTGAAAAATAGAAATATTTTTAATCTGATTACAATTCTCACTCAATATTTTATAACTAACTGATGTCGGCTCAAATGAATAGGTCAAACCTGTTGGTCCAATAAGTTCTGTTGCAAGTCGTGTAAAATAACCATAATGCGCCCCTATATCTAAAAAATGGTTCCCTGAATGAATATGCTTAATCATGAATTTGGCAAGTCTAATTTCTGATGAATGCGATTTGCCTCTTGTCAAATAAATATCGGTTGAGGCAGGAAGAGCGATTTTCATCTTACCACCAAAAAACAAATCTGTTTCAATCAAGATTATTTTTTTTCTAATTGGATAAAAAAAATGACGATACAAAATTGCTAGCAAGTATCGATATGGATTGCAAAAAAGCCGCCTTAATTTAGAATAGTTCGCAATTTGCTCAACCTTAGCCAATTGCGCTAGTAAATTATCTTTCATGGAGTTCAATACTTGAATTAAAACTGAGGCAATTCAGGTTTTGTATTCATTATTTTTTCAATTCTTGCATTTATTTCGGGTGTCAATTTCGACATAAGATCAATTGATTTTAAGGTTTCAGTTAATTGCTCTTTTTTTGTAGCACCTAAAATTGCGGTACTCACATTCGGATTTTGAATACACCATGCAATACTTAATTGAGGTAAACTAATTTCAATTTCATTCGCCAATTTCGCCAATTTTACTACTTTGTCAACTTTATCTTTTGTTAACCATCGCTCAGCTAACCATTCAAACCCTTTAGTAGCAAGGCGCGAACCTTTTGGCAAACCATCATTATATTTACCTGTGAGTAAACCCGATGCCATCGGACTCCATATGGTAGTGCCCATTCCCACTGAATTAAATATACCTAAAAACTCATTTTCCATTTTATTTCGCTCAAATAAATTGTATTGAGGTTGTTCCATGGTTGGGCCAATTAATTTATACTCAGCAGCAACGCGATGTGCTTCCATAATTTCAACACCACTCCATTCGCTTGTGCCCCAATATAAAATTTTTCCTTGTTGAATTAAGGTATTCATTGCCATCACCGTTTCGGCAATTGGGGTTTCTTTATCGGGACGATGACAAAAATACAGATCTAAATAATCAACTTGTAAACGAATAAGCGCTTCGTGACAGGCTTCTATAATATGTTTTCGACTTAAACCTTTTTGATTAGGTTTATTATTCTCACCACGCCATCCAAAAAAAACTTTACTACTTACACAATAACTAGTTCTATCCCATTTTGATTTTTTTAAAACACGACCCATCATATTTTCACTTTCACCTAAGGCGTAAACCTCAGCGTTATCGAAAAAATTAATTCCATTGTCGTAAGCATAACTCATGAGTTGAGCTGCTTTTTTATCATCAATTTGTTTGGCAAAACTTACCCAGCTGCCAAATGAAAGTAAGCTTACTTGTAATCCTGATTTTCCTAATCTTCGATATTGCATTTGTTTATTTTTTTAATTGTGTTGATTTAAAATTATCGTTCTATCGCTTCTGTCATTTTTTTTCTCAGAATCGTTTTAATATTTAGCACCGCTTGTTCCAATTTTTTCAATAGGATGCCAAGTAGTTTTTATCTCTTGTAAATCTAAAATGAGATAGGGGTTTTGTGATTCTTCTTTTCGCCAGTCATACAACCAAGTAAAGCTACGTTTTACATTAAGAGATGCATTTTCTTGCACCGTTTTTTGTTCTGCCTCATTTTCTCTACAGTAAATCACAGCATTAATATCCATATGACTCGAAAAATGCGAATACAATTCTGCACTCTTACCAGTCAATATATTCACCACACCACCAGGTAAATCGCTTGTTGCTAAAACCTCCGCAAAAGTGATGGCGCAAAGGGGTTGACTCTCACTTGCAAGTATAACACAAGTATTGCCTCCAGCAATTACAGGAAGCACCACACTTACTAAACCTAATAAGGATGACGTTTCTGGTGCTATAATACTCACTACACCAGTTGGTTCGGGCACCGAAAAATTAAAATGTGCGCTTGATACCGGATTCACTGAACTAAATAATGCTGAATATTTATCGCACCAGCCACTATAATAAACACAACGATCAATCGCCAATAAAACTTCACGTTCAGCTTCTTGTTTTGTATTGCCTTGAAGGATGAGCTCTTCAATAAATTGTGCTTTTCTACCTTCTAGCATTTCACCAATACGATAAAGTATTTGACCTCTATTAAAATGTGCGCGTCCGCTCCAGCCGTTAAATGCGTTTCGAGCGGATACAACTGCATTTCGAAAATCTTTTCGAGATGATAAACAAATATTGGCGATTACTTCATGTTGTTTATTCATTAATTTATAATAGCGCCCACTTTCAGTGCGAGGAAAAGCGCCACCAATATAAATTTTATAAGTCTTCAATATTTCAATTCGAGGCATAATTTATTTTTTAGCAAATGGTGATCAAAAATACAATCATATTTTTCAATATTTGAGTCGAATATTGGATAGGTTTATGGATGATTTCATAGTTCTGAAAATAGTAGTCAGAATAATTGATAAAATTATATTATTATATCTCCAAAGCATTCTCTAAATCCGCAATAATATCCTCAATATTTTCAATGCCCACACTCATCCGAATCAAACCATCTGTAATACCAGATTTTAATCGAAGATCGCGTGAAACACCCACATGTGTTGTACTTGCAGGATGCGAAACCAACGTATCGCAAGTTCCTAGCGAAACAGCGTGGGTGCATAATTGTAATTTATCTATGAACTTTTTACCCGCTTCAAATCCGCCTTTTATTTCGAAACTCATTAAAGCGCCAGCATGTTTCATTTGCTTTTTGCAAAGTGCGGCATCGGGATGCGTTTCAAGTCCAAGATAATTTACAAATGCAATATTGGGGTGATGATTTAAAAATTGCGCAACCTTCTCAGCATTTGCACAATGTCTATCCATACGTAGTTCCAAGGTTTTTATACCACTACTTAAAAGGTAGGCATCAAACGCATTTGAATTGCCTCCCAATAAGCGATGATGTTTAGTAACTTTTGTATTCATCCACTCAAGATCTCGACCAATTAAAACGCCTCCAATGGCTGTGCCATGTCCATTTAAAAATTTAGTAGTTGAATGCATTACAAAGTCAACACCAAACTTAAAGGGTTGCTGTAAATAAGGTGTTGCAAATGTATTATCAACGGCTACTTTCACCTGAAATTGATGAGCTATTTGAGTCAGTGCCTCTAAATCTACACATTGTAATGTAGGATTAGCAGGTGTTTCAAGATACATCAATGCAATATTTTGATTCGATTGAAAAGCCTCTTTTACAGCGTCAATATCTTTCATATCGATAATAATTGTCTCAATGCCTAAAGAGGGTAATACTTTGTCAATCATTTCTTGTGTGCCACCGTAAAGCGAATAATGTGTAAGTATTTTTTCACCTTCTTTGATATTGGCTAATAATAATGTGGCTATGGCTGCCATACCTGAAGCATGCAAAATTGCTTTCAGTTGTAAAGGATTGCCATCCTCATCATTCAGTTGATAAGCCTCAAGGGCTGCAATTTTTTCTTCAGCTTGTGTTATGGTTGGATTTCCAAACCGCCCATAAATATATCCTTTTTCTTTGCCTGTAAATAAATCAACTGCATAATCGGCACTATCAAACAAGTATGTGCTAGAGGCATAAATGGGTGTAATATGACTTCGGTGTTGTTCAGCTTCAAATCCTGCATGTATGCAACTTGATCCGAAACCAATATGAGCGTTCTTTTTCATTTTTATGTTTCTTACTTTTGATTTTTAAAACGATTAAAGGTAATAAAGATGAAGGAAATACTACTTCAATATACAGCATACAATATTTGGGCAAATCAATTGATAGCAGATTTATTAATTAAACAAGAACAATTGATATTAGAAAAAGATTTAGGAGGCAGCTTTCCAACTATTTTAAAAACAGTGGAGCATATATGGTTGGCTGAGAGTGTTTGGATACAACGATTAGAAATGGCTGAACATATTATTGTTCCAACAAGTAATTTGGAGGGAAGCATTCATGAAATTTGTTTAGAGTGGTTGAAATGTTCTGAGCGTTTGTTTGCCTTTACTAAAAAAATAATTGATGAACGGGGTTTTGAACATTCATTTCATTACACAAATCTAAAAGGCGATCAATTAAAAAGCAAGGTTTGGGAATGTTTGCACCATGTTTGTAATCATTCAAGTTTTCATCGAGGTCAATTAATTAACTATTTGCGACAAGTAGGTATCACAACTATTCCTGCAACTGATTTCATTGCTTTTTGTAGAAAAAAATAAGGTTCGATTTAATCATGTCGCATTCCTTGCGCTACTTTAAATACATGTTTTAAATACGGAAATAAAGCATTCATGGTTTCAATGGCGCCTCGTGTTGAGCCAGGTAAAGTAACCACAAATGTTGAGCCAATCACACCAGCAACTCCTCGCGAAAGCATGGCATAAGGTGTACGTTGTTGTCCGTATGAGCGGGCGGCTTCCATAATACCAGGAATATCTCTATCAAATAATTCACTGACCGATTCGGGGGTTATATCTCGAGGTGAAAGTCCAGTACCTCCTGTAAATAAAACCAAATCGTATTCTTGATGTACTAATTCTTTTAAAAGGTTTTGAATACTTTGTTTTTCATCAGGAATAATTTGATAAAATGAGTTTTGAATTTCATATTGTTTCAATTTTTCAATAATGGCCATGCCACCTTTGTCTTCTTTTTTACCAGCGTTTATTGTATCGCTACAAACAATAACGGCCGTTTTAATTTCAGCATTCAATAAGTCATTAAAAGCAGTTTTGCCACCTTGTTTATTGATAAGATGAATACGTTGAATTTCAACATGTTTGTCAATTGGCTTCAACATATCATACATCGTAAGCGCTGTAATAGATGCACCATGCATGGCTTCAACTTCAACACCAGTTTTATAAATGGTTGCGACCTCTACTTCAATATGAATATGTAAACCTTCAATTCGATGAGTGATTTTAGCATGTTCAATAGGTAATGGGTGACAATCAGGAATCACATCACTCGTTTTTTTAATCGCTAATAATCCAGCTGCACGCGAAAATTCAAATACATCACCTTTCGGAACTGTTTTAGATTGAATGGCATCTATTGTTTCTTGTTTGCTTACTGTGAGTATAGCAGAGGCCACAGCAGTTCGATGTGAATGTATTTTATCGAGAATATTATTCATGCGGGTATAATTTTTTCTTTCATTAAGATTTAGACATTCTCGTTTGAAGATTTCCAAACATAACCATTTTCAAATATTTCTTTACCCCAAATTGGCAATTCTTTTTTTATTAATTCAACCATCTCTTCACAAGCATCAATTGCAGCTTTTCGATGTGGTGATGAAGTAAAAACAAATAACGAAATTTCGCCAGATTCAATCCTTCCTAAGCTATGGTAAACATGCATACAGGTTAACTCATATTTAGAGAAAATTTCTTCTCTAATAATTTGCATTTTTTCATTGGCCATCTCTTGATAAGCGGTATACTCAATTGCAAGCACTTCTTTTTCTTGGATGATATCATTTCGAACCTGACCTAAAAATAGACTATGCGCTCCTATACTTTTTTTAGTGCTATGCTTGGCAATACTATCTCCAATAAAGGATGATGATATAGGACCATCAAGAAAAATATTTTTCAGTTTTTTTTCAATCATTTTTTTTCGATTTAAAATCAAGCCATTTAATAATACCACCTTTTAAATGTGAAACATTCGAAATTTGATAATCGTCATGCAAAAGTTCAATGGCAGTTTGTGTTCTAATACCTGAATGACAAAATAAGATAATTTTTTTTTGCTTATCTAATAGATGAATGTTTTCATGTAAAGATGCAAGTGGTATTTGAATAGATTGGAAATTGTTGATTTTAGGTAATTCGTTTTCATTTCGAATATCAATAATTTGTACATCATCACTTTGAATGAGTTGGTCAAATTCTTCAGCACTGATATCATCACTTAGGCTTGAATTGATTCCGCAAAACTGATCATAATGATAGGATTCAAATTCGCTTCGCGATAATGGTATCTCTTTTGAACTCAACTTGTTTTTTGTTAGATCAATAGCATAAAATGAAATATTAAGCGAATGAAATGTCAATAGTTTATTTGTCAAAGTTTCTCCAATACCTGTAATGAGTTTGATGGCTTCACTAGCTTGTAATGTACCAATCACACCAGTGGCAATATTATAAACGCCCGTCTGCATGCAATTAGGCGATTCATTTTCCTTAGGTGAATAAGGAAATAAATCGCGATAGTTCACTGCATCTTTCCCATGATTAAAAATACTTACTTGACCTTCATATTGAAATACCGCACCAAATACCAATGGCTTATTTAGCAAATAACAAACATCATTGATAATATATCGTGCTTTAAAATTATCTGTACAATCAAGTATGATATCATAATTTGAAATGATATCGAACGCATTTTGTTGCGTAATATAATCGTTGTATAAAGTGATTTTAGTGGATGGATTCAGTCCCAATATTTTTTTTTCTACAACACTTGTTTTTAGTTGTCCGATATCCTGATAGGTATACAATATTTGCCGATGTAAATTGGATAAAGAAACAGTATCGCCATCCATAATGCCAATATGGCCAATACCAATTGCGCTCAGATATTGAATAGCGGGACAACCTAAGCCACCTAAACCAATCACCAATACGTTTGCATGTTGCAATTTGACTTGCGCCTCTAAACCAAAATTCTTAAGAGGAAGTTGACGCTGATAATGTTCATATAAAAAATCGTTCTCCATAATTATTAATTAGCCTCCAGAAAATGGGGGTAAAATAGCGATCTCTGAACTTGAATGAATGATGGTGTTTTCATGAATGATATTACGATCAACAGATATAACAAATTTCATTTTGCTTAATTCAGGAAATTTTATTTTTAAACTTTCAGTAATGGAATTCGTATCATATTGAATATCATCTTTAAGATGGATACTCGTTTGTGATGGTAATTCTTTTAATTCTATAAAATTATTTCCAACAATTTCAACAAGCGACCCAAAGACTAAAATTTTTATTTCCATAATTTTTAAAGATTGAGTAAATCTTCTTTTGAATTTATATTTTTAAAAAGAGATGGATTGGATTCACTCATTTTATTACCATCAACAAAATTAGTTTTAAAGTGTGAAATTAAATCACTCAATTTTAATATGCCCAATTCAACTTGATCATGCCATAAATTTTGACAAGTTTTAGCATAAACTGCCATCAGTGCTTCAGGATAATGATTATATATTGGAACTGTAATTTCAGCCTCTGTGCATTGATTGATTAAAAACTGAAGCGATTGAATATCGATAAATGGCATATCGCAACCAAGCACTAAATTGTATTCGGCTTTGGTTTGCTGCAAGATAGTGTCGATAGCCCCAGCTGGACCTAATCCTTTTATTTGATCTTCAACTAATGGATAATTAAATTGATTAAAATCTTGGTTGGCAGTGCAAATAAAAATATTCTTTGAAAGAAGTTCTGCAGTTTCTATTACATACTGTATTAAAGGTTTGTGATGAAAAAGAGTTAATCCTTTTTCTTCACCCATTCGTATGCTTTTGCCACCAGCTAAAATATAAATATTCAGCATCATGATACAATCATTTTTATAGAAGCAAATAGAAGTACAACTGCTAATACCCTTTTCAATGTATTGGTATTTAATTTTTTTGCGCCAATATATGATCCAAGAAAACCACCCAAAATAGCAATACTAAGCATGATAAGCATGTTAGATGAATAACTAAAATTGTTTTTCAGCGTTCCCATTAATCCAGCAATTGAATTCACAAATATAAAAAGTGCGCTGATACCTGCTGTTGTTTTGGAATTTGCATAACCTAAAAAAATTAATAAGGGCGATAATATAATACCACCGCCAATACCTATCATACCAGAAATTAATCCAATCACAAAACCAATCAAAATGAGTATTGCAAGAGGTTGCGTTTCTTTTAATGCAATTTCTTTTTTAGTTGGCCAACCCAATCGAAATGCG
>Ga0116157_10006602_pt1 | contig 10469 bp, 8 predicted proteins | sample AD_UKC048_MetaG_FD_89882 | JGI IMG/M metagenome (GOLD analysis project Ga0116157, IMG submission 89882) | Active sludge microbial communities of municipal wastewater-treating anaerobic digesters from USA - AD_UKC048_MetaG | ecosystem: Engineered > Bioreactor > Anaerobic > Digestate | place: USA... | reverse complement strand
ATATGTGCGGGAGTTGGGGCGGGAGGAGCCGGAAATTAAACCGCCGATAAAATTGTCGATTGATGCTTATTGGCAGGATAAAATTTATAAACTTTTGAATGGAAGAAAAGCAGTGGTGATAGTTAGTCAGCCAAATACAGGGAAAATTTTGAGTTTGGTTTCCAGCCCGGCTTATGACGCTAATGATTTTGCCGGACAAAATAATGAAAAGATCAATCAATATTTGGCAGATAAAATAAGGTTGCCATTATTAAATCGGGCGATATCGGCTAGATATCATCCGGGATCGGTGTTTAAAATAGTGGTATCGACAGCGGGCTTGGAAAGCGGGGTGATTGATAAGAATACTTTGATTGAAGACACCGGAGTGTTAAAAGTAGGAGATTATACTTATAGAACTTGGAGTGGTAAGTCGGATGGAATGGTGGATATTATTAAGGCGATTAGAAGATCAAATGATATTTTCTTTTATAAGTTAGGGGAGATGTTAGGAGTAGACAGAATTCGAGATTGGGCAAAAAATTATGGTTATGGAACTAAAACCGGGGTGGAATTAGTAGGTGAGGTTGAGGGAGTAGTACCAGATGAGGATTGGAAAAAGAAGATTAAAGGTGAGAGTTGGTATTTGGGAAATACTTATCATTTGGCTATAGGACAGGGAGATTTAGATGTGACTCCAATACAAGTAAACCAAATGACGAATGTTATTGCTAATCATGGGTTGAAATGTAAAATGAGTGTTTTAAAGGATAGTGGGGTTGATTGCAGGGATATTGGAATTAAGGATTCGACTTGGCAAATAATTGTTGAAGGGATGAAAGAAGCATGTAAATCGGGCGGAACAGCTTGGCCGTTGTTTAATTTTAAAACTGAAATTGCCTGTAAAACCGGGACGGCGGAGGTGGGTGACGGCAGCAAAGAGACTCATGCCTGGTTAACGGCTTTTGCGCCGGCGAATAATCCGCAAATATCGATTACGGTGATGGTAGAGCGAGGGGGAGAGGGGAGTGATGTGGCGGCACCGATTGTGGGAGATATATTAAAGGAATGGTTTAATGAACCGGAAACAGTGGTGCCGAGATATACGAATAATAAAGAGGAGGGAGAGTAGAACTGGAGTGGTAGTTGACAGGTGGAGTATTATAGATAACAATAAAAAATAGTTTAAAGTGGAAAGTTAAAAGTTTTTAAAGTTAAATGAAAACATTATTGGTAGTAGAGTCACCAACAAAGGCCAGAACTATTGGCAGATATTTGGGGAAAGATTATAAAGTGATTGCCACAGTGGGTCATTTGAGGGATTTACCGAAGAATAAAATGGCGGTAGATTTGGCTAAAGATTTTGAAGTTGAGTACCAGATTGACAGTAAAAAAAAGAAGGTGGTTGAGGAATTGGTTAAAGCCAGTAAAGAGGTGGATAAAATTTTGTTGGCCTCTGATCCTGACCGTGAGGGAGAGGCGATTTCCTGGCATGTAAGATGGATATTAGAAAATAACCAATCGCTAAAATCCAAGAAACCCGTCAAAAGCTTGGCAATTGGGCGGGCAAGCAAAAATGATATTTCGGAGAAGATTTCTAGAATTACTTTTCATGAGATTACCAAAGAAGCGGTGGAGGAAGCTTTGAAAGAAGCCCGGGAAATTGATATGGATTTGGTTAACGCCCAACAAGCCAGACGAGTTTTGGATAGGGTAGTAGGTTATAGTTTATCGCCGGTGTTGTGGAAGAAAGTAAGACGAGGTTTGTCCGGTGGAAGGGTCCAATCGGTAGCGGTGAGACTAATCTGTGAAAGAGAAAAAGAAATTGAGGTCTTTAAAAAAGAAAAGTTTTTTACCGTCTGGTCAGAATTGGAAAAGAAAGAGACTTTTAAGGCGGATTTAGTTAAGGTTAACGGCAAGAGTGTTTTTATTAGTACAAAGTTGAAATTATTTGACGGTGAATATTCCTATTCGAAATCGGTTTTTAAAGCACAAGAAGAAGTGGATTCTTTTATAAAGTCATTAGGAAAGGAATTTGTGGTAGACAAAGTGGTAGGTAAAGAAACTACCAGAGCGCCGTTGCCGGCATTTACAACTTCAAAACTGCAGCAGGCAGCCGCCAGACGAATGGGTTGGTCGGGTAAACAAACCATGAGTGTGGCCCAGAAACTTTATGAAAAAGGGTTGATCAGTTACCACAGAACTGATTCGGTGTATTTGTCGGAAAAAGCGATTGGAGAATTTAGAAATTTTATTGCTAAAGAATATGGTCAAAATTATTTGTCGGAAAAGGTAAGAGTCTATAAAAATAATAGTAAAAATGCTCAGGAGGCCCATGAAGCGATCAGACCGACAAATGTAACAATTCGAAACATTGAAGGAGCTGATTCGCGGGAGATGAGGTTGTATGAAATGATTTGGAAAAGGGCGGTAGCGACTCAGGGGGCGGTGGCAAGAATGAAAAATACGACAATTAATTTTGCTGTAGGCAATGCGTTATTTCAGTCAAAAGGAGTAAGAATGTTGTTTGATGGTTTTTTGAAAATTAGCGGAGAAAAACATGAGGACCAGATTTTGCCGGGACTGGTTGAAGGGGAGAAAATTTTGACTAAAAAAATCTGGAGTGAAGAAAATGAAACCAGCCCGATGCCGCGATACAGCGATGCCAGTTTGGTGTCGAGTCTGGAAAAACAGGGAATAGGCCGTCCAAGTACCTACGCGCCAATTATTTCGACAATTATTATGCGTCAATATGTGGAGCGGGATGAAGGAAAATTTAAGCCGACAGTTTTGGGAAATGCGACTAATGAATTTTTGGTGAAGAATTTTGAGGATATATTATCTTTGCCTTTTACGGCAGGGATGGAAGAGGGTTTAGATGAGATATCTTTGGGTAAATTGAAATGGAAAGAGATGATGAAAACTTTTTGGAAGGGTTTTGAAAAAGAAGTTAAAAAGGCAGAAAAAGAAGGGGAAAGAGTGAAGGTGGAAGCGGAAAAACTGGATGAAAAATGCCCTGAATGCAAAGAGGCCCGCCTCGCTGGAGACGAGTCGAGGCAGGGTGATTTGGTGGTGCGATTAGGCCGATTTGGGAAATTTATTTCTTGTTCACGGTTTCCTGACTGTAAATACACCAGGCAATATAAAGAAGATGCCGGGTTTAAATGTCCGGAATGCGGTAAAGACGGAGTAGTCCGAAGAACAAAAACCGGGAGAAAATTCTATGGTTGTAGTGACTATCCAAAGTGTAAATGGGCGGGATGGAAAAAACCGTAAATTAGTTTTTATTGATATTTACCGTGTTTCAGGGTAAAATCGGCGAATGGGATCAAAAGAATTTGCTCGGGTTGGAATGGAAAGGGCTACTGCCGGGGGTTATTTTATAAATAGACCAAAACAATTTGTGTCTCAGCCAATATTGTCTCCTAGGGATGTTGAAGAAGTATTAGATGAGACTATTGCTGAATGTCATGAAAGAGATCTACCTGTAAGTAGTTTAATGGGTGGATTTGGTACTACAGCTAAAACGTTATCCATATTTAATGGGTCGGTAAATTTAGTAAATGAAGTTTTGGAACAAAACAAAAAAGGAAATGATATTAGAGCTTTATTGTTTTTAGACAAGTCGGCCAGAAACGGGGCTTATTTGTTTAGATTGTTTTGGAAAGAGTTGAAAGACAGAGGAGAAGTTCCTTCTAAAATGGAACTGCCAGAGATCAGATTTATTAATATTGGTAGGGATGAGGGTGAAAAATTGAGAAGTAGATCGGCCAGGGCTTTATTAAAAGAAACCTTTAATGAAATAAATGTAGGCAGAAAAGTAATTGTGGTGGACGAGTTTGCGGATACAGGGAATTCATTGAAAAGAGCAATGGAACTTGTTAGAAGTTTGTATGAAGTGGAAACAAAGGGTTTTCAGATGTTTAATATGTGCCCACACTGGTATGGGCGCCATTGTATGGTTCTGGGTGTGAGGGATTTGAATTTAGACAAGAACTTAAGAAAAAAATTTAATGATTTAAGTCCTGAAATTTCATTGAAGTTGTTGGGTTATTTTAAAAAAATTACCAGGGATAATTTTATCCAGTTGGTTTCCGGAAGTGGTAAGGGTGGATTAGATACATTTGAGACAGCGGATTTATGGCAGATTCTTTCCGATAAACAATTAATCCCAGATAAGACGGGTCTGGAAATTGAGAGTGATAATATTTGGGACTACATTACTTCGGCTGCAGGATACCTGTCTATACCACTAGGAGATCATAAGTTGGTTGGACAACATCGTGAGTACCGTCAGATATTTGATGTTTTAGTAAAAAAGTATATGGAAAAAAGAGATAAAATAGGACAAAATTAGATTATTCTTTTTTCTTTCCCCAATGAAGCTGGGAGGTGCGGATGAGTTTGTCGCGCTGCTGGTTTTTGCAGGATAAAGGAGCCAGAGTAGTGGCGTAGAAAGGTTGAGTGGTTTCGGAATCAATGGAGAGTTTGCAAATGACTTGGTATTTGCCGATTTTAACTAAGTCTTCCGGAGGGAAGGCAGTACCAAATTCTTTGGCTAAAATATAAGCGTCTTGGTTGCCGACAACAAAAGAGATGATAGAACCAACGTTACCTAAAATAGCATCTTGAATGGTGCGGTCTAGCTGGGACATGTATTGATTGGCGATAATAAGATTGAGTTTAAATTTACGGGCTTCGGAAAGGATTTTAATAAAAGCCTCGGTAGCAAAGTTTTGAAATTCGTCGACGTAGAGATAAAAATCAGAGCGGTCTTCGGCGGCTTGAAAGACCCGATTCATAGCCGAAAGTTGAATTTGGGTAATAATCATGGCACCAAGCAGGGCGGAATTATCTTCGCCAAGTCTTCCAGTAGATAAATCAGCAATTAAAATTTTCTTTTGGTCCATAATTTCCTGGATATTGATTTTGGATTTAGCGTGAGCCACGGTGTTACGAATGTTAGTGGAAGCAATAAATTGACCGACTTTGTTGAGAATAGGGGAAACGGCTTCATTTTGAAATTTAGGGTCCATACGGTCAAATTCATTGCGCCAGAAATTGGTCAGGGTTTGATTGGTTAGTTGGGAAACACATTTTTCCCGGAAGCTTTTGTTGGTTAAAATTTCGACGATATGAGTCAGATCTGACCCGGGAAGATTGACTAGAGTTAAGACGGCATTACGAAGAATATGTTCCAGCCGTGGTCCCCAAGAAACAGTACCGTAGAGCTTTTTGAAGATGGATAAAACACCAGAGGCAATGAGTTCTTTTTGAGAATCATTTTTGGCCTCGAGAACATTGAGAGGATAAACATATTCTGGATCGGCAGGGTTAAAGTAACAAACGTCATTAATACGGGAACTGGGGATATAATCGAGAATAGTGTTGCATAAATCACCATGAGGGTCGATAACGGCGACGCCACGGCCTTTGCGAATGTCGTCAATGGCCATGTTGGCAATAAGAGTGGTTTTACCAGTACCGGATTTACCGATGATGTAGGTGTGGCGGCGGCGGTCTTCGCCCTGTTTGATACCGAAAATGGAATCTTTGTTTCTGAATTCGGTTTTAGCAAAAAAGGTAATTTGAGACTTTTCTTCGGGAGTAGTGTTGTCAGCAACCGGTAAGTTTTCGGGAGGATCGGAATAAAGGTTTTTACCCCAGGCAATGTTGGGAAGTTTAGTCATTTTGTTGGGAAAATGCCAAATGGCAGAGAGTTCTTCGGTGTTAAAGATTTGTCCTTTAAGACCGGGGAATATTTCTCGATTGCGGATGGCTTTGAGGAGTTTATTTTTGGTAAAAAATCCGGGACTGTAAGTTTTGATGAAGTTACCACGGGGGTTGGTATAGGCACCGAACGAGGAGGAAACCGAAGAAATAAGACCGGGATTATTGGAAAGAAAATTGATCTGGGCAAAAATTCCGGGGAACTGGATTTTTTGCTCGAAAATCATTTTGTCCGGGTGAGCAGTGCGAATATTGCGTTCGCGGTCGACTAAGATACCGTTTTGGATAGTGCTGATAATACTGCCTTGCCAGTTTTTGGGGGCGGAGGAAAGGACTATTTGGAAAATAAAAAAGTCTTTGGTATTATTTGACCGTGAAAGCGGAGCCAGAACGGAATTGAGCGGATCAGTGTCTTTAAAGTCTTTAGTAGTTTTGAGGGGGTAGCTGTAGGATTTACCTAAGCCAAGCTGGGTAAAAGAGGTGTTAATGGCGTTTGGTTGAGAATTAGGCTGATTTGGATCGGCGGGGGTTGGAGTGAGAAATTCTTCGATATAGTCGGGTGATTCTCGGGTTATAGCGCTGGAATATTGGGCTAATATCTGAGAACGGAAAAATTCGATATCGTTTTTGGGGACAATAATGTAAAAACGGAGCTGACCGTCTTTGAGGACAATTTCCAGAGAGGCAATAGTTTTTTTCTTGCCGGCAAGTTTTTCAAAAAAAGAAAGTTTGGAAAATTGGGTGAAATTTGCCAGAAGAGAAGACATGGATTCAAAAGTGAATTCGTTTTCTTGCGGCAGTCTAACTTCAAGAATAGTGAAGTTGTTATCAGGCATGAGAGTATTTTAACAATTTTTTAAGGCAATAGGGTAAAGAATGAAGTATATGTCTTATAATAAATTAAGTTTTTATCTTATAGTAAAAAATATTAATAAATTAAATTCAGTTTTAATTTTATAAGGTTTATTTTTGGTGATGTTTGTGGATTTATTTGAGTTTAATCTGTGTTATAATTGCCCAATTAAAAATTTTGGATTTTTGACACGAGAATCCTGGGGTAAAAACCCAGTGTCAGAAGTTTACTAATAAGGAGCGTTCCGATTAATCGGAATTAAAAAATATGGCAGAAGCCAAAAAAAAAGTAGTATCTAAAACTGTCAATCGAAGCGGCAAATCTTTAGTTAAAAAGGCTTTGGTAGTTAAGGCAAAAAATCAGAGTAAGATTTCAGCCGAAAATATCAAAAAGCTGAACGAAAAGAAATTGGAAGAGAAGAAGATTTCAGATCTTAGATCTCAGATCTCAGATAATACTAAACTGGAAGAGAAAAAAGAAATAGTTAAGGAAGATAAAAAATATAAGGTGACCATTGGTTTGAAAGATTTGTTAAATGCCGGTAGTCATTTGGGTCACAAAATTTCTAAAACCAATCCGAAGGCGAGAGATTTTATCTTTGGTAAAAAAGATGGGATTGAAATCATTGATTTGGTTAAAACTATGGAAGGTTTGGAAAAAGCTTGTAACTATATTTACAACCAAAAAAGAAATAATAAACAAATTGTGATGGTAGGTACCAAAAGACAGGCTCGTGAAGTGGTGCGGAGGGTGGCTATGAGTGCCGGTGTGCCTTATGTAACCGACAGATGGTTGGGAGGAACGATTACTAATTGGGATCAAATCAAAAAAGATATTAAAAAATTGAATGATCTTAGAGAAGGTTTGGAAAAAGGTAAATTTACTGAAAGCACTAAAAAAGAGCTTTCAGTTATGAATAAAGAAGTTGCCCGATTGGAGAAAATTGTGGGTGGTTTGGCTGGTTTGGATAAACTTTTTGATATTCTTTTTGTAGTAGATGCCGGTTGTGAAAAAACGGCAGTTAAAGAAGCCCGTTTGAGAAAAATTAAAGTGGTAGCTATCAGTGATACTGACGCTAACCCCTATAAAGTTGATTTTGCCATTCCGGCCAATGATGATTCTTCTAAGAGTGTCAATCTTTTGGTTGAAGAAATCGGGCGGGCGATTAAAGCAGCAGGAACCAAATAAAAATTTCTAATATCTAATTTCTAATGTCTAAATTAAGACAGAAGATAATTAAAAATTTAAAAATGAAATTATCCCGATTCGGCCCTTGGCCTCATCGAGGATGGTCAATTATAATTTAATTTAAATAAATATGGAGACCAACAAAATAATTGAATTGGTTAAGAAGATTCGACTGGAAACCGGTTTGGGAATAATGGAAATTAAAGCGGCTTTGGAAGAAGCCAGCGGTGATGAAAATCGTGCAAAGCAGATTTTAAAAGAGAAAGGGCTTAAAAAAGCCGAAACTAAAACTGAGAGAGAGACTCATCAGGGCAGGGTGGCTACTTATACCCACAATACCGGTAAAATTGGAGTGATGGTGGAACTTCTTTGCGAAACTGATTTCGTAGCTAAACACGAGGATTTTGTGGAATTGACTAAAGATATTTGTTTACAAATTGCGGCGATGAATCCGGAGAATGTGGATGAACTTTTGAAACAGGAATTTATTAAAGATAGTTCAACTACGATTGAAGAAAAAATTAAAGGCTTGGTAGTAAAGTTTGGGGAAAATATGAAACTGACTAGGTTTGCTAGGTTTGAGATATAAAGGGAACAAACCCTCTTGTCTCGATAAATCGAGACATCCTCCCTCAAAGAGGGCGGAAGTCTTAGTAAATAAAACCTCTCTGATTTTTTGGGGAGGTTTTTGGTTTGGTATAATTAATTTAAATATGATAAATTTTTCAGAGATAAAAGTCCGAATGGACAAAATTGTGGGTTTGTTTGCCAATGATATTGCCTCGATCAGGACGGGAAGAGCAACGCCGGGGTTGATTGAAAATGTAGTAGTGACAGTTTATGGGGGGCAGAAAATGAAGCTGATTGAATTGGGGTCAATTGGAGTGCCGGATGTGCGGAGTTTAACTTTTCAACCTTGGGATCAGACTTTGATTAGAGAAATTGCCAATGGAATAACAGCGGCCAATATCGGGATGACACCGGCGGTGGATGGTCAAATAATTCGGATGAGTTTGCCAATGTTGACAGTAGAACAGCGGGAAGATTATATAAAATTGTTGGGAAGAAAATTGGAAGCGGCCAGAGTAATGATTCGAGATGCCAGGGCTGATTTTAGAAATGGTCTGCAAAAAGCTAAACAAGAAAAAACGGTTTCTGAAGATGAATTTAAAAAAGATGAAACTGAGTTGCAAAAAGTGACGGATGAATTTATTAAGAAATTGGAAGATTTGGCTGGGAAGAAAGAGTTGGAAGTTCGGGGGTAAATTTAGATGATAGATATTAGATGGTAGATCGGAGATAATGAGAACATGGATTTAGTAATATTTATAGTAGCTTTGTCAGTATTGGTGTTGGTTCATGAATGGGGCCATTTTGTGGCAGCTCGGAGGACCGGGGTGAGGGTGGAGGAGTTTGGTTTGGGTTTGCCGCCAAGAATTTGGGGTAAAAAAATAGGAGAGACAATTTATAGTTTGAACTGGTTACCGATTGGGGGTTTTTGTAAGTTGTTAGGAGAAGACCCCAATGATGAGGAAAAAACTGACAGCAAAAGCAAAAAGGAATCGTTTGAGTATAAAAAACCATGGCAAAAAATGTTGATTGTGCTGGGCGGAGTAATAATGAACTTGGTGCTGGCGGTGGTAATTTTTAGTGTGGTTTATACAATTTTGGGAGTGCCGGTGGAGGTTGATAGGGTATCGGTAATAGGAATATCTCAAAATTCTCCGGCGGAAAAAGCAGGAATTAAAGAGGATGATGTGGTTTATCGAGTTAATGAAATAGAAATTAAAAAAACTAATGAGTTGATGGATGAAGTGGGAAAAAATAAAGGTGGTAAGGTGGTTTTGGAAGTGGGGAATAAGAACAAAGAAGATTTGAGAAAGGTAGAAGTGGAAGTGAGGCAAGATCCGCCGGAGGGTGAAGGATCAATGGGAGTGGCAATTTCGAATACCGAAATGGAAAAGGTAGCTTGGTATAGAGTTGACCGGGGAATAAGGGCCGGTTTTGAAGAAGCCTATTATTGGGGGAAAATTATAGGCGGTGGAGTAATTAAAATGGTGGGTGGGTTGCTAACCGGCAATGTACCAAAAGATGTCAGCGGTCCGATAGGAATGTATGAAGCTACCAGCGCCATAAACAAAAATCAAGGTTTTTTGGCAGTGGTTCATTTTTTTGGAATTGTGTCAGTAAATTTGGCGGTGGTAAATGTGTTGCCGTTTCCGGCGTTAGACGGTGGCCGAATTATTTTTGTAATTTATGAAATGATAACCAAAAGGAAGGCTAATCCAAAACTGGAAACAACTATAAATAATGTAGGGATGATGATACTTTTGGGGTTAATTTTGTTAATAACGGTGGGAGATGTGACAAGAATATTTTTTAAGTAGCGGTTTTGGTGGTTGATATTAGGCTAAAAAAGTGGTTAACTTTTTTTAGGATGAGAAATAAATTTTTTTTAAAACAAAAAGGAGAAGCAAATAAAGTTTTAATGGGAATGTTGGCTTTGTTTTTGTTGGTTTCCTTGCCGGTGTCGGTTACTTTGGTTCAGAAGAATCAAGAGAATAGGAGCAGTGCAGCTAGTGAAGTGAGTGATGAGTACCAAATTGATGAAGAAGATGCTTTGACAGATTCTCACGGTGTTTGTGGTAGTGCTGACGGTAAGACTTACGCTTCCAGACCGACTTATGATTTGTGTGGAGCTGGGGTTTTGAGTTGGGTT
>Ga0116157_10006597_pt1 | contig 10474 bp, 6 predicted proteins | sample AD_UKC048_MetaG_FD_89882 | JGI IMG/M metagenome (GOLD analysis project Ga0116157, IMG submission 89882) | Active sludge microbial communities of municipal wastewater-treating anaerobic digesters from USA - AD_UKC048_MetaG | ecosystem: Engineered > Bioreactor > Anaerobic > Digestate | place: USA... | reverse complement strand
GAAGCAAGTAGCATTGTTGCTTGCATCAGTTGTTTACGTTGGTGCGATGAAGTAATTGTCTTAGACACTGGCTCAACCGACGATACATTAGAGTTGGCTGAGGCACATGGTGCGCGTGTCATCTCGTTTCAGCATCGCTCATTTGCGCGGGTTAGGGACGAAGCACTTAAGCACGTCAATTCTGAGTGGATATTTTATGTTGATGCGGATGAGCGAGTGTCACCGACACTCGCTCAAGAAATTACAACTCACTTAACTGATAGTAATATCTCTGCCCTTGAATTGAATCGCGAAAATTATTTCTATGGTCATAAAATGTCTCACGGCGGTTGGGCAAGTGATCGTGTGACTCGGATATTTCGTTGTGTGGCTCTCAAAGGTTGGCAAGGTGAAATTCACGAGTCACCAGAATTCACTGGTAACCAGATTTTATTGAAGAATAATTTAATTCATCTCTCTCATCGAACAACGGCTGCTGGTTTGATTAAATCTGCCGAGTGGACGCTGATCGAGGCAAAACTACTTCAGAAAAACCAAGCTCAGCCAGTCAAGTTCGTGACGATTTTACGCAAGGGTATCGGTGAGTTTTGGCGCAGAGCTATTAAGAAGCGTGGGTTTCGGGATGGTACCACTGGTCTGGTAGAATCTTTAATTCAAGCGATTAATCGGATGTTAGTTTACATTCAAGTATGGGAGTTACAGCAGAAACCGAGTATTCCAGATTTATACTCGGTAAAAGAGCGGCAGATCGAGTTGGATTGGGAAAGAACAAAAAAAAGTCCTTCAATCAAATCATGAAAAAAATCTGTTTTTTTTCGCCTTACATAATGCAGCTTCATGCCGGTGGGGGCGAAAAACATTTTTTCGACTTGGCACTTCTTCGCAGTAAGTCAAAGAAGAACACCATATATATTGCAGTTACTCAGAATAGCCAACACTCATTAGAAGAGTACAGAAAGCTTTATGCTCAATTTTTAGGTAAAAACCTCAATCAACTTCATTTTATTTGGACGCCGTTATTTACGGAAGCCAGTTTTTGGCAGAAACTTTGGTGGACGCGCCAGTTTGACGAACTGTTTTACGTGACTGATGGCAGCTTATTTCTCAGTTTGGCGAAAAAAAATATTTTACACGTTCAGATTCCATTCACCCAACCGAAAAATTCAATCTTTGAACGGTTTAAATTGGCTTGCTGGCAAGAGATTAATACCAATAGTCAGTTTACAAAACAGGTGATTGAGAAAGCTTGGCGAGTAAATGTCTCTGAAGTATTGCACCCAAGCATTGATCCAAAAGAGTTTAATCCGGCTCAAAAGCGGTTGCCAATAATTCTGGCAGTTGGGCGGTTTTTCTCGCATCTGCATAGTAAGCGCCAGGATGTATTGATTAAGTGTTTTGCGGAGCTACGAAAAACCGCCCCCAAAAAGTTTAAAGACTGGCAGCTAGTTTTCATTGGCGCGGTTGAAGACCGCGCCTACTTCGAAAAAGTCCAAAAATTAGCTGAAGGTTTACCGATTACATTTGTGACCAACGCCACCCGCCAGGAATTACTCAATTACTTTAACACCGCCTCAATCTTTTGGCATGCCGCCGGCTTTGGGGTAAATGAGTACAAAGAACCAGAAAAAGTCGAACACTTTGGCATCGTCACTCTCGAAGCCCTCGCCGGCGGCTGTTTCCCACTGGTAGTGGGCAAGGGCGGTCAGCGCGAAATTCTCGGTGATAAGTTTGCTCAGCACAGTTGGCAAACTATCGATGAGTGCGTTATTAAAACAATTCGGTGCAGTTCTGACAAAAATGTTAAATTCCGAGCATGAACACCCATCGCACAATCGAGCAAAAAGAATTGCTGTTTTATTTAAGGATTTACTTAAAAAGATTTCTTCAGAATTTGTAGAACATCCCGACACTCTGTTAAATAAACAAAAATATAAGGAAGGGGTTAGATGGTTAAAAGAAATCATTGGTAGAGTTTTTGTACCCGAATTTCAAGCTAATTCTAGTTTTACTTCATTTGATCAATTTGGAAAATCTGTAAAGCTTGAGATGGACAACCAAGGTCCCTTAATACTTCAGTGGCTTGAACTTGACCGTAGTAGTGTTGCCCCCCTGACTGTCATTTATCCAGTTAATACTCACGTTGGGTTTATTCATCCACTTTTTCAACAAACTGAACCAAAATCAATTGATTTTATTTTAAACGCTGGACTTGTCTCTTCTTCGTCCACCTTGACCTCAACATTATATCCTGCTCAAGGGTGTGAACTGTGTTGTATCCAAGAAAATGGAAAAATACACAATAGAGGTTCGAGTTTTTCAAAAAAACACGGAGGAATAGTTATTAATTTTGAATCAGGTGATGTAAAGTTCTATTCCTTAGAACAATTTTCTGAAACTCGCCAAATGGTTGTCAACACTCCAAATACTATAATGCTCGAAACTATTCATTGGTTGCAGGGTAGCATTGGTGAAGAAATGGATGGCACTTTTGAGGCAAAGGAAGCATACTATAACGGCTTAGGTGCATTCATCATTGAAGATGAAAATGGTGGTTCTTTAATACGACTTTTTACCATGAATTTTTATCCTCCTCTGGCTGACAATTTAAAGAAATCCTTTTTTGTGCATAATTATCCAATTTGCATGAACTCACAAAAACAAGGATGGATTTCAGGAAGAGAATTATTTGACCGAATATCACAGTTAGCAACTTATTTTCAGCAAAATGGAATGACAGTTAGGGAATGGTACTATGCAGCAACTGAGTATTCTCATGGCGGCACTCTGATTTTGTCTGAAGAAGAAAAAGGAAATCTAGACAATATTCTAAATAAAAAGTGGCAGGGTTACATTACTTTAGGAGTTTAAAATGATAAACTGAAGTTATGAAACAACTGTCGACAATAATTCCTACTTACAATGGTCAGCACTTGTTGGCAAAAAATTTGCCGGCAGTGCTGGTGTGTCTGCGTGACGGCGACGAGCTGATGATCGTGGACGACTTGAGTGAAGATGCAACAGTCGAGTGGTTGCGTCAGGGTTTCAAGCTCCAAGAGCAAAAAAAACCCGAGCTTAAGGATCAGTATGGTAGTTATCAACTGTTGCAGGGTTTTTATCAGTCAGGGAATAAACGAAATTCAATTACCTTAGTGGTGAATGATAAAAACTTGCGGTTTGGCGCCAGCTGCAACCGTGGGGTGCAGCTGGCGCAACATCAATTAGTACTTCTGCTTAATAACGATGTGTCTCCAGACACAAATTGTGTTCAAGAGTTAGTAAGTAGTTTTGAACGATCGCACGAACAAGGTGGGGTATTTGCTTTGGGGGCGCTTGAGTATGAAGGACATGATACTCAAGCGCCAAAAGCTGACTTGCCTGCGCAGGCGGGCAAAAACAACTTGTACTTCGCTCGCGGCCTGTTTTGGCACCAAAAAGCCACTGAGTTCACAGCTGGTGATACTGCCTGGGTAAGCGGTGGGAGCGGTCTATTTGATCGAGCGAAATGGTTAGAACTAGGTGGATTTGATCTTAGCTTCTATCCCGCCTATTGGGAAGATGTTGATCTGGCTTTTCGTGCCCGTCAAAAAGGTTGGCAGGTTCTATTTGAACCCAAGGCGGTTGTTTATCACCGTCACGAATCGACAAATATGACGGTTTTTGGTGCAGACAAGATCAACAAATTAAGCCAAAGACACCAGGTTTACTTTACCCGAAAACACGCTAATTTATTCCAGCGGCTGCAATACTTACTGTGGCGACCTTATTGGTGGAGGCAAAAACTTGTTAAAAACTAATTTAGATAAATTGTTTTTGGTTGCGAGTATTTTTGTTGTACTAGTTGGAGTCTTTTTCCGATCTATTAGTTTGGGTTCAATTCCCAGTGGCATGACTTGGGACGAAGCGGCGATTGGCTATAATGGGTTTGCCATCTGGCAAACCCATCGTGATGAGTGGCTAGAGTTAATGCCAACTTCTTTTCGCTCATTTGGTGACTATAAAGCACCTTTAGCAATTTATTTAAATGGATTATTTACCGCGGTTTTGGGTATGAAGCTTTGGGTTGTCCGATTACCGTTTGTGTTGGCTAGTGGGAAAACCATCATTGGAGTTATTTTAATGATCTGGTTGTTAATCAAAGCTAGAATCATAAAATTCGTTCGTTTATCGACTCCAGTTGTTTTATTAATTACGGCTGTATTGATCAGTTTTTCACCATGGCATACTTTATTTAGTCGAGTTGGTTTCGAGAGTGGTTTGGCGTTATGCCAGCTGGTTTGGGCGGCAGACTTTTGGCTAATTTACCTGATATTACCTCCAACAAGTATCAAGTTGGCTCGAGTCTCATTACTTGGTTCTGCAGCATTGGTCGCCAGCAGTTTTTATACTTATCACTCAGCTAAAGTAGTTGCTCCGATATTACTACTGGGTGCTCTAATTTGGACGGCAAAGCACCGTCCACACAATCGCATATTTCTTGGAATTGTTTTAACCTTTTTGGTATTGTTGCTACTACCCTTTCTCAATGACTCATTATTTGGTCAGGGTCTGACGCGGGCAGGTGTGACAGTATTTTCTGATTACGCTGCGTTGACGGCGGCGTTAATTACTCTCAAAAACCTTGTTACTCACTTACTTCCTGGGTTTATGATTTGGGGCAATACCGACTCGCTCAGGCACTCCACTGGTCTGCTGGGCGTGCTTTACCCAACTGAGTACCTGATGTTGCTCATAGGGTTGCTCACGGGAATCTTGAACTTTCTCAGGAACAAAATTCAGTTTTTGAAGAAACAGGCTCAGAATCAAGTAAATCAGCGACACGGTTTGGTGTTTGGCTTGGTTTGGCTGCTGGCAGGCTTGCTGCCAGCAGCCATCGGTCACGAAGTGCCCCATCCCAATCGCGCCTTGCTCAGTTTGCCAGGTATGTTAATCATGATTCTGTTTGGTTTAGATATTAGCTTGGGTTGGTTGAAAAGATACTCAAAGCGATTTTCTCGATCGGTTATTAGCTTATTTCTAGTTGCACAAGTCATGTTGATTGCTGCTTTTTTCGTTCAGTACTTTGGTCCGTACCAAGCTCGTTCGAGTGAAGAGTATTTATCTGGGTATCTAGAAGCGTTTGAATTAATTTGGCAGTATCACGATGGCACCAATGACAAACCCGAGGTGGATCAAATTGTAATGACCAATCAATACGGTCAGCCGTATATTTATGCCTTGTTTTCCAAACAAATTTCTCCGATTGCCTATCATAATGGCGCGTTGGTCAAGTTTTTGTTTGAAGACGCGCCAGACATTAACGATTTGAGTAGAGAAAATGCCTTAATTGTAACTGGAGCAGAAGCGGTGGGATTGGACGACAGCCAGGCCGAAGAAATTGTCCGAGACAAATCAGGAGAAATTAGGTTCAGGCTGTTTTATACTGGCACCAAGCAATAATCGTTGCTTGGTTTAGTCTCCGTTTATCGCTATTACCAGCCTCGGTTTTATTGGTATGATAACTGAGTGAAAATATTGACACTGATTATTTTCTGTTTTAGTCTGTTTTTCCGGATTTATCAGCTCGATTCCATACCTGCAGGATTGTATTGGGAAGAAGTGGCGCTGGGTTATGACGCGCTCTCAATTGCTGAGACCGGTGCTGATCATCACGGCAATTCCTGGCCGATTGTTGCTTTCGAGAGTTTTGGTGATTGGAAGCCAAGCTTATATTTTTATGTATTAGTGCCATTTGTAAAAATACTTGGTTTAAATGCTTGGGCAGTCAGGTTGCTCGCGGCCATCAGCGGGCTGCTGATTGCCGCGGGCACTGGTTTCTTAATCTACCTGCTTTTTCACCAGCGTCTTAACCCAGCTGTTGCAAAGAAGCTGGCTTTATTAGGTTATTTATTAGCAAGTGTTAATCCTTGGCTAATTCAGTTCTCGCGAGCGGGGTGGGAGATCACGCTGGCCACAGCTCTAATTGTTTGGGCAGTGGTGTTTTGGTTACTTGGTCTCGAACGCGCGAAGCGAAAGGGTGCTCAAACCCAAAAAAACGTTGGTTGGTTGGTTTTGTCTGCCCTTTTGCTAGCTTTGTCTATGTATACTCAACACTCGGCCAGGCTGGCTGCCCCACTAATTGGACTGTTGCTGGTAATTTGGAGTAGTCTCCAGTTTGGATTTAAGAATTTTATCCAAGAGCTGCCACACGTAAAACTTTTTAAAGGCTGGTTGTTCAGCGTCATAATTGCTGCCTTGTTTGCATTTCTGTTGGTTTTACCTCTATTGATCAGGTTTGGTTCGAGTGAGATTACGCAACGTTTTGCTGAAACTAGTATTTTTTCTGACATAGAGATTATTGAGCGCAGCAACGAGTACCGCCAGCTAAGTGACAACTCACTTATTTCCAGGATTATTTATCATCGCTATGTTTTGTTTGGGAGCGAAATCCTACGCAACATGTTTTCGCACTTAACACTTGATTTTTTGTTTTTGAGTGGAGACAGCAATCCGCGTCACTCAACGGGATTTTTTGGCTTGTTTTATCATCTGGATTTGGTCTTACTGAGTTTTGGCCTAGTTTATTTACTCAAGCACCACCGCTCAGTTTTAAAGCTCTTGGGTGGTTGGATCTTGATCAGCTTGTTGCCTGCCAGTATTGCCACTGGTGCGCCACACGCATTGCGGATTTTACCTGGTAATTCTGCTTGGTTAATTGTTGCAACACTCGGTGTTTACTACTTGTTCCTCATCTTGCGCCAGTTCAAATTTAAGCATTTACTGTTTAACTCGATTTTGCTGGGATTCTTCGGGTTTTATATGCTTGAAACGATTTGGTTTTGGCGGTTTTACACCGCAGTTTACCCCAAACTTGCTGCTCAACACTGGCAGTACGGATATGAAGAAATGGTGGAGACTGCTGAAAAATTGAGATCAGAGAATCCGCAGCTGCCAATTTATATTACTCGAGAACAAGGGCGACCAGCTATGTATTATTGGTTTTATACCCAGACTAATCCGCGTTTGGTGCAGTTGGCCGCTCCAACTGTTGTTAAAGATCAAGGCGAGTTTCTCCAGTGGCAAAATATTTCGTTCATTGATCGGGTTGATCAAGTGGAAAGTGATGGCCAATTTATTTTAGCGAGCAGTCCCAGGTTTGCTCAGCAATTATCTAGAACCGCTCAAAGTGAGCTAGATAGTGTGGAAGATCCGCTGGGAGAAACTATCTGGCAAGTGGGAGTTAATTAATGATGAGTCAACGTGGATTTATCTTATTTTTTTTCCTAATAATGATATTTGCGGGATTTGTCCGGTTTTACCGCCTCGGACAAATCCCAGCAGGGACTTATTGGGATGAAACAGCGATGCTGATGGACGCCCGGTCACTGATTGACACTGGGCGAGATGTCCATGGTAATTATTGGCTGCAGGCGATTTACCCCTCGTATGGTGATTACAAGCTACCAGTTTATCTGTGGTTGGTTACCTTGAGTGTGTCGGTGTTTGGACCTACTGCCCTTGCAGTACGTATGCCATCGGCATTGGCTGGGATATTAACAGTGTTAATCGTAGGATTGATCGCAGGGGAAGTACTCAAACTCAAGAAGTCTGACGTTTCAACAAATGAAAAACGAATCGTGCAACTCCTAGGCATGTTCGTTTCGGCCGTTTCTTTTTGGTCGATTCATTTTTCTCGGGTGGGTTTTGAAGCACATCTCGGCCAACTGTGGTTGGGTTTATCATTTTATTTAATTTTGATAGCGCGTCGTCGCGCTGGCAACTTGATTTTAACTGGATTGTTTGGAGTACTTGGTTTGTTTACCTACTTTTCTACTCGGTTTGTCTGGCCAGTAGTGTTGGTTGCTGGTGTGTGGTTAATTGTTTCAAAGCAATCGTTAAAACAAGGAAAGATGACGATATTCACTTTGTTTAGTTTGCTCATATTTGGGGCTGGCTTGCTGGTGATGAGGAGTTCACCACTTTATTCAGCAAGCCAACAATTCAGACTCAGTGCGCCATCAGTACTAGATCAATCTCAGGCAGTAAATCAGGCAAATCTTTATCGAAGTCTGTCGTCTTCCAGTATTATCGATCGGTTGTTTTTTCATCATTACACTATTAGCTTAAAGCAACTCCTTCAAAATTACTCAGAAAACCTGAGTCTGGATTTTATGTTCTTGAGTGGCGATCCAAATTTGCGTCACGGCACTGGGATAGTAGGCTTATTCCCATTGGCATTCTTGCCCTTATTGTTCATTGGTTTGATTTCGCTAGTCTTCACGCCCCAGTATAAATTTGGCTTAGTGCTGGTGATTTGGTGGCTGGCAGCGCTGCTGCCAGCCAGTGTTGCGCTGGAAGTACCACATGCCTTGCGTTCTCTCAATGCCTTGATTCCGCTATCCCTGATTATCACTTACGGCTTGTTTCAACTGATCATGCTCAAGTATCGATTTAAAAGAATTGTTTTAACTGTTTTAATTTTAACTTGGTTGTTTCAGTTTATTCAATTTTGGAACTTCACAACTCATGTCTATCCCCAGGTTTCAGCCACAGCTTGGCAAGCGGGATTTTCGGAGTTGGCAGAAGTAATTAATACTCGGCGAAATCAGTTCGATCATGTTTTCGTTGAGCTAGTTGACCAACGCTATTTTCTTTGGGTATTAGCCAATTCCCAACTCTCATTAGCAGAATTACCACTTAACTCTTCAGTAAATAATTATCATTTTTCCCAGATCGGAAACGTCTACTTTAATACTTTCAGTGGTGTTCCAACTGAGTATCAAAACACTGTGAATCTGTTTGTCATTGATGGGAGTTCGCTGAGTGAGTTTCGCTCGACACTAGGTGACTCGATTGAGAAAGTAGAGATGATTGAAGATGGTGTGGGTAATGTTCAATTTGTATTAATCACACAAAGTAATGCCAAAGATTAAAGCGGTTGATTTACTTCTAATTCTGATCCTCTTGCTCACGAGTGTTTTTGCTAGATTTTATCGGTTTGGGCAATTACCAGCGTCACTCAATCGTGATGAAGCGGCTCTCGGATATACCGCTTGGTCAGTACTTGAAACTGGCAGGGACGAGTGGGGCGAGCGCTGGCCGCTCGCCCCAGCTTCTTTCGGTGATTACAAATTAATCGGTTATCCCACGTTGCTGGTTGGCTTATTTAGTATTCTACCCAAAGCAGATTGGGTAGTGCGGTTGCCGAGCTTACTAGCTGGTGTGGGGCTGGTAGCCATTTCTTGGCAAATCGGTCGCCGGCTTTTCAATCATAAATTTGGTGTAATTCTAGCTGTGTTAGTGGCTACCAGCCCAGTTTTCATCTGGTTTTCTCGATCTGCTTGGGAAGCAAACGTGGCAGTATTTTACCTAATTACTGCTGGTTACTTGATCTACTCAGCACTCAATCAGCGACACTACACTTGGCGGTTGATGCTTGGTTTTGTCTTACTATTTTCCTCAATATTTACCTATAACACTCCACTAATATTAATTCCTTGTCTAGCTTTAATTTTGCCCCTGTTAGTCCAAAGCAAGCAGCTTAAGCACTCGGCTATTGTTACCACCGTCATATTTACGTTGGTTGGTATTTCATTCTTGTTGCTTAGCTCAGTTTGGTCACAAAAATCGGGCATTACGATTTTTACCGATCCTACCGTAAGAGCTGAATGGCTGGAGTTTCGTACTCAGCTGAGTGAACCTTGGCAGAGCATCTTGGGGAATAGATATAGTTACCTGTTTGGACGAGTGGCAAGAAACTTTGTGCAAAGTTTCTCTCCAGAATTCGTGGTGTTTCGTGGTGGCGCACATCCCTGGCATTCTTTACCTGGATTTGGACACATATTTACTGTCGTGTATCTGCTCGCAACCTTAGAATCTTTTGTTTTAATAATTAATTTAATCCGTAGTACTTACCAGTTATTTCAAGCTAAAATTAAGTTAAACACGTTGCTTGAACAGTTTCACCAACAGTATGTTTGGTTGTATTTATTGTTTGTGTCACTTTTCCCCGCAGTGGTGACGGTCGATGCGCCGCATGCAACGCGGAGTTTACTGTTTTTCTGGTTGCTGTGTGTATTTGCGGTGCGGTTTTTGTGGCGGCACAAAAACCGCACATCTTTAATCAGCTTAATGTTAATTTTATTAGTCTTTAATCTGGGTTACTATACATTTCACTATTTTTTGGCTTATCCCAAGCTTTCGCAGCTGATTTTTCAATCGGACTTTAAACAAGTCCTTGCTCAAGTTGAATCAGAGTTCCCTGTGCAGCCAGTGGCGATCGTCGACTCTGGCGGTTATCAGTACATTTTGTTAGCTTGGTATTTACCCGTTAACCCCGTCGATTTCTTAGCCAATAATACTCGGCAGCTGCCTGATCACATTGGTTTACGCTACGGTGAGCAAGTTGGCCGTTTTCATTTTATTGCTTCTCCAACCGATCGAGCTCCAGCAGAAAGAGTCCTGGTAAGCTGGGACGAATCAGTAGAATCATGGCGAG
>Ga0116157_10006573_pt1 | contig 10493 bp, 10 predicted proteins | sample AD_UKC048_MetaG_FD_89882 | JGI IMG/M metagenome (GOLD analysis project Ga0116157, IMG submission 89882) | Active sludge microbial communities of municipal wastewater-treating anaerobic digesters from USA - AD_UKC048_MetaG | ecosystem: Engineered > Bioreactor > Anaerobic > Digestate | place: USA... | reverse complement strand
GTCCTCAACATTATTATAATGATTTGGGAGAATTTGAAGTAATGTTGGTAAGTGAGAATGAATATGGTTGTACTGATAGTGCAAAAAGAACAATTATGATACGTGAAGATTATACATTGCACGCTCCGACTGCTTTTACGCCTAATGGAGACGGTACGAATGATTGTTTCAGGATTTGTGGAAATGGAATTGATAAAAATAGTTTTGTACTCAATATTTACGATAGATGGGGTGAGTTAGTCTATACAACAGAAGAATTTGATCCTGATGCAGATTGTGACAGTTGTGAAGAAGGAGCCTGGGATGGAACCCGAGGATCAAGGATTAAAGGAGATAAATATTTGCCTAATGGAATATATTACTGGTATGCAAGGTTTACTGATTATGACTCAATAGGGCACGAATATAACGGTAATGTACAATTAGTCCGTTAGGACTTCAAGCCATCCACATCGGATGGCTTTTTTTATGATCTGGGGTGAAACTGAATTATTGCATCTCTAAGATATGCTTTGTCAATATGTGTATAAATTTCAGTTGTTGTTATTGATTCGTGTCCCAGCATTTCCTGTACTGCACGCAAATCGGCACCTCCCTCTACAAGATGAGTAGCAAATGAATGCCTGAAAGTATGAGGAGAAATGGTTTTTGTGATACCTGCATTTTCACAGGCTTCTTTTACAATATTGAAAATCATTACTCTAGTTAGTTTACTGCCTCGTCTGTTTAGAAATAAATAGTCAGATTGCCCTTTTTTGGGCATGATGTGATTTCTGAATGATTTTAAATAGTTATTGATTTCTTTTTTAGCGGCTCCTCCAATAGGGACAAGTCTTTGTTTGTTTCCTTTTCCAATAACTCTTACGAAAGATTCTTTGAAAAAAATATTGGAAATTTTCAATTCTGCCAGTTCAGAAACTCTTAAACCACATCCGTATAAGACTTCTATTATTGCTCTGTTCCGATGACCGAGAGATTTGCTTACATCTATTGTTTTGATGATATTTTCTATTTCTTCAATTGTTAATACAACAGGTAGTTTACGAGCAGTTTTTGGAGATTCAAGCAAACTGGCAGGATTATCTTTTATTCTGTCTTCCAGAAGCAGATATTTATAGAAGGATTTAATCCCCGAGATCGTTCTTGACTGAGATTTTTCATTTACGCCTGTTTTTACTAAATATTCTACAAAATCCTTTAAATCTTCGTATTTCGTGTGTTCAGGCAATACTACTAATTTTGTTGAACTAATATAGCTATAAAGCTTGTTAATATCACTTAAGTATGAATAAATCGTATTTTCGGATAAATTTCTTTCAAGTTTAAGATAAAAACCGAAATTCTTAATAGTATCTTCCCAATCGTTCATAAATTTGTCAACAATTATTATAATTTTGTTACAATATTTTTTTAATTTTCAATAATGGAAATATTGATCATTAACGGTCCAAATTTAAGTAAAATTGGTTTAAGAGAACCGGAAATTTATGGGAATGTGGAATTTAGTTCATATTTTAAAGATTTATGTAACTTGTTTAAGGATCATAATTTGAAATACTTTCAATCACAATCAGAAAGTGAAATAGTAAATGAGATAGTAAGCCGAGCAGATTCTGTTGACGGAATTGTTTTAAATGCAGGAGCCTATACTCATACTTCTGTGGCAATAAGAGATGCAATTGCCTCAATCAAGTGTCCTGTAGTTTTGGTTCATATTTCTAATGTATATGCTAGAGAGCAATTCAGAAGAAATAATATTATTGCACCGGTTTGTAAAGGAATTATCACCGGTTTTGGGTTGGATTCATATAAGTTAGCGATTTATAGTTTAATTTAAGACAGATTTTTAATGGAAAAAACGAGGACTTTGTACCGGTTTAGGAAATATAAGAACGGTATTTTATTTAATCTTTTAACATTATCCTTTGGGATTGTTTTATTAACAGTTATTCTATTATTTGAAAAAAGCATAACCTTGGATTTAAGAACTAAGGCAAGCGAATTGTTGACAATGGGTTATCATGACAGTATCAGTAAAGCACTCGAAACATGTAATAAAGCAATCGAATATTTAGATTTAGGAGCTAAAACTGCTATTTTATTCTCACTGGAAGGTTTTATTTTCATTTTCTTCTATATAAGATTATCTTCTAATACAAAAAAAATTAGTACATATTCACCTTTAATATTGGGTTTGGGAAACACATTATTGTTTTTGTTTTACCTGCTTTTGGGCTTGTTTATGTTATCTGCAAAACCTTTATCTGAACTACAGAATGATTATAGTTTTTTGCGGATTATGGGTATAATTCTGATATTTTTAGGAAATATCATGTTTATTTATCAGATATTTAAGCAGGTAGTTATTGAAAAGGGCGATGAATAGCCAATAAAGAAAAATTAATTTTGTTTTTTCAAAACATTAGATTACTTTTGCTGCCTTAAATTTTAATTAATAAATAATAAGTGATGAAAAGTTATTTAGATTCAGAAAAGAAGAAAGAAATCTTCACAGAACACGGGAAGTCTAATAGTGATACCGGCTCACCAGAGCCTCAGATAGCACTATTTTCCTACCGTATCAATCACTTAACAGAGTATCTGAAAACTAATAAAAAAGATTTTGGTACTCAAAGGGCATTGATAGGTTTGGTAGGAAAGAGAAGAAGATTGTTGGACTATTTAAAAGACAACGACATCGAAAGATACAGAGCGATTGTAAAGAAGTTGGGTTTGCGTCGCTAAGACTCCCAAAAAGCAAGACATTGAGTTTTGCTTTTTTTTTATAAAGTAATTTAAACTATAGATAAAAATGTACAATGAAATTAAAAAAGTCGTCAAATTAAGTGACGGCAGAGAAATTGAGATTTCCACCGGCAAACTGGCCAAGCAAGCAACAGGTTCAGTTGTGGTGAAGATGGGTAAAACCATGTTATTGGCAACAGTAGTTGTTGCAGATGAGGCAAAAGAAGATGTTGATTTTATGCCTTTATCAGTTGAATATAAAGAGAAATACGCCTCAGTAGGTAGGTTTCCCGGAGGCTTTAATAAACGCGAAGGACGACCATCAGATTATGAAATTCTGATTTCAAGACTTGTTGATAGAGCATTGCGTCCATTATTCCCAGATGATTTTCATGCAGAAACATTTGTTAATGTTTTATTGATGTCCGCAGATAAAAATGATATGCCTGATGCTTTAGCTGGTCTTGCAGCATCTGCAGCAATTGCAGTTTCGGATATCCCCTTTAATGGTCCTATTTCTGAAGTAAGGGTTTCCAGAATTGACGGGAACTTTGTTATAAATCCATCTTTTGAAGATAATAAAAGGGCTGATATTGATTTAATTGTGGCTGCAACTATCGAAAATATTATGATGGTTGAAGGCGAGATGAATGAAGTGTCAGAAAAAGAAATGCTGGAGGCAATTAAATTTGCTCATGAAGCAATAAAAATACAATGTAAAGCACAGCTTGAATTAAGAGAAGCATGTGGTATTAAAGGATTTAAAGAATATTGTCATGAAACTAATGACGAAGATTTGAGAAAAAAAGTCTGGGACGAAACTTATGATAAGGCTTATGCTGCTGCTTTCACCCAAACTGCTGACAAACATGAAAGGCAAAGACTTTTTGCTACGGTAAAAGAAGAATTCTTAAGTCAATATTCTGAAGAAGAGCGTGAAATAGTTACCAAATATGTTGACAGGTATTATCATGTAGTTGAAAAAGAAGCTGTTCGTCAGATGGTTCTGAATGAAAAAGTTAGACTTGATGGTAGAAAAACAAATCAAATTCGTCCTATATGGTCAGAAGTTGATTGTTTACCAGCTGCTCATGGCTCTGCAATTTTTACACGAGGCGAAACCCAATCAATTACAACTGTGACTTTAGGTAACAAACTTGATGAACAAATGATTGATGGAGTTATGATTGCTGGATATTCACCTTTTGTTTTGCATTATAATTTCCCAGCATTTTCAACAGGAGAAGCTAAACCATACAGAGGAGTAGGACGTCGTGAAGTAGGTCATGGTAATCTAGCTCACAGAGCTTTGTCAAAGGTAATTCCTGTGAAAGGTGAAAAATTCCCTTATACGGTTAGAGTAGTATCAGATATTTTGGAATCGAACGGCTCATCATCAATGGCAACGGTTTGTGCCGGATGTTTGGCTTTGATGGACGCAGGTGTTCCCATTTCAAAACCTGTCAGTGGGATAGCTATGGGACTGATTTCTGATCCAAAGACAAAAAAATATGCAATTCTTAGCGACATTTTAGGTGACGAAGACCATTTGGGAGATATGGATTTTAAAGTTTGTGGTACTCCTGACGGAATAACTGCTACACAAATGGACATTAAGGTTGACGGATTGTCTTATGATGTACTTGAACAAGCTCTGAATCAGGCAAAAGAAGGTAGAGCTCATATTTTGGGTGAAATGCTAAAAACTATACCAGAACCTCGTTCAAATTACAAAGATCATGCTCCACGCATCGAGACTATAGTAATCCCTAAAGACATGATTGGAGCTGTTATCGGTCCGGGTGGAAAGATTATTCAGGAAATTCAGGCTTTGACGAATACTATTATTTCAATTACAGAAGTTGAAGATAAAGGTTATGTAGAGATATCCGCATTAAGTGGTCCGGATATGTTAGCTGCAAGAGAAAGAGTTATGAATATTGTTAAAGTACCTGAAATAAACGAAATTTACAAGGGGAAGGTTAAAGGAATTACTACTTTTGGTGCTTTCGTCGAGATTCTTCCAAATACACAAGGCTTGCTACATATTTCTGAAATTGACTGGAAACGTATCAAATCTGTTGAGGAAGTCCTTAAAGAAGGTATGGAAATAGAAGTCAAATTAATAGATATTGACCAAAAATCAGGAAAATTAAAATTAAGCCGTAAAGCACTTTTACCTAGACCTCCAAAAGAAGATAATCCTGAACAAAAAACTCAGGAATAATATTAAAAAGGTCTGATTTTTCAGACCTTTTTTTGTTTTATAGCAAGAGAGGTTTTTAAGTCATTTTAAGTAATCAATCATAACATCCATTTTCTCTTCCATACTTAAATTTCCGTCAATCCAATTAATTTTAGTTCCTTCTTTTTCCATTTTTCTGAACCATGTCATTTGACGTTTTGAGAATTGATGAATAGCAGAATTTAGCTGTAAAAACAGTTCGTCATAATTTATTTTTCCTGACAGATACCATGAAAGAAATTTGTATTCCAGACCATAATATTCTAAATCTTCGTATGTAATTCCAGAATCAATCAATTTTTTTGCTTCTTCAATCATACCGTTTTCGAGCCTATATTTAAGACGTTCGGTAATTCTATTTCTGCGTTCTTCGCGGTTATATAAAATACCAAATATAATTGGTCCAATCTTTGGCTTTTTATCATTTATTATTTCATTTCGTGAATTAAAATCGGCTATCTCAATAGCTCTGATTGCACGTTTTGTAGTATCTAAATCGCTACGGTTATGGAGTTTTTTATAAGTTATCAATATATTTTCAAGTTCTTCAATCGAAAGATTTTTTAGTTCTTCCCTAAGTTTATCATTTACAGGAACTTTTAGTAATTGATAATCTTTTATTACCGAGTCAATATATAATCCTGTTCCACCGCAAAGAATCGGAATTTTATTACGATAAGTAATTTCTGAATAAACCTTAAAAAAGTCTTTTCGGTATTCGAAAACATTATATTTTGTTCCTGCTTCTACTATGTTTATTAAATGATATGGGATTTGTACGCCATTAATATTATAATCATCTAGATCTTTTCCGGTGCCAATATCCATACCTCTATAAACCTGACGACTGTCTGCACTTATTATTTCTCCGTCTATTTTCAATGCGAGATTCGCAGCAACTGAAGTCTTTCCACCTGCTGTGGCTCCTGTTATTACAATAAGATTATATTTTGTTAGCATCTTTACTGTTTTTACAGACATAAAAATACAAAAAATAAACTAATTTTGTAAACATTAAAATTATTATGACTACAAAAGAGATTATAAACAAGTTTCTGAAAATTCTTTATAATCCGGTATTGGGCTGGCTAAGATATGATTCTGATAAAATCAGTTTTAAAGATATTATCAGTCCGTTTTTAGTTATGACGCTTATAACATTGTTTATTTCACGGTTTGTTGGAAAAACTCTGGCTTATTTGTCCGTTACTGATGCAAAATATATCATTCTATACGCTGTTGTAAATCTTGTAATAGATATTTTGTATTTTTTCATAATAGTATTTTCTGTTAATGGATTGTTGCCTTATTTTAATATTAAGAAATCAAAATCAAAAGTTGCTGCACTGACTTTTGTGAGTTTAATTCCATTTTATCTGGGGATTGCTCTTATAAGTTTGTTCCCGGGCTTATTCTTCCTCGGAATTATATCTTTATATACATTTTTTGTTTTGTATTGGGCTGTAGTAAATTTATTAAAACCGGCTAAATCTGATATAATTGTGATTTATTCAGTGATTTCTTTACTTTTTATTGGGGTTTATCTGGTACTGAATTTTGCTTTGGTTTATCCTTTTTTCGATTTTGTGTTTTAATGTATGGCTGAAAAAATTATATTTTATAAAAACAAGAAAGCATATTTCAAATATGAGTTTATTGAGAAATATACTGCAGGTATAGTTTTATTGGGAACAGAGATAAAGTCAATACGAGAAGGTAAAATAAATTTTTCTGATTCTTTTTGTGTATTTAAAGATTCGGAGTTGTGGGTAACAGGAATTCATATTGCAGAATATGTCTTAGGAACTTGTAACAATCACGAACCAAAAAGAGACAGGAAATTGCTTTTAAATCGAAGGGAACTGAATAAATTGCAAAAAAAAGTTACAGAAAAAGGCTTAACAATAGTCCCGATAGGGTTGACAATCAACGAAAAAGGACTTGCAAAATTGGAAATTGCTTTGGCAAAAGGGAAAAAAATTCATGATAAACGTGAAGATATAAAGACAAAGGATTCAAAACGTGATATGGAAAGGTCGAATAAATATTGAAATGGGAAGTTGAAAGTTCGGAGTTCGGCACTTCGACTGTGCTCAGTGACCTCACAGTTCGAAGTTACTGATCACCAATTCGGCTACTGAGCAGCCCTGAGCGACAGCCAGTGGGTGTCTAAGTACCGATTACCGATTACCGATTACTGATTACCGACTTTTTCCCTTATCATGACAGTTTTATTAAAATATTTAAAAAATGTATTCATATATAATACTTTTTACAATAGTTTCGTATCTTATAGGGTCTTTTAGTTCGGCTGTATGGTTTGGGAAATGGTTCTTTAAGGTTGATGTGCGTGAACATGGCAGTAAAAATGCGGGGGCTACAAACACATTAAGAGTACTTGGTTATAAAGCGGCTATTCCTGTTTTTATTGCAGATATTGTAAAGAGTTTTATAGCTGTTCAATTAATCGTGTTTGTTCCTGAAATTACAAATGGAACTGAATTTTATTATCAAATAAAACTTTTGTTTGGGATTTCGGCAGTAATTGGTCATATTTTCCCTCTTTATACCGGATTCAGAGGGGGTAAGGGAGTTGCTTCGATGTTGGGGTTGGTGCTTGCTTTATATCCGTTAGTGGCAGGAATAACTTTCGGAGTTTTTGTTGTGGTATTTTTAATCTCTCGTATCGTTTCTGTATCTTCAATTTCAGCAGCATTATCATTCCCTATAATAATGTATCTTATCACTGGAGGAGAATCTTTGACTCTTACTATTTTTTCTGTAATTGCGTCAATTTTAATAGTGATTACACATAAGAAAAATATTAAAAGATTGTTAAAGGGTGAGGAGAAAAGGATAAGTTTCAGAAAAAACAGTTAATATTGTGAAAACTGAAATTTTAATTACGAATTACGAATAGTCAATTACGAATTCTAAATTGAAACATTTTAATTATTAAACTTAGGAATGATGAACAGAAAGATTCTTTTTTTATCAGTCGCAGTGATTTGTATTATTTTTTATTCTTGTAATCCTAAAACTCAAAAAATGGAACAAAAGGAAATTAAAGCTATTAATTTATCAGACTTGGATACAACTATAAGTCCAACTGAAGATTTTTATCAATATGCTACCGGAGGGTGGCAAAAGAATAATCCATTACCTGACGAAGAAAGTAGATTTGGAGCTTTTGACCTATTGGCAAAAGAAACAAATCAGAAAGTCAACGATCTAATTACTGGTCTGTCGGAAAAAGAAAACCCAGTGAATTCAATTGAATGGAAAATTGAAACTTTCTACAGATTGGGTATGGATACTGTAAAAATTGAAAGCGATAAATTGACTCCTATAGAGGGGCTAATTGATGAAATAAATAAAATTTCGACCAAAGAAGATGTAATTGAACAAATTGCAAAACTCCATAAAATAGGCATTTCATCCTCTTTTGCAATATTTGGTGCTGCTGACACAGAAGACAGTAATATGGAAATCGCATACCTTTATCAGGGAGGACTGGGCTTGCCAAACAGAGATTATTATACTTCTGATGATGCGAGATCTGTTGAGATTCGTAATGAATATTTAAAGCATGTGGCAAAAATGTTCGTGATTGCAGGCTATAAAGAAAATGAAGCAGAAAATGCGGCAAAGAAAATATTCGATTTTGAATATAAACTTGCTAATAAATCAATGACAAATCTTGAACTGAGAGATCCATTCGCTACTACCAATAGAATGACTTTGAAAGAATTAGATATGATTTCTCCCGATTTTGACTTTCAAACTTATTTTAATATAATTGGGTTGCCGGTACTAGGAACAATTAATGTAAGTCAGCCCGAGTTTTTCAAAGAGTTTTCAAAAGTTTTTAAAACCACAGATATCGAAACATGGAAATTGTATTTCACCTGGAATGTAATAAACTATTCGGCACAATATTTACATTCTGAAATATGTGATGCTGACTGGGAATTTTACGGAAAATTTCTTACAGGAGCCTTGGTACAGCAACCAAGATGGAGAAGAGTTGTAAATAAGACGAATTCATGTTTGGGAGAAGCTGTGGGACAGATATTTGTTAAAGAATATTTTCCTCCAGAAGCAAAACAGAGAATGATTGATCTCGTTGAAAACCTGAGGTTTGCATTCGGTGAAAGGTTAAAGAAACTTGACTGGATGAGTGAGGAAACAAAAGTTAAAGCTCTCGAAAAACTTGCAGCAATAAATGTAAAAATCGGATATCCTGACAAATGGAGAGATTATGAAAATCTGAATATTATTGAGGATTATTATTTGAGTAATATATTCAGGGCTAATGAATTCGAATTTGATGATATGATTTCAAAAATCGGAAAACCTGTTGACAGAGCGCAATGGTTTATGACTCCTCAAACGGTTAATGCTTATTATAGTGCAAGTATGAATGAAATATGTTTTCCTGCAGGTATATTACAACCACCGTTTTTCTATCTTGAGGCAGATGATGCAGTTAATTATGGTGCAATCGGGGTAGTAATTGGTCACGAAATGACACACGGTTTCGATGATAAAGGAAGAAACTATGATAAAGACGGCAATCTTAAAGATTGGTGGACAGAAGAAGATGCAAAAAGATTTGACGAAAAATCAAAAATTCTGGTAGAAAGATACGATAATATTTTGGTTTTGCCGGATTTGAATGCAGATGGAAAATTGTCTCTGGGTGAAAATATAGCTGATTACGGAGGATTGAAAATATCTTATGATGCTTTAATGATTGCTTTAGGAGATACTAGACCTGAAAAAATTGATGGCTTTACTGCAGAACAGAGATTTTATTTATCGTATGCAAAAATTTGGGGGCAAAATATCCGCGAAACCGAAATAAGACGCAGAACAAAAGAAGATGTCCATTCCCTTGGAGAATGGCGTGTTAACGGACAATTACCCGGCATTAAAGAATTTCACGAAGCATTTGGTATTAAAGAGGGAGATAAAATGTATCTGCCACCTGAAAAATGGGCTAGTATCTGGTAAAAATTAGTTAAATAAGATAACTATTGTCCGGTAAAAACAAATTTTACCACAGTTTCACAGATTAGATTTTAAAATAGCTTATTTCGTAATTATTTAGCTGGTAGAAGAAAATTTATAATAATAGTGAGCATTTCCAAAAAGGCATGGTGCAAGGTGCATAGAGCTATCATTACTGTAAATAAAGATTATTTTTCTTGCTTTAAAAATCCATAAAGTCTATTTATAACTTTTATCTCAGGCAAAATACCCTGTGCTCCATGCTCTATGCCCCATGCTTTTTAACTATCGCTAGCTCAAAAATTGGTATTTAATTAAACACCCACCTAAATAAATACCTTATTTCTTTATTATTCCTGACTTCATACGCTCCTATAAATTAGTGCAGTAATAAAATTTCAACTTGTTGATAATCAATTGAATAAAGATTGTATTTTTGCCTATTTACCGCACTAACGGCTTTTTTATTATGCTAAGAATTAGAAAAGTG
>Ga0116157_10006572_pt1 | contig 10493 bp, 6 predicted proteins | sample AD_UKC048_MetaG_FD_89882 | JGI IMG/M metagenome (GOLD analysis project Ga0116157, IMG submission 89882) | Active sludge microbial communities of municipal wastewater-treating anaerobic digesters from USA - AD_UKC048_MetaG | ecosystem: Engineered > Bioreactor > Anaerobic > Digestate | place: USA... | reverse complement strand
TTGGCTCGCTGGCTTCGTTGCTCCTCGGTCACAGACCGCTTCGGGTATGCTCCCTCGTCGCGCCTCGCCAGCGAGCCAAATCCCCTCCAGCAAAACCGGAATTAATTTTTGCACAGACCCTTATTAACACTGTTCGCCCGAAGCAGCCGCGGCAAGCTCGACCGCACAGACACGGGCATGAACCACAAAGAGGCACAGAGCGCGCAGAGAAAACCAATATCCGGCTCAGCTTCAACCAACCTTCTCTGCGTGCTCTGCGTCTCTGTGGTAGATTCCCCCTCGATGACCGTCACCGTCCCGACTTGAACCACAGAGGCACAGAGCGCGCAGAGAAGACCAATTCCCGGCTCAGCTTCAACCAGCCTTCTCTGTGTGCTCTGCGTCTCCGTGGTAAATTCCCCCTCGATGACTTTCACCGTCCCGATTTGAACCACAGAGGCACAGGGCACAAGGCGGCGTGGATGCCGTCAGCGGGATCACCGTCTCGGTGCCAATCTGTGTTCCGTCCTGAATCGGTGTGGGGACTGTCTGAGCACTCAATCGGTGAGGGTCTCCACACAGATTCAGGGCGGGACACAGATGGAGAGGGAGAGAGGCGGTGTGTGAGCCCCCGGCGGGTGGTGTGTCCTGGCGATTGAGTCCTTTGCGTTCTTTATGGTTGGTTCCGCCTCGGTCACGGGCGAACAAGCCGGCTGCACCGAATCCCGCGATCGCGTCGCAGTTGCTGGTCAGGCGTCACCGGCGCGGGATCGGTGAGCCGGAGCGTTCGGCGTCAGTCGGGGCTCTTGACAGCGGGGCACATTCTGGCCATGTTCTGGCCAGAATGGCCTATGAAATCGTCTTTGCACCCGAAGCCGTCGCGGACCTTGAGCGTTTGCGGGCGGCAGATCGCTCAGGGATTGCAGCGGCCATTGAGACGCATCTTCGGCATGCGCCACGCACGGAGAGCAAGAGCCGGATCAAGCGGCTTCGAGGCCTTCGGCAGCCCGAGCGTCGTCTCCGCGTGGCGGACTTTCGTGTGTTTTACGACGTCGCCGAGCCGGAGGTTCACATTCTCGCCATCGTCGCCAGAGCCTCGACCGACGAGTGGCTTGAGCAACACGCTAGCACGCTATGAAGCACATTGCGCTTTCTGAAGTCAAAGACAACCTGCCGCGTCTTCTCCGCGAGGCGGCCTCCGAGCAGATTGTCATCACGCGGCACGGCCATCCGGCGGGGATTCTACTGGGCTTTGCCACCGACGACGATTGGATAGATTACCGTTTAGAACACGATCCGCGTTTCCTGTCCCGGATTGCCCGGGCGCGCACGAGCATTCAAGAAGGGCGCGGTGTGCGTTTGGAGAATTTGGACACCGCCTTGCAGCAGCCTGCAGCGCCTAAGCAGACGGTCCAGCGAACGGGAGCCAGCCGTTCAGGTCGCGGTAGGAATCGAACGTCGTCGTCGGCTGGCTCCCGTCGCTGACCTGCGTTTGGTGGCGTGCTTCGTATGAAGGTCTTCTGCTTTTCATGTCGCAGTTGCGGCTATCGGTTCCGCTGGATCGAGCGAGTGCGAAGTTATAGATGCTGGGCTTTGCGAGGAAGGTTGTCATCTGCCCGAGATGCAAAGCCAGCCTCATCTGGTCGACGCCACCGTTCCGTATGATGATGGCGGGGACCATGACGGCTGCGGGTTTCATTGTGCTCGCCCTGGTCATGGGCTGCGATAAATCACTGGAGTCCGGTGCGGTCGTCTCTGCGATGCTCGCCTTCGTGGCTGCGAGCGTGGCCTTGGTCGGCGCTTTCTCAATGAGGTTTAAGCTGCTCGGGCCAGCGAACTAACCGGTTCCAGCCTTGCCTTGGATTCGTGTCATTCGTGTCGTTCGCGGTCGCGACTCAGCGGAGAGAGGAGAACCACGAATCGCACGAATCACACGAATGGCAGAGACGGGCTCTGCTGAGTTCGTTTTCCCTCCTTATGCCCGTATAGGTAATCCAAGAGGCGCCCAGACGCTCACCCAAAGGAAGACCGGCATCACGTTTCATCCCCCTCCCCTGCTCGCTTTCAGACCTTCCACTCGATCCGTGAAGCGCCTTTCGGCAGGTCGAAACACGCGAGCACCGCGTCTGCCTCTGGACACCAGGCGCCCGCGACCAGTCTCCGCGCGTCGGTCACCTCGTCGAGTTCCTGGAGGCGATTGCCGGCCTGGAGCCGCGGAGGCGGGCTGGCGCTCCGCGCTCCTTCCACGCGCACCGTGAAAGCGGGACACGCAAACGGCGCTTGGAGGCGGACGGCGTTTCCGTCCCGTTCAATCGCGGTCAGTTCCTTGGCCGCCCAGTACCGGGCGATCTCGGCCAGTTTCATCCAGACCAGATTGTCAAACCGGGCGCGCAGTCGTCGAACCACCTCTTGGAAAATCTTGAATCCAAGTTCCCGGCCGTTCCAGTAAACGCCTGTCCAGTGCGCCAGCAGAAGCGCCGGCTCGCCGCGCTGAATCACCTCGACCAGGCGTCCACTTTGGAGGTCCGGCGTGATGAATTTGTCGGCCCCGCCCGGCGGGGTATTGTCCCAGCCACCGGTCCAATCGCCCGTGCAAGCCACGATGCTGACCACGCACCGCGGGTCCGGACCAGACAGTCCCGCGGCGCATTCGACACGCGGCGCGACACTCTGTGAACCAAGGTCGAAGGCGTCGCGGAAGTAATGCGGGATTTCGGCGCCGAACACGCCGCGCACGGCTTCGAGCGTGCCCCGCGCCAATTGCGGGCGCGCCCCCGTGCCGAATCCGCCGGGGGTGGTGACGCCCTCACAGTTCAGACCGGCGTTCTTGAGGATGCGCAAGGCGTACGCCAAATAATCGGCCATCTCGTCCGCTGACCGCCCCGTGGTCCAGTCCCAGTTCTCCATAAACTTCAGCGAACACTCGGGGTATGGCTGCCCTGTTTTGGTGTCGATCACGCGGGTGTGGCTGACCATTTCGGGATGGATGTCCCAGTGCGGCGCGATCACGGTACGGACCAATTCGAGGCTGCTCTGCAACTCGCGTTCGGTCCACCCGGGAAGGAAACGGTCCAGGCGCCCCACGCACGCCGGATAGGGCACCACGCTGTACTTGCCCTTGACTCCATTCTCGGCCGCCCACTCCCCGAACTTGCGCACGAAGGCATCGGGAATCTCGACCGGCCAGTCGCGCCACGCCAGCTTCTGGTAATGCTCGTTCTTCCCGCCCCAGACTGCGGCGAACTGGGGAACCGCGAACCGGTTGAGATTCACCAGACAGGTCGAGTCGTCGATGATGATGCCCACCGGCACGCGGTGGCGCGGGTTCAAGACGCTTACGCCCGGCGCACGCGCGGGGCGTTCGCCCCCGTCCTGTGCCAGGCCGTGGGCGATCGCGCTCAAAGCTCCCGCTCCGACGAGCGCGCGGGCGGCGGTGCCGACAAATTCGCGGCGATCGATGCCATGGGAACCGAGGGTGTTCACGGCGTCAGGCTAAGCGATGCGGGACGCGCGTCAACTCGCGTCACCGACAGCCTTCAAATACACGGTCCGACCTGCGCAACGACAATGAATTCTTCCGGTTGTCGGTAGCGCTGACAGCGTTCCTCGCTCACGCTCTCGAGCCCTTTCTGGACGACGCGCCCCGTGCTTGCTAGGTTGCGTCTGTGCAGCCTGCGACCCGCAACCGTCTCACCGCTCTGGCGATCAGCCTGTTGGCGATCGCCCTGGGCCTCGGTTTGGCATTCGGCTGGACGGTTGTGCGGCTGCTTCGACCCGACAGGACGCCTCGTTACACGAACACAGCCGCTGTTCTCACACACATCCAGGGTCTGGCCCAGTTGGTCACCGTCAAGTACGTGATGGAGAAGGTGGTGATCCTCGAAGACGTCAGAATCTACGGCGAGAGCCGCGTGCTGCTGGTTGCCCACGGCGTCGTCAAGGCCGGCGTCGATCTCTCGAAGATCGAGCGCGGCGACATCGAGGTCGACGGGACCAACGTCACAATCAGGCTTCCGCGCTGCACGATCACGGATGTCTACCTGGACGAGGACAAGACGCAGGTCCTCGAGCATTCGACGGGGTTGCTGCGGCGTTTCGACAAGGATTTGCAGCAGAACGCGCGGCGGGAGGGGCTCGATGCCATCCGCCGCGCGGCTCGCGACAGCGGCATTCTGGATGAAGCCCAGACACGCGCCGAGCTTCAATTGCGGCTCTTCTTCAGCCAGTTCGGGTTCACCGAAATCGAGTTCCGCAAGTAGCCCGGATTCAGGCTTGGCACCGCCCAACTGTTTTGGGTAGCGTGCTTTCCAGATGAGCGCAATGCATTGGGTGCGGGCCGTTCTGGCCATGGGGCTGGCCAGTGCGGCATTTTGCGCCGACGAACCGCCGGGCATTGAGGTCAACGCGCTCAGTTCCGATGGCTCGATCGAGTACCTCGAAAGCACCCTGATGGTGAGCGACCCCGCGGGGGTCCTGGTCCAGTACGGCGACGCGACGGTCATCGCCCGCCAGGTCAAGCTGAACCGCGAAACTTCGGTGGTCGAGGCGGAGGGGAATGTCCGCCTCCAGCGCGGGGCAGAGGTCTGGACCGGCCAGACGCTGCGCTACGATTTCGCATCCCGACAGATTCAAGCGTCCGACTTTCGAACCGGACGGTCGCCTTACTTCGCGGCCGGGCATGGTTTGGGCAGCGATCTGACCAACAGGGTCCACACCGCCACAAGTGGTTTTGTCACGACCGACGACTTCGCGGAGCCGGGTTATCGTGTCCGGGCCAAGAGCCTGACGTTCAAGCCTGGGGAGTACATCGAGGCGCGCGGGGCGACGCTCTACGTGGGCAAAGTGCCGGTCATGTACCTTCCGCGGTACCGCCGCAATCTGAACCGGGAATCCAACCACTGGGACGCCCTGCCCGGTTACCGGAGTCTGTACGGGGCGTACCTGCTCACGACCTACAACTGGTCGATTGCCACAAATGCAGCCGCGTCTCTGCATCTGGACTATCGCACCAAGCGCGGGGTGGCGGGCGGGCCGGACGTGGAATACGACCTTGGTCGGGCGGGCCACGGCAGCCTCAGCGCGTACTATGCCCACGACGAGGATCCCGACGTGGGGGAGTTGGGCGAACCGATCCCCGCCGACCGCTGGCGCGTCGGGTTCTCGCACTCGGCATTCGTCCACACCAACCTGAGCGTGAAGGCTGCGATCAACGCCGAGTCGGACCCCTACTTCCGACACGATTTCTTCGAGGACGAGTACCGCAAGGACATCATGCCCAAGTCGTTTGTCGAGGTCGACCGGCAGTGGTCGAATTTCAGTCTGGACCTGGTTGCGCAGCCGCAGGTCAACGATCATCTGCAGACAGTCGAGCGCCTGCCGGATTTGAAACTGACCGGCCTGCGCCAGCAATTGGGCATCTCGCCGCTTTACTACGAGAGCGAAAGTTCGCTGGCCTACCTGCGCCAGCGCGAGGGTGACTTTGCGCCCGCCACCAACTATGCCGCCCTGCGCGGCGACACCTACCATCAACTTCTCTTGCCGTGGAACGCGTTCGGCTGGCTCAACGTGACGCCGCGCCTGGGCGGGCGTTACACCTATTATGGCGCGGAACACGACACTCTGCTGGACCAGGATTCGCAGGACCGCTGGGTGTTCAACACCGGCGCCGAAGTCTCGACCAAGATGTCGCGTCTCTGGCGCAACGCGCGCAGCCGCGTCTTCGACGTGTCGGGCCTGCGCCACATCGTCGAACCGTCGGTCAACTACGTCTACGTCCCCACGCCGAACAGCCGCCCGCTCGATCTGCCCCAGTTCGATTACGAATGGCCCGGCCTCGAAATGATGCCGATCGAGTATCCGGACTACAATTCCATCGACGCCATCGACAGCCAGAACGTGCTCCGCTTCGGTCTGCGCAACAGGCTCCAGACCAAACGCCGCGACCAGGTCGAAAACCTCCTGCATTGGGCGCTGTTCATGGACTGGCGGCTCCGCCCGCGCGCCGATCAGGAGACCTATGGCGACCTCTATTCGGACATCGATTTCACACCGCGCACGTGGCTGGTCCTGAACTCCGAACTCCGCTACGACATCAACACCACATCGTGGCGCATGGCCAATCACACCGTCACCCTCCGCCCCAACGACGTCTGGCAGTGGAAGGTCGGCCATCGCTATCTCCGCGAAATCCCCGGATTCGGTCCGGACTCGGGCAACAACCTCGTCCTGAGCAGCCTCCATTTCCGGCTCAACGAGGACTGGTCCTTCCGAGCCTCGCAACACTTCGAGGCCCGCACCGGCACGATGCAGGAGCAGTATTACACCGTGTTCCGCGACTTTCGGAGTTGGACGGGCGCGCTCACGCTGCGCCTGCGCGACCGGACCGAGACCCTGCGGCAACAGGAAGACTGGACGATCGCGTTCCAGGTCTCGCTCAAGGCGTTTCCACGCTCGAGCACCCGTCAGAGCCGCGACGATCCCACCTATCTCCTGGGCTACTGAACCGATGGCCCATTGCCAGCAACCGCGGATTTCAGACCGCGTCCAATTCATGAACCAGCACACTCCTCTTCGTGCGTGCTGCCCGCCTGCGCCGGCAGCCGCCAGACACGCCGAATCGGCCCGCCGCCGCGCGCTCCCATCGAGCGCCGGCCTTCTCCAATCGCTGCGCGATCTGTGCGCGGCACGCTCGATTTCGATCGAGCCGGAAACGCCGCCCACCCTCGCGCCTCCAGGGAACTGGAATCGGACCCCGGCGGTTCCCGCCCGATGCCGGCTGGTCGCGGTGTCGGTGCTGCTTCTCGGAATCGGCCTGTTCGAGGTCAATCCCGCGCGCTCTTCGGACACGCCCCTCCTGCCGCCGGGCGCCGCCGCGCATTGTGCCCAGCCTGTAACGCCCGACACCCGAGTGCGACGTTACATCCTGCCCAAGCGCGTGGTGTGGAAGACGTCCGGGGAACGATCCGCCGTGGAGAACGCGGATGCCTTGGTGCGGGAGAGCAGCGGGCAGATCACCCTGGACAACAAGGTCGCCTGTGTTTTGCGGCACCGGGGCGAGGCGCCGGGGCTGCTGCTCGATTTCGGCTGCGAATTGCACGGAGGCATCCAGATTGCCGTGTCGGATCTCAAGGCCGCCACACCCTCGAGCAAGACGGTCCGTTTGCGAGTCCGGTTCGGCGAATCGGCCAGCGAGGCGATGAGCGAGTTGGGCGGCGACGAGAACGCGACCAATGACCATGCGGTCCGGGATCAGACGTGTCTGGTGCCCTGGCTGGGGACTCATGAGATTGGCAACACCGGGTTCAGGTTTGTCCGGATCGATCTGCTCGATGCGGACACATTCGCAGCGCTTCAATCCGTCCGCGCGGTGTTTCTCTACCGGGATCTGCACTACCTCGGCTCGTTTCGCTGCAATGACGAGCGCCTGAACCGAATCTGGCGCACCGGCGCCTACACGGTGCACCTGAACATGCAGGATTACGTCTGGGACGGCATCAAGCGCGACCGGTTGGTCTGGATCGGCGACATGCACCCGGAGACGATGACCATCTGCTCGGTGTTCGGCGATGTCCCGGTCGTGCGGGCCAGTCTCGACCTCGTCCGCCGGGAGACACCTCTTCCGCGGTGGATGAACGGGATCAGTTCCTACTCGATGTGGTGGGTGTTGATCCATGCCAGTTGGTACCGTCACCAGGGCGACCTGGCCTATTTGCGCGAGCAACATGTCTACCTCAACGGTCTGCTCGATGAGTTGGCCAGGCACATCGCCGCCGACGGAGCGGAAACCCTTCCCGAGACGCGCTTCCTCGACTGGCCTTCGAGCGAAAACAAGCAGGCCATCCACGCGGGACTGCAGTCCCTGATGGTGCTGGCCTTCGAGGCGGGCGAGGAACTGGGCGCGGCCCTGGGCGACGCCGATATGATCCGCAAGTCCGGAGCCACTCTGGCCCGCCTTCGCCAGCATCGCCCCGATCACGGCGGCAGCAAGCAGGCCGCCGCACTGCTGGCGCTGGCCGGACTGGCGGACGCCGGAGTGATGAACCGCGAGGTGATGGCCGTGGACGGCGCCAAGCGGATGAGCACGTTCTACGGCTATTACGTTCTCCTGGCCCGGGCCAAGGCCGGAGACTATCAGGGCTGCCTCGACGCCATCCGGGCCTATTGGGGTGCAATGCTGGACTTCGGCGCGACCACGTTCTGGGAGGATTTCGACCTCGACTGGACGGCGAATGCCGCGCCGATCGACGACTTGGTTCCTGCCGGCAAGAAGGACTTGCACGGCGATTTTGGCAATTACTGTTACAAAGGCTTCCGCCACAGCCTCTGTCATGGGTGGGCCTCCGGACCGACTGCGTGGCTCAGCGAGCATGTCCTTGGCATCCAGGTGCTCGAACCGGGCTGCAAACGCGTTCGCGTCGACCCCCACCTGGGCGACCTGCAGTGGGCCGAGGGGGCTGTCCCGACGCCCCAGGGCGTCATCGAGGTGCGCCACGAGCGGGGCGACGACGGACGCGTCAAGACCACCGTGCGGGCCCCGGAGGGCGTCGATGTCGTGCGCCCTGCCCTTTAATCAGAGCCCGGCGTGTTTCCCGGCGATTGCTTCGGCAAGCGCCTCGACCGCATCGAGGTCGGCGGGCTTGGGCAGCCCCTTGCACAGAACGGAAGGGAGCAATTCGAGCTTGAGGCTCGAGACCGCCGCGGCGAGTTGCTCGACCGCCTTGCCGCCCCATCCCAGCGAGCCGATGACCGAGAGGTGGCGGGCTTTGGGCTTGAGCAGGTTGGCCAGGAGCGCGGCATAAGCGACCCGCGGGTGCGGCCCGCCCAGGACAGTAGGCGTCCCGAGCACGATGGTCGCGGCGTCCACCATCAGCACCGCCAGCTTCCCGACGTCGGCATCGACGAGATTGATTTGCTCGACGCGCACGTTGCGCCGCGCACAGGCGTCGACGAAATGCTCGACGAGAATGCGCGTCGAGCCGTGCATCGAGATGTAGGGCAGAAGCACCAGGTTCTTCGGCGGGGCCGACACCCAATCCCGATACGCATCGAGGATCAGGCCGGGCTCGTCGTACACCGGCCCGTGGCTCGGCGCGATCATCGCGGGATCGAGCGCAGTCACGCGGTCCAGGTTCTTCTCGATGAAACCGCGGAACGGCATCATGATCTCGGCATAGTAACGTTTCGCGGCGGGGAGGATGCGCGGGTCCCCATGGGCGAGAACATCGCTGGTCGCCAGATGCGAACCGAACAGGTCGCAGGTGAAAAGAACGCGCCGTTCCGGCAGCCACGTCAGCATCGTCTCGGGCCAGTGGACCCACGGGAAATAGATGAACTCGAGGGTCAGGCCCCCCAGATCGATCGTCTCGCCGTTCCGCACCACGCGCAGCCGGTCCTCGGAAAGACCCAGATGATCGGTGAGCAGTCCTTGGGCCTTGTCGCTGGCAAGCACCTGCGCCTTGGGGTACTGGGCGAGGATGCGCGGGATGCCGCCCGAGTGGTCCTGCTCGGTGTGGTGCGAGACGACGTAATCGATCTTCTCGATGCCCGCGCTCGATAGGCGGGCCAGCAGGGTATCGAGCATGGCGGGATCGACCGCATCGAGCAGCGCGGTCTTCTCCGCCCCCCGCACCAGGTACGCATTGTAGGTCGTCCCGTCGGGCAGCGGGATCAGGTCGTCAAAGAGCCGACGGTCCCAGTCGATTGCCCCCACCCAGTAGATGCTTTCGGTGATCAGTCGCGCGTCCATGTGCGTTTCTTGCTCGAATCAGTCAAGTCAGTTGGCGGAGTCTATGGCTGGCGCGGATGGCAATCCACCGAAAAATCCTCTCACCGATCCTCCCCGTCGATCACCAACCCCTTCGCCGCATCCGTGCGCGCCAGCACCGCCCTGCCACTGCAGTCGCTGCCATTCTCGCAACGGCCCCGGGCGACAAGAAACCGGCCATCCGCCAGCCCGACGATTCCGAGCGAACAGTCCAGTTCGTACTTGCCGAGGAGCCCGAACGACTGGTCGGTCTTCAGCACAATGCGGGGATTCCCGTAGCAGCCAAACCACCAGAAACCGCCTGCGAACGTGGCTGTCTGGATTCCCATCAGGGTGTACCCGCTGGAAATCGCGTGTGTCTTCACGAACCGGAAGTCGGCGTCATACTGGTAGGCGCGGTTCTCGGTCACGCCCTCCGGCAGACCGCCAACCACGATGAATTGGCCGTCCTGCACACCGATCCCGCCCGCGCCGTGACACACCTCCGGTGTCGCGTGTTTTCTCAAGAAGGACAGGTCCGCCGCGTCATAGACGTAGACCCAGGAATCGGCGTTGCCGGCGGCATCGTTGAATTGCCCGAGATTCACGGCCACGTAGATGGCCCCCTGATGGTAGCAGAGGTCACCATGGTGGCTGGCGACGGGAATCGTCTTCAGAACCTTGCCGCGCGCGTCCGTCTTCACCAAGGCGGTCGTAAAGGACCAGAAAACCGCGTCGCGCGCATCCACACAAATGCCTTGGAGATGCCGGG
>Ga0116157_10006570_pt1 | contig 10498 bp, 7 predicted proteins | sample AD_UKC048_MetaG_FD_89882 | JGI IMG/M metagenome (GOLD analysis project Ga0116157, IMG submission 89882) | Active sludge microbial communities of municipal wastewater-treating anaerobic digesters from USA - AD_UKC048_MetaG | ecosystem: Engineered > Bioreactor > Anaerobic > Digestate | place: USA... | reverse complement strand
CTAGCTGCAATATCAATCCTGGCGTGGAGCTAGAATAGATTTCGTTGATAGTCTGCGCGCCAGAAGCGTAGAGCAGCGAATTAACTGCAAAAGTGGTGGTGCCAGTGCCGCCGTAGGCGACGCCAATTGGCGTGCCGTTCCAAACACCCTGTATTACGCGACCGCTACCATCAACTATGAACTGACTGCCAGTCGTACTACCGACTGCCAACCAATTGCTTGGTGTTGACGTTCCCAAACCTAAATAACCGCTGGCGCTAATAGCGCCTAGCACACTACCGCTATTATTAAGCCATTGCAATAAAGGAATGCCACCTTGATTCGCTCCAGCCCTAATCGTCAAAGTTGAAATTTGCGAGCCAGCGGCATCATTATAAATGTAAAGCGGGAAATTCATTTGGAATCTATCGCTGGACGAATTCCAGGTCAAAACCGCATTAGGATCAACCGTTCCTCTTTCAAAAGCCAAGCTGCTATCTTCAGCATCTGCGCTGACATTGCTGGCGTTTATTGTAAATATATTACCGGCTGTGCCGGAAATTGAAGTGGAGGCAATATCAATTCCAGCCGTCACGTCAATCCTGTCAAAATAACCATAGCTCCAACGATTGGCAGCTGAACCAATTGAAGTGCTGGCATACGACAAAGGCAAAACATTTCCGCTCAACCACATATCGCCGCCAACAGTTAAAGCTGAATTAGCGGCTAACGTACTGGTTCCTACCCCCAACATCTTATTAATATTGTCCCAATATAAATTATTATTGTCTTGAGTTAAAATTGTGCCGTTTGAAAATACAATCGAACCTTGCGCGAAGCTTGTATTGCCGGTACCGCCATAAGACATACCTAATGTACTACCCTGCCAAATGCCGCTAGTTACTACGCCGCTACCGTTGATACTAAATGTACTACCAACTTCTAAAGTCCCAGCAACATCTAAATTGCCGCCAATGATCGAGGTGCCATTACCATTAATATAGAGCAAATCTCCAATCTCCAAACTACCGGACAAGAAGGTGTCGCGATAACCGCTGACATGACTCGGCGTAGAAGACCCGACTTGCAATAAAACGCTCGGCGAAATAGCGCCAATTCCAACTCTATTAGTCGTTGTCGCTAAGAAAACCAATGAAGATCCGGATAAGACATTGCCGCTAGCATCAAAATAGGCGATCTGACCAGCGGTGCCAGCATTAATTGTACCAGCGCCAGTTGGCGTGCCCCAGTATAAATTGCCGCTGCCGTCCGTCATCAAAGCCTGCTGATTTGTTCCCCGCGATAACGGGAAATAATAATCTCCAATTTGCACTCGCCCATTACTGTCAATCGCGAAGGCAGTGGTATCAACAGTAGTTGTGGCGCGTTTAAATTCTACAATATTGCCGCTGCCGTTTTGCGTAATTGTTAACGCAGCGCTAGCCGAGGTTGAGGAGGCGCTCAAGGTATTATCAAAATGCCAGATGCCAGTAACAGTCTCGTTTTCATCAAGACCCGGAATGTCAGTCGCCGTCTTGCCACCAACGCTCGCCGCTTCAAAAGCATAAGGAACAGAATACAAAACTTTTCTTGGTCGCATTGTCTCACCGTTAAATATTACCTCGAGATACAAGGGTTGGTTAAAATTAATGCTTGATAAATCAGTTACAGCGCCTAAGTTAATATCTATAACTCCGCCGGTCACGTAAGGACGGTTATTAATGGTGCCGCCGCTCCAAGCGGAAGCATCACCGGCGACAGTAATTGTGCTGGCGCCATTATCATAACTGGTAATCAGCAAAGAGTCGCTGCCATGAGTCAAATATTGGCCAACGCGCAAAGTCCCGGCGTTCGTTCCGCCAGTATAGCTAACTTCACTAGTTTCGCTGCCGGCGTTATAAACTGCCGAACTAAAGGCGGCCGAAAAAGTATAACCGCCAGCGGACGTTAAATCTTCCGTCCAAATAGCTGAAGTACTAGTCGGCGAAGTATAAAGGCTGAAAATAAAATCATAAACTCCGTCCGCCAATTCGCTGCCGTCCGTATTAGTCACCTTGCCGGCAAAATTAAGCAAAGGATTTATATCGGCCTTAACGCTGCCGATTCCAACCAAGCCAAAAAGCATCGCCATCAATATGCCTGACGTTACCATTCCCTTTAAAATTGTTCTGACCTTTAATTTCATTCTATTTTAGCTTTTAGTTTTTAGATTTTAGTTGGTTGAGCGGTGTTGAACTCTTGACGCTAGATAAAGCTAGAACCTGCCACCTACAACCTAGACTCCGATTTGCTTTACCCAACCGAAAGTATTTTCTAAGACTCTCATAATAATCTGGATAATTGACTCTTTCTGCTTAGCTGTCATAAAAGTATGTGGTTGCGATAAAGTTAGGTTGCCAGCCGAATCAGCGCTCTCTACTCTAAAGGTATAAACCGTTCCTGGCTTAAACTTAGTAATTACAATCACATGTTCTTTATTATAATTTTCATTTAAACTAGTCGACTCATTTAAAGTTGTCCCGCCGCCATGAACGCCTTCTTGGTAATAAATTTTAGAAGTCGCCGGCTCATTCGTATTCCAGGAAATTACCGTTTGCGTTTTATCTTTTTTGTCTAAAAACACTGTGGACTCGGCTTTAATTTTAGTAATCTCCGGCGGTGTTTCGTCTTTGCCAGTTGAAAAATTCGGCAGTTGCTTGGTGGCAGTATTATTTTCATTATCAGTGCTTACCAACTCAACTTCATAGACAACTCCACCCAACAATTCCGCCACTTTAATTTCATGAATAACTGACATCGCGTTATCTTTGATTGTTTTTGATTGGTCAACTGCCAAAACGTTGTTGAAATACGGAGTGAATTTGACGGCTGAATCAGCGTCTTTATTTGTCACCCACTTAAAAATAACTGTTTGCGGATCAATTACCTGCGAAAAATAACTCGTAATTTCTAATTCTTCTGTAATCGTGCGGAAGGTAAAATCTCTTGATTTAGCCGTCGGCCCCAATTTAGCTTTACTGCGCAATTGGATGTGATATAAAGTATTAGGCGTCAATCCCATTAGTTTGACTTCATGGTTTTTTTCATAAACATCTGAACTGCCAATAATCTGCACATAAGGTTCAGCCGCTCCTGGTTTATAATCTCCTTCTGCCGCTAAAGCGACAACGGCATTGGCGTCAATATCAGTTGTCCATCTGATGGTCGCTTGCTTGGCGCCGATAGTCATGCCCGGTTCGCCGGACAAAACCGGCGCCGGAATAAAATTCAATATTTGATCAATTGAGCTGATGGTAGTATAGGGGTTAGTTCCGAGTTGATTTAAAGATACTTCCGGAAATAATTTTTTTAAAAATTCTAAAGTACGCTTGGAAACTTCTTCTATAATCTTTTGGTCTATCGCGCCCGTTTCGCCCTCTCCCTCTTCGCCTTCTGCCGGACTAGTAGTAAAAGTTCTGTCTTCCGAATAACCGACGTTGCCCCAACTGTCGCTACTTAAAGCTCGGAAGTGGTAAGTGGTGAATGGCAATAAATTATCTAAAATGACGGTATGTTCTTCCACTGAATTCCAACTGCCAAAAGTCGATCCGTAACCAGCGGTCTCGCCGTATTCTATAAAACTAGTAGATTTTTCATTTGTTTTCCATTTAATTTCAACCGCAGTGCTGTTCAGCAACTTAAAAGTCAAATCAGTAATAACCGGCGCCACTTTATCGGTCTTGTCAATAATTAGCATGCCTCCGCCCGCGCTAGTTTCAGTTGGCGTCGGTGTTGGCGTCGGCGTTGTTGAAGCGGTACTACCGGTTAAAAAAGTACCGACACCGCTAGTGCTGATCCCGCCATTAATTCTTTTTGATTTAGCGCGGTAGTAATAAGTTGTATTTTCTGACAAACCAGTCAATAAAACACTGTGCGCAGTTACGCTGATTGCGCTCGTGCCCTGTTCTTTGCTGGCAGCAAACCCGACATCAGTATCATAAACCACGAAGCTGTCGGCATTCACATCAGTATCCCAAGTGATTGTCACGTTAGCATCTGACACCGAAGAATTAACGTTGGAAATAACTGGTCCGGTAAAAGTGTGCAAAACATTTTCGTAAATAACATAGTTGGTGCTTTGCATAGCGGCGGCAACAAAATTCAAAGGCAAGACCAAAAGCATTATCAGCCAAATCATCCGTAGCAATTTTTTATTTATCAACTTCATAATTTATTCAACATAAAACTTGCTGACGAATTTCTTTACGTCAGACTCAAAAACCCGGTAAGTCTTTCGACCTATCCGGGCCACTTTTAATTCTCCCGAATCAATCCAACGATAAACGGTACGTTTGCTAACTTTTAATAATTTCGCTACCTCCTCGGGAGTGAGGAGGTCATTTTTCCAAAGCACTGGGATTTAATTTTATATTAATTTTTGTTTAGTAATTTTGTTTAATTCAGTTTTAAGAAATGCTTTACAAATAGAAATCCACAGATACTATAATTATAAAGAATTTTGTCTTCTATTGTCAACTAATGTTATCCACAAAACATAAAAAAATACTATAATATATTATCTTATATTATAGTATTCTATTATATTTTATAATTATCTATTATATTTTATAATTATCTATTATATTTTATAATTATCTATTGTCTATGATTGTCACAAAAAATATAAATTATTATTTTATTTTAGCTATTTTTATATTAATTTTTTCCACCTTTTAAGCACGCCCCCAAAACAACAAATAACATAATAATACCGTAATGTAAGCTAAATAGCCAGTGATCAAATATAAACAGAACTAATATACTTATAATTATAGTAGTTTTATATATATTTCCTGCCCTTTTTATATAAGTTAATATATAAAAAATAAATAATATTAGCGCCGTTATACCCATAATACCTAATTCACTAGCGACCAAAAGATAAACATTATGAACCGGTTGATATAATTGATAGTTTAAATTACTAAATTTATTTTGGACCGCCACGCCGTAATTGCCAACACCAGCGCCCAGCCACCAATTATCTTTTATAATTCCATAACTTATCTTATTCCCCTCCAACCTTTCATCAACCGACTTCACTTCCGTATAAACATCAGCTGACATTCTACTAAAAACTAAATCTTTATATTGGAAAGTTAAAGCAGAAAACACAAGCAAAAAAATCGCTAAGTTCAAAAATAAAAATTTTAAAAAAGCTTTATCTTTTTTAAAAAATGCGACAATCAATAAAGATGAGCTACCGGCAAAAAAACTAATCCACGCCGCCCGCGAAAAAGAAAAAAACAATCCAACTAATAGAGCAATTAAACAAAAACCATAAATGATGTTGACCGCCACGCTTCTTCCTCTTCCCTCCCTTTTATAAAGGGAGGGCAAGGGTGGGTTATTCAAAAATAACAGTAGCAAAGCGAGCATCATCAACCCGCCGAAAATATTAGGATGATCTAATGTGCCATAAGCACGCAATACTCTCTCGCCTATTCCATCAATTATGATTGAAGTTCCTGCTTCTTGAATCGGATGGACTGCCAGCCCTAACCATTTATTAGCAAAAGTATGTTGAGACAAAAATTGCCAGACGCCAAAAAGCGCTTGTAGAATTGTGCTACTGATAAAAACTAAAATCAGTTTTTCTTTTTTGTATTCGGCACTTAGCACCAACCAAAAAACACCAATAGCTAAAAGTAAATACAAATATTTATAGACAGCAATAATTTTATCAGGAGCAACAAAAATAGAAACAAAAGTTATAAATTCGAAAATAGCTAGTAGCCACCAATGAATCGGCAACTTATTTTCTGCGTCATCTGACTGCTTCAATGCATAAAAATATTTAAACGCTTGCAGACCCAGTAATACTACTAATAAAATATCAACCGCATAAACGCTTAATGTTCCAAATTCATACGGCCACCCATTTAAATACCCTTGTTTGATAATCCAGCGAGTTTGTAGCGGCAACAAAAACACTAGCGCATATAAACCATATTCGATTATTTTATTAACTATTTTCATGTTTTTGTGTCATTCCCGCGGAAGCGGGAATCCCCGCCCGAACGACTGACGTGTTCAGTCGGGCAGGCTGAAAAAAATAATTCAGGATTGCAAGTCGCGATAGCAGTTTGACGATTGTCAGAAATTAAAAATTCTATCAAGATATATCTTGTTATACTCTTCTCGCCTATCATTGATATGGAGCTTCAAGACGTCATCATTTATAACCACATTAGTATCTTTATTCATTACTGCTTTTATATTCTGCGGCAATAAACGTAATTGAAAATTCTTTGCTGATTTTTCCAAACTACCAAATAGAACATCAACTAAATCGGAATAAACTACATTATCCAATGCTTTAACTTGTCGGCTTGCAGTTTTTATCTCAAACCAATTCGGCAAACTTTCTTTTACCCATTGATTAGCAGCAATGAATTTATCATAAGTATTACCTCTATCGTAAACTGGTGTTAAGTCAGCTAGCCAATGAAGCAAATACTTATCATCGCTTAATTTCAGCGAGCTTAGGTCGAGCGCACCTTCGCTGACAAAAAAACTAAGACAGATTTTATCACGAAAATTTTCTGCCGTCGGGCGCAATTTTAATAAAGCTGCTAATCCCGCGCAAATAAATCGTGTCAGCCAAATTCTTTGTGAGGCAGTGATAATAAACAAATCAATATCGCTCTCTTGTTTTAAATTGTTCGCACCAATCATATTGCCAATAGCGACCATTTTGATCCAAGGAATATATTTAAATAACCTGACAATGCGTAAGGTTTTTTTAAATTTAGCGTTTGCGTAATTATAGCGCTTCATTCTAGTCACGTAGATACCACCTCTGCCTGATAAAAAATAGGTCCCGTTTTTGCAGCTGACAACCTTATTCAATTCTCCGCTACTCAATATCTCCTGCACGTCAGCCAGATCGCACTGCACTGATAAATATTTCCAGATCTCAAAAGCTGTCAACGGAAAATCAAATATATCAAAAAAAGCGACAACTTTAATTATCGCCTCCTTAATCTCATTTATTTTTTTTTGTTCGATTGACATTTGAATTTATTAATCTTCTTTATCTTCATCTTCGGGAAACTTTTTTGCAAACTCAGCAACACTGGCCTCAATATCGTCAACAAATTTTCCTGTCTTTCTATCTAAAACAAATTCATCAATCTTTCTGTCAGCCGTTTCATCTTGCATTACATAAGTTGGCGCCATATCGCCGAAATCTTCTCTAATAATTAAATCTACTAACCGCTCTTTTGCTGATTGCGAGAGATCGTGCTCTTGGACAATGCTCTTTTCTATCCCAATGTGTATCATCTCGTGAATGCAAGTTATACCATAATTAAAATCTGGATTATCATTCTTTCTTAAAATGACCTTACCCCTATCAGCCCCAACACCATAAGTACCGCCCATTCCATAAGTTTTAAATATAATTTCATAAGTAGAAAAAATCTCTAAATTATACTTTTCTTTTAAAGACCTTAGTCTGGCTACCGCCTCCATTAAAAACGATTCCTGCTGTTTTATCCCTTCTAATTCATGAGTATAATTATCGTTATAAATTTCATTCGCAAAAATTTCTTTTAGTTTTTCCCAATCAATATCTTCTTTATCAGAAATTTTTTCGATTTCTTTAAATTTTGAATGCTCAGGCAGGTGTGGCTCGTAATTATGTTTTTTGTACCAATCCATTTCTTCATACACCTCCCTTAAAGATTCAAATTCATCATCAATACTATATTTGCCGTAAATAAATTCAACGGGCTGTTCTGGTCTTTTTATTTGGTTAATATTACTTTCCATTTTCATATTATTCATTTTTCGGTTTCTCAATCACCATCGCCTCTATCTTACTTTCTCCGCCAGCGATTTTAATTACATCTTTATCTAACTTTTTAAATTCATGATAAGCATTATTAAAATGACTAACGGTTGTCGACATGCTCAATCCTAATTTTTTCATAAAACTATCATAGCTTAACATATGCTGTCCCAGTTTTTCGACATTAGCGCGGATGGCTTTGGCACTTTCTTCAATTTGCAAAGCGCGCAAACCCTGTAACACGGTTTGCAAATAGGCTAAAAAGGAAGTCGGTGAAACAATAATGACGTGTTTTTCTTTAAAAGCGTATTCGATCAGATCACGTGTATTAACCTGCACGGCGCCGACTTTATTAATTAGCAAATCATAGTAAATCGCCTCGGATGGAATAAACATAAACGCAAAGTCCATAGTTCTTTCGGTTGGTTTCACATATTTACTGGTTTCATCAATACGCATTTTCAAATCCTGCTTAAACTGTTTTTCCAATTTCTCGCGCATATCAGGATCGTTGCAGTTCAGAATTTTTTCATATGTTTCGAGACTAAACTTCGAATCAACTGGAATAACTTTGTCTTTGACAAATACGACTGCATCAACAATACTCCCGTCCTTGAATGGATATTGCATCTGAAATGAGTTTGGCGGCAAAACATTCTTCAACGTTTCTTCTAAAAAATATTCGCCGAGCACGCCGCGCTGTTTTGGGTTTTTTAAAATATCCTGTAAATTTTGTAGTTGCGCTGAAAAATTTACCACTTGTTTATTGGTTTCGTCTAATTTCGTTAATTTTTCTGTCACTTCAGAAATAATTTTAGCAGTCTGCCCAAATTGTACCTGCGCAGCTTGGTGAGTTTCTGTTAATTTTGCGTCTAACGCTTGGCGCAAATCTTTATTATGCTCTGCCAATTGTCCTAAACGATCCATCATCACTGCCATTTTTTCGCCGTCTCCTCCGTCTTTCCTTTTTAACAGCAAAAAAACTATTGCTAGAACAATCACAATTAATAACGACAACAATACTATAATTAACATTTCCATATATTGTCATTTCGAAGGAGTTTTGACTATGTCAAAACGACTGAGAAATCCCTTAAATTTTAATAACTTGTAACTATGCTATTGCGAAGAAATCATAACATTTCATCACACAAATCATTCCAATGCGGATTTAAAGCTTTTATTAATTTCTGCTTCTTATCCCTTCTCCATTTTTTTATTTCTTTTTCTCTTTCTAGTGCAGAATGAATGCTGGTAAAATGCTCGTAATAAACTAACTTAGTGCACGAGTATCTCTGCGTAAAACTAGGTATGTTTTTATTTTTATGTTCAAAAATTCTCCTTGATAAACTATTTGTTACTCCTATATACAAAGTTCCGCTAGTACTCGCCATTATATAAACATAAAAACTATATTCTTTTTTATTCATCTTTTTTATTGTCACTCCGAACCTCGATGTTCGGGGCGAAAAATTCCTTACACACAGACTACAAACAAACTCTGCAATTTTAATCTTTAAGCGATTTCTCGCCCCGCAACCTGCGGGACTCGAAATGACAGTAACGATATTTTTCTTATAATTACTCTACCATTTTATACCCCATTTTTCAATAAAAAATTAGTTTTCATCCACTCTTGCCAAGAATGTATTTTTACCTTATAATGAATACCATTGTTTAACCCAATAAGCTAGCACATTTCCATTCGCTTATCTAAATTTCTGGCAAACCGAGAGAGTCATTTTAAAAAATTAATAAATTAAAAATTGTTTTGGAAATTGAAAATTCGGAAATTCGAAAATTATTTAAATTTATGCATAATTCTATTAAAATCAAAGGCGCGCGCGTTCACAATTTAAAAAATGTTAATGTGGAAATACCACGCGATAAATATGTAGTTATTACTGGTCTTTCTGGCTCTGGCAAGTCATCATTAGCTTTCGACACGATCTATGCCGAAGGACAAAGGCGTTACGTTGAGTCTCTATCTTCTTATGCTCGACAGTTTATCGGCACAATGGATAAGCCGGATGTTGACTCGATTGAAGGTTTGTCACCCGCCATTTCCATTGACCAAAAAACCGCGCCGCACAACCCTCGCTCTACCGTAGGTACGGTTACGGAAATTTATGATTATTTACGTTTACTATACGCTCGCATCGGTATCCCACACTGCCCACAGTGCGGCAAAAAAATAAAGCAATATACTTTAGACGAAATCGTTGAACAAGCCAACAAAGAATTCTCCGGCAAAGACGTAATGGTTCTTTCGCCGATTGTTAAAGATAAAAAAGGCGAACACAAAAATATCCTAGGCGGCGTCGCTAAAGCCGGCTATTCTCGTCTGCGCTTTGATGGCAAAATTTGCACCCTCGAAGAAGTGGAAGATATGACGGTTGATAAAAAGAAAAAACATAACGTTGATATCGTTATCGATCGGCTAAAAATCACAGCTGACAAAGAAGATAAAGCGCGTCTCTCAGAAGACATCGAAAAGGGTTTGGATTTAGCCGATGGTTTGGTGACAATCGTTTTGGCTGAAAAAAACCAAGAAAAAAGAATGCTTGCCCCCCGAAGCCTTGGCGAAGGTGGGCTTGCCCCCCGAAGCCTTGGCGAAGGTGGGCTTGCCCCCCGAAGCCTTGGCGAAGGTGGGCTTGCCCCCCGAAGCCTTGGCGAAGGTGGGCT
>Ga0116157_10006568_pt1 | contig 10499 bp, 6 predicted proteins | sample AD_UKC048_MetaG_FD_89882 | JGI IMG/M metagenome (GOLD analysis project Ga0116157, IMG submission 89882) | Active sludge microbial communities of municipal wastewater-treating anaerobic digesters from USA - AD_UKC048_MetaG | ecosystem: Engineered > Bioreactor > Anaerobic > Digestate | place: USA... | reverse complement strand
CAAGCTCTTTAAGCGTGTTTCATCAGCTAGGCCTTTATAAAATTGCAGCGGATCATTCATGCTGAAGGTTCCTATGAGTTTACATTCGAAAATTAGTATATATGTTTTATCGAATATGTAAATGGGTGGTTTCACGCATTCAGATGGATAAATGCTGAAATGAATGTCAGATACGTATTGTTTGAAGCGCTATATAAAAAACTAAGGTGGAGAGATTTTTGCTCAGGCTAGCTATTGGATGATGGTGAGTAGAGTGTGAGTATATATTTGAGGAAAAGTAGGGTGGTCTATTTATAAAATCTTTTTGTCCTACTTATCGGTTGATTTAATCATTAAACGCGCTGCAAAATGATTTCTAACACTAGCTTACTACCAAAAAAAGCCAGCATTAGAAATAAGAAGCTTGCCAGTGTCCAGCGAATTGCGGTATTACCGCGCCAACCCATTTTGTATTTTCCAAACAACAAAAATCCATAGACTAACCAAGCTGCCATTGAAAACACCGTTTTGTGCATAAGATGCTGGGCAAAAATGTTATCTAGAAAAATAAACCCACTAAAAATAGATAGAGTTAGGAGCAATTCACCGACTAAAACGAATTCGAACAAAAGCGCTTCCATGGTTTGCAGTGGCGGCAAGTAGCGCAAATATTGCAGGCCAGAACGGCTTTTTAAATGGCGATTTTGGTAGGACAATAAAATGGCTTGCAGGGTCGCAATGGTTAATAAACTATACGCAAGGATAGATAAAATCACATGGCTGGCAAGGGTGTAATTGAGTTGTAAAATCGTGCTTTGTGTATGGCTAAAGAGCGTGGTCGAAATAGCAATGGCAGAGCATGGCAATAAAAAGATAAACAAATTGTGCAGCGTTTTTTTCAGGCTACTTAAAAGCACAATGGTATTGATTACCCAAAAAATTTGCGATGACACAGTAAAGAAGCTCAGCTGAATACCTTCGGGTTTTACACTCACGCCGTAAATTCCTACCGCATGTACTACCAGCGTGACGGCAATGCCGGTTAAAAAAACAGGGAGATGTAGGTTTCTTTGCTGAAGAAGTTGGTGTGCTAAATAAATACCTAAAACGGTATAAAGAGTAGCTGCGACGATGTTAGCAAGAAGGAACAGCATAAACAGGCTCATTGTTAGATAGGCGAGGGGGCAAATTAAGCCGCATCCCCAATGATAAATAATCTCAATGGCGAGTTTGTCACAAGGTCGGCCTAATTGCCATGGTTGGGATTGAGTGTGGGCTGGAATTAGAGAGATTAATTCATCAAGAATTGTCCCAGAAACTCGCCTATAAACGGGTGTTTGGGGTTATAATCGCCGCCATTTTTCAGCTGTCGTGCCTGTAGCGCAGGGCAGCGTGGTCATTTAATCGACATAGATTGAGATAAGTTATGTTTGAGAATTTAACGGATCGTTTATCCCACACATTCCGCAGTATTACCGGCAAAGCGCGCTTAAGCGAAGATAACATTAAAGATGCTCTGCGCGATGTGCGTAAAGCTCTGCTGGAAGCCGACGTTGCCTTGCCAGTGGTTAAATCTTTTATTGATACAGTTCGCAGTCGTGCTATGGGTGCGCAGATTAGTAAAGCGCTCAACCCGGGCCAGCAATTCCTCAAAATCGTAGAAAACGAATTAATTGCGACTATGGGGCAAGCCAACGAGCGCTTGAATCTTGCACAACAGCCGCCCGCGATTGTGTTGATGGCCGGTTTGCAGGGTGCTGGTAAAACCACATCGGTTGCCAAACTGGCTAAGTTCTTAAAAGAACGCGAAAAGAAAAAAGTCTTGGTAGTGAGTGCGGACGTGTATCGCCCAGCCGCTATCAAACAGTTAGAAACTCTGGCGGGTGAAGTTGGCGTTGAGTTCTTTCCTTCTAACCTTGATCAAAAGCCGGTTGATATCGCCCGCGCTGCAATAGATCACGCAAAACGTCAGTTCTTTGATGTGTTAATTGTGGATACTGCCGGTCGCTTACATATCGATGAAGAGCTGATGGGCGAGATTAAGGATTTGCACGCGGCCATTAACCCCGTGGAAACCTTGTTCGTTATTGATGCCATGATCGGTCAAGACGCCGTCAATACGGCCAAGGCGTTTAACGAAGCTTTGCCCTTAACCGGTGTAATCCTCACCAAGGCTGATGGCGATGCCCGCGGCGGTGCGGCGCTTTCGGTGCGTCACATTACTGGCAAGCCCATCAAGTTTTTGGGTATGGGCGAGAAGGTAGATGCGCTTGAGCCGTTCCACCCAGAGCGTATTGCTTCACGTATTCTCGGTATGGGCGATGTCATGTCGTTGATCGAGCAAGCCGAGCGCAGTATCGATAAAGAAAAAGCCGACAAGCTGATTAAGAAAGTTACCAAAGGTCAAAAATTTGATTTGGAAGATTTGCGCGATCAACTTCAGCAAATGCAAAATATGGGCGGCTTAACCTCGATGTTGGATAAGTTGCCTGGCATGGGCAACATCGCTCAGCTTGCACAAAATGCGAATATGGGCAAACAGTTTAAAACCATGGATGCCATCATCAGCTCTATGACCCCAGAAGAGCGTCGCAATCCGGATGACCTAAGTGGTTCGCGCAAACGCCGCATTACCTTGGGTTCTGGTACCCAGATTCAGGATTTGAATCGTTTGTTAAAGCAACATAAACAAATGGCGAAAATGATGGGCAAAATGAAAGGCGGCGGCATGGCGAAAATGATGCGCGGTATTGGCGGTGCCATGGGCAATTTAGGTGGAGCAGGTGGCTTGCCTGGTGGCATGGGTGGCTTGCCTCCCAAGCGCTAGCCTGAGGTCTCGACGCGCGCCCCTTTCTTATGTAAAAGGGCGCGCTCTTATAATGTGCCCCCCTGCCTGATATCTATGCCCAATACCTCTGTAACTCCACAGTCTCTCCCGTATTGGCGTCTCTCCAGTTTTTATTTTTTCTATTTCGCTGTTGTTGGCGCCATGATTCCTTATTGGGGTGTCTACCTCAAATCTTTGGGTTATAGCTCGCAGGATGTAGGTGTCATCAGTGCAATTATCTTGGGCACTCGAATTATCGCCCCCAACTTTTGGGGCTGGCTCGCGGATAAAAGCCAACAACGCTTGCGCATTATTCGGCAGGGCAGTGCGCTTGCTTGCGTATTTTTTGCAGGAGTTTTAATTAGCCAACACTATTCATGGTTGGTATTGGTGATTAGTCTTTACACATTTTTCTGGCACGCCGTGTTACCGCAATTTGAAGTGATTACGCTTTCGTATTTGGGCAATCAGTATCAACGTTATGGCCAAATTCGCTTGTGGGGCTCATTGGGTTTTATGGCTGCCGTTGTTGGCTTGGGTCTGCTGTTTGATTTTCTGCCGATTCGTTTTTTGCCCGTTGCGATTTTAAGTTTTTTGATTTTAATTTGGCTATCGAGTCTATCGCTCAAAGCTGTTCCGGTACAAAAAACGTATGAGTCATCGCAAGGTTTTCTCTCTTTAGTTTTTCAGCCCGCCATCATTTGTTTCTTGGTCGCCAGTTTTTTATTGCAGCTCAGCCACGGCCCTTACTACACGTTCTATAGCTTGTATTTACAAGAGCACTATAACTACAGCAGTACGGCAACCGGTTTATTGTGGGCGCTGGGCGTACTGGCGGAAGTGGCGATATTTTTGGTGATGCCAAAAATCATGCACAGGTTTGATGTCCGCAGTTTATTATTGGCGACTTTTTTGGTTACGGCCTTCCGTTGGTATTTGATTGGCTATTGCGCAAATTGGTTGTGGGTGTTGTTATTTGCACAGCTCCTTCACGCAGTGAGTTTTGGTATTGCGCACTCAGCGTCTATTGAAATAGTGCGCACTCAATTTAAAGGCACGCACCAAGGGCAGGGGCAAGCGCTTTATAGCTCGCTGAGTTTTGGTGCTGGCGGCGCAGTGGGCGCTTTAATGGGTGGACTCTTGTGGGATCACAGTGCAAGTCTCACATTTTTAGTTGCCAGCCTTTCGTCTGTAGGTGCTTTTGTTATCGCATTTTTTGGGCTACATTTAAGAAAGCCGCAAGCTATAGATTCTCCGTAATCGCCGAGTTAAAGAGAAACAATTATGCAAAATCTAACCATAGCTTTAATTCAGCAAGAAATTATTCCCAATAATCCGCAACACAATCTTGACACTTTCGCCAAGGCGATAAGTCATTTGACGAATGTCGATCTCGTCATTCTCCCCGAAGTCTTTACCACAGGTTTTTGCAGTAATGCACGCAATTACGCTGAGCGCGTTAATGGCGCGGCCTATCAATGGATGGCCGAGCAAGCTAAAAAATTAAACGCAGTCATTACGGGTAGCTTGGTTGTTAAAGTAGAAAATACGCATTTCAATCGCTTAGTGTGGATGCGCCCCGACGGTACCTATACACATTACGATAAACGCCATCTGTTCCGTATGGCGGGAGAGCACGAGCGCTACGCTAGCGGAAATGATCGTGTCTTGGTTGAATTGAAAGGTTGGCGAATTCTGCCGCTGATTTGTTACGACTTACGTTTCCCTGTGTGGAGCCGAAACCGCAACGATTATGATCTTGCGCTCTATGTCGCCAACTGGCCAAGTGCCCGCGCGTTGCATTGGAATCGTTTGCTACAAGCGCGTGCGATTGAAAATTTAAGTTATGTTGCAGGTGTTAATCGGGTTGGTATGGATGAAAAGCATCAGCATTATTCCGGCGATTCTTGTGTGTTTAGTTCAGCGGGCGAGGTTGTGTTTGCTTCGCAAGAGCCGGGAGCGTTTATTGTTGAGTTGTTTGCAGATAAATTAAAAGAACACAGAACCAATTTCCCGGCCTATATAGATGCGGATGAGTTTGATATTAAGCTTTAATTAACTTCGTTAACAAAAAAGCCGCTGAAATTTCAGCGGCTTTTTTGTTTGTAACAACCGCTCTTAACTAATTGCTTTATCCACAATCGTTTGTGCTTCTGCGATCAAAAGCTGCAAGTGATCTTTGCCTTTAAAACTTTCTGCGTAAATTTTGTAGATATCTTCAGTGCCGGATGGGCGCGCAGCAAACCAACCACTTTTACTGCTAACTTTAATGCCGCCGATAGCAGCGTTATTGCCGGGAGCATTGGTGATGATGCTTTCAATTTTCTCGCCCGCTAATTCAGTAGACGTAATTTGCTCAGGTGATAACTTTGACAGCGCTTTTTTCTGTGCGGCATTAGCTGGTGCCTCTACGCGGCTTTCTGCGGCGTGACCATATTGGTCTGCCAGCGCTTTGTAGTGTTCACCGGGGTCGCGACCAGTTTTTGCAACAATTTCACCCGCAAGCAACGCCGGGATTAAACCGTCTTTATCGGTTGTCCATACGCCGCCATCAATACGCAAGAAAGATGCGCCTGCGCTTTCTTCACCGCCAAAACCAAGTGAGCCGTCAAACAAACCCGGTGCAAACCATTTAAAACCTACAGGCACTTCGTGTAAACGGCGGCCTAATTTTTCGCTCACGCGATCAATCATGGCGCTGCTCACAACGGTTTTACCAATTGCAGTTTGTGCGCCCCATTGCGGGCGATTTTGGAACAAATAATCAATCGCCACCGCCAAATAATGGTTTGGCGGTAAAAGCCCAACACTTGGTGTTACTATGCCGTGACGGTCATGATCGGCATCACAAGCGAAGGCAACTTGGTAATCATTGCGTTTGGCGAGCAAGCCTTGCATGGTGTAGGAGGATGATGGATCCATGCGAATTTTTCCGTCCCAATCGGCGGTCATAAATTCAAAGGTTGGGTCGATAATTTGATTGATTAAATGCAAATCAATTTTGTAGAAGTCCGCAATCGCACTCCAATAACGCAAACCCGCACCGCCGAGTGGATCTACACCCATGCGCACGCCAGCATCGCGAATAGCATTCATATCGACTACGTTAATTAGATCTTTCACGTAGTAACTAATGTAATCGTGTTGATGAGTAGTCGATGCTTTTAATGCAGCGTGATAATCCATGCGTTTAATATCGCGCAGATTATTTTCGAGTAATTCGTTAGCGCGTGCTTGCATCCAATTAGTGACATCAGAATCGGCGGGGCCGCCATTGGTTGGGTTATATTTGTAGCCACCATTATCTGGCGGGTTGTGCGAGGGCGTAATTACGACACCATCGGCAAGACCTGATGTGCGGCCTTTGTTGTAGGTGAGAATGGCATGAGAGATTGCCGGAGTCGGGGTGAACTCACCGCCAGCGGCTAAAAATATTTCTACGCCGTTTGCCGCAAAAACTTCTACCGCACTAATTTGCGCAGGCTCAGAAAGGGCGTGTGTATCTATGCCTACGTAGAGCGGGCCAGTGATGCCCGCTTGTGCCCGGTAGTCACAAATGGCCTGAGTAATTGCCAACACATGATTTTCGTTAAAGCTGGCTTTGAATGCAGAACCGCGGTGCCCAGAAGTGCCGAAGCTGACACGCTGTTCTGCAATGCGAAGGTCAGGTTTTCTATCGTAATAATCAGCGATTAGCTTGGTAACATCTACCAACATCTCGGCTGGCAATAATTTTCCAGCATATGGGCTAATGTTCATTTTATAACTCCTTGGACGAGGATGATTTTTTATTAATTGGGTTTAGTGCTAGATGTTTCAACCGGGATGATTTTGATAATAATCCCGAACAGTGGGTGATCGATATAATGAATTTCGTTACTACGCATACTGCGCTCTTGGTTGAGTTTTACAATGCGTTTAATCAAATAGTCTTGATTTTTTTCATCTTCGCTATTTGAGGCATTTGGTCGTGGTGGCAATTTTGGCCACGTCTCGGTAACGTTACTGCCGGCAGGCACAAATTGCGTTAACCATAAATTGGTTTGAATACGCAAATATTGGCCAACACTGAGCGCAATACTGCCTTCTAATTCTTGATGGCCATTAAAGGTTTTTCCACCACTAATCGCAATATTGGTTTTGCGACCATAAATCGTTTGGCGCCAAGCTTGATGATAAAGCAGGGAATAACCACCTTTAGAGACTGTAGCAGCATGGGGATTAAGTAGTCGTTTATTGGCTGCTAACAAGGAAAATTCCTCATATGCACTGGCCTCACTTTTTAAACTAAGCAGATTTTCTGGGTAGGTCAATTTTATATCAGTCGGCCAATGCTCTTCTGGAACTGCTTGGTTGCGCGCGAATACAATCATTTCTACTTGATAAAGACGCTCATGATTTTGTGGCGCTGCTGTTTCAGTTTGCGCTTGGGAATGAATGCTACACAACATTATTAAGAAACTGAGGTGCGCTAGTACACTTAGGGAATATTTATTTACAGGCATAAAAATTTCTCAAATATAATGAGAGTGAAGTAAAGAATACTGTTCAATTCAAAACTCGCCGTGAATACATCCCTGTAGGCTCGGACGCGGCGTCCATGCCGCATAGGGTTTTGAATTAAACAGTATTCTTTCCATGTGCTTCGTTAGTATCTACGGCATTAATTTATCAAGCAATCCAGTGACTTGTTGTAAACGTTGTTCGGCGGTTTCCATCGGCAGCGTAAATTTAAGCTTGTTGGCACCTTCTAATTTATACGCATGGGGTGCGGCTTGTACCATTTTAACAATAGTAAGCGGTTCAACGCGGGTATCGCCACTAAACTCAATAACTCCTGAACGCGAGCTGGCTTCCAGTTTAGTTATACCAATTGCCTGCGCTTTTAACTTTATTTGTGTGACGCGTACCAAGTTTTTGGTTTGCTCGGGCAATAAACCAAAGCGGTCGATCATTTCAACCTGCAGTTCGCGCAGCGCTTCTTCGGTTTCCGCATTGGCGAGGCGCTTATACATAATTAATCGCGATTGCACATCGGGTAAATAATCCGATGGAATTAATGCAGGTATGCGTAAGTTTACATCCACCATGCCATCAAATTCATTGGCGGGGTCGGGGATTTTACCTTTGCGAATGGCTTTAACGGCGCGATCAAGCATTTCCATATAAAGCGAGAAGCCGATAGTTTGAATTTGGCCGCTTTGCTCATCGCCCAGTAATTCACCCGTACCGCGAATCTCCATATCGTAGGTGGCAAGTGTAAAACCTGCGCCTAAATCTTCAGCGGCGGCAATAGCTTCCAAACGCTTAACCGCATCGCCCGTCATTGAGCGTTTATCGGGTGTAAGTAAATAGGCATAGGCTTGGTGATGAGAGCGACCAACGCGACCGCGCAATTGATGCAATTGCGCCAAGCCGAATTTATCGGCGCGATGTATAACAATCGTATTGGCATTGGGAATATCGATACCCGTTTCAATAATGGTGGTGCAGACCATCACATTAAAACGTTTGTGATAAAAATCTGACATAACGCGTTCAAGATCGCGCTCGCGCATTTGACCGTGGCCAATCACTATGCGTGCTTCTGGAACTAACTCTTGTAAATCGCGCGCTGTTTTTTCAATGCTGCTAACTTCGTTGTGCAAATAATACACTTGGCCGCCGCGCAAAATCTCACGCAGAATCGCCTCTTTAATAATATTGTCGTCATGGGTGCGCACAAAAGTTTTTACCGAAAGACGACGCGCAGGTGGCGTGGCGATAATCGACAAATCGCGAATACCCGACATAGACATATTTAGTGTGCGCGGAATAGGCGTGGCGGTGAGCGTTAAAATATCTATTTCTGCTCGCAGTGCTTTTAACTGTTCTTTTTGGCGCACTCCAAAGCGGTGCTCTTCGTCGATAATTAATAAGCCGAGATTTTTGTATTTGATATCCGGTGATAATAAAGCGTGAGTGCCCACCACAATATCAATTTTTCCCTCCGCAATACGCGGCTTAACTTCATTCACTTCTTTTGCGGTTCTAAAGCGCGAAAGCACTTCAATAGTAATCGGCCAATCCGCAAAGCGGTCTTTTAAGGATTCGTAGTGTTGTTGCGCAAGCAGTGTAGTGGGCGCAAGAATCGCAACTTGTTTGCCGCCGTGGCTGGCGACAAAGGCAGCGCGCATTGCCACCTCTGTTTTACCAAAACCTACATCGCCGCACACCAAGCGATCCATAGGTTTGGGCGATAACATATCGGCAATAACTGCTTCAATCGCACGCTGCTGATCGGGTGTTTCTTCAAACGGAAAGCTGGAAGCGAAATTTAGATAGGCTTCTTTCGGGTCAGCAAACGCAAAACCTTTACGCGCAGCGCGGCGGGCGTAAACTTCTAATAGTTCTGCCGCAGTATCGCGAATTTGCTCAGCGGCTTTACGCTTGGCTTTCTGCCAAGTTTCGCTACCAAGTTTGTGCAGGGGTGCTAACTCTTCATCGGTACCGCTATAGCGGCTAATTAAATGCAGGTTGGTAACCGGAACAAAAAGTTTGGTTTCGTCGGCATATTCCAAGCTTAAAAATTCGTTGGTTTGATCATCAATCGTGATGGTTTCCAAACCGCGATAACGGCCAACGCCGTGATCGATATGAACTACCGGCGAGCCGATTTTTAATTCGGTGAGATTTTTAACAATTAAATCTGAGTTGTCTTGGCTCTGTTTGCGACGGCGCGTTTGCTGCACGCGTTCGCCAAATAACTGTGTCTCAGTAATTAGCGCTATGGCGGGATCGGCTAACAGCAAACCTTGCTCAAGCGGTGCGGTGGTAATGGCGATTTTTTCTTTGCCATTAACAAAGCTGGTCCAGTTATCACTAATACTTGGGGCAATGCGGATGCGATTCAGTAATTCCAATAGGCTTTCGCGGCGACCGGCGGAATCCGCACAAAATAATACGCGGCCATTATATTCAAGCAAAAATGCTTGAATTGCGGCTAAAGGATTTTCAGCTTGCGAACGAATGGGTAGGCTGGGTGGAATTTGTGTAACGAAATTGGTATTGCCTTGTTTCTCTTCCAAGACTTCAGAGCTGACAAACGTACGACAGTAATTTTTGAGGCAACTAAATAGCTCATCAATCGCGATATAAATTTCTTTGGGCGGCAGAATAGGGCGCTGTGGGTCAACGCGGCGGCTTTCATAGCGACGCAATAATTCTAACCAGAAATTTTCTGCGGCTTTCTCGATATTACCCAAGCCATAGACTTGGGTGTTATCGGGCAGGTAGTCAAACAGTGTGCTGGTGTTTTCAAAAAATAGGGGTAAGTAATATTCAATACCGGACGGTGAAATGCCCGCGCTAATATCTTGAAAAATAGAACAGGCTTTATGGTTTACATCAAACTTGTCCATCCAATGCTGTTTAAAACGACTTATGCCAATTTTATCCAGCGGAAACTCTTTGGCGGGCAAGAGTTGAACGCTATTCACTTGCGCAATGGTTAATTGTGTTTCTGGATCAAAGGTGCGCAGGGTTTCAATTTCATCGTCAAATAAATCTAAACGATAGGGTTGCTCGCTACCCATTGGGAAAATATCCAAGAGCGCACCGCGCACTGCATATTCACCGTGTTCGTATACGGTATCCACACAGTGATAGCCCGCTTTTTCAAAGTTGCGGCGCATAGCATCTATATTTATTTGTT